>Ga0315552_1000943_pt1 | contig 17915 bp, 21 predicted proteins | sample SalMarSW160170MG_2_FD_203102 | JGI IMG/M metagenome (GOLD analysis project Ga0315552, IMG submission 203102) | Salt marsh sediment microbial communities from the Plum Island Ecosystem LTER, Massachusetts, United States - Salt Marsh Sediment SW1601-70 ...
TCGAGCATACCAAAAAGAGAATATCTAGAAGGAGAGCTTAGGTGCAATTTGAATTAGCGGTTCTACCCGGAGACGGCATCGGGCCCGATGTCATTACCGAAGGAATCAAGGTCTTAGAGACGATAGGCAAACGCTTCGACCACCGCTTTAACCTCCAGGAAGGGCTGGTCGGCGGTGTCGCCATTGATAAAGAGGGAACGGCGCTATCCGATGCCACGCTGAAGATATGCCGTAAAGCGGATGCGGTGCTGCTGGGGGCGGTGGGGGGGCCCAAGTGGGACGACCCCCTGGCCAAGGTCCACCCCGAAGACGGGCTGCTAAAGCTGCGCGGGGAGCTGGGGCTTTTCGCCAACCTGCGCCCGGTCAAGGTCTCGCCGGTGCTGGTGGACTCGACTAATCTTAAGCCGGAGGTCATTCGGGGGGCGGACTTCATCTTCGTCAGGGAACTCACCGGTGGGCTTTATTTCGCCCAGCCCAAGAAGCGCTGGGAAACGCCGCAGGGCAGGATGGCCACCGATTCCATGACCTACTCCGAGCACGAGATTGAGCGCATCGTCCGCGTCGGCTTCGAGCTGGCCAGGCTGCGCCGTAAGAAACTGACCTCGGTGGATAAAGCCAATGTCCTAGAGTCCTCGCGATTATGGCGGCAGGTGGCGACAGAGGTGGCTAAAGACTATCCCGACGTGGAACTCGACCACATGCTGGTCGATGCCTGCTCCATGCGTTTGATTCAGAACCCGACCTATTTCGATATCCTGGTTACGGAAAATATGTTCGGCGACATACTCACCGATGAAGCCTCGATGCTGGCCGGCTCGATGGGTATGCTGCCCTCGGCCAGCCTGGCCGGTGTGCCCAAAGAAGGCACCCGGATTTTCGGCATGTACGAGCCGATTCACGGCAGCGCTCCTCGCCGCGCCGGACTGGACATGGCTAACCCCATCGCTATCATCCTCAGCGTGGCTATGATGCTGCGCCACTCCTTCGGGCTGGACAAAGAAGCCAGCGTCATCGAGAAGGCGGTGGACGATGTGCTCAGTGAGGGCTACCGCACCTATGATATAATGGCGGAAGGCAAGACCAAGGTGGGGACGAAGCGGATGGGGGACTTAATCGCCGGGAAGGTGAAGGGGTAAAAATTGACTAAGGTCGAATTATACGACACCACGCTGCGGGATGGCGCCCAGAGCGAGGGCATATCCTTCTCCGTGGTGGATAAGCTGAATATCGCCCGCAAGCTCGACGGGCTGGGCATCCACTTTATCGAGGGCGGCTGGCCCGGTTCCAACCCCAAGGACGCCGAGTTCTTCGAGAAGGCGCGCGGGCTCAAGCTGAAAAAGGCTAAGATTGCCGTCTTCGGCAGCACCCGCCGCCCCAACATGAAAGCGGAAAAAGACAAGAACCTGACCATGCTCGTCGAGGCGGGAGCGCAGGTGGCTACCATTGTGGGCAAGAGCTCGGAGCAGCAGGTCGTCCAGGTGCTAGAGACCAGCCCCGAGGAAAACCTGAAGATGGTCGCCGACTCCATAAAATACCTCAAAAGCCAGGGGCTGACCGTCTTCTTCGACGCCGAGCACTTCTTCGACGGCTTCAAGGCCAATAACGGCTACAGCCTGAAGGTGGTAGAGGTCGCCGCCGAAGCCGGCGCCGATAACGTGGTGCTCTGCGATACCAACGGCGGCAGCGTGCCCGCCGAGATAACGGCGGCGGTCTTTGCCGTCAGGAAGCAGACCAAGGTGCCGCTGGGCATCCACGCCCACAACGACAGCGAGTTGGCGGTAGCCAACAGCCTGGCCGCGGTCAGGGCCGGCGTCACCCAGGTACAGGGCACCATCAACGGCTACGGCGAGCGCTGCGGCAACGCCAACCTCTGCTCGATTATACCGGCATTAAAGCTAAAGATGGGCATCGACTGCGTCACCGACAAGCAGCTGGCGCAGCTGACCGAGGTCGCCCGCTACGTCAGCGAAGCCGCCAACCTCAGCCCCAACCCGTTTTTGCCCTACGTCGGCGCCAGCGCCTTCAGCCACAAGGCCGGCTATCACATGGCGGGCATGACCAAATGGGACCAGGCCTACCAGCACATCGACCCGGGAAAGGTGGGCAACCGCCAGAGGACGGTAGTCTCCGAGCTATCAGGCAAACGCAACATCATCTATAAAGCCAAAGAGCTGGGGTTGAAGCTCTCGTCGCAGTCCAAGGATGCGCAAAAGCTGCTGCAGCAGGTCAAGCTGCTGGAGAGCCGCGGCTTTCAGTACGAGAACGCCGAAGCCTCTTTCGAGCTTTTAATTCAGCGGGCGAAGCCCGATTACCAACCCCCCTTCGAGCTGGTCGACTTCATGGTGGTAGTGGAAAAGAGGCGGCGTCCCCCCAGCCAGGGAAACCCCGAGGAACTGCTCTCCGAGGCTATGGTCAAGGTCAGGGTAAACAAAAAGATAATGCATACCGTCGCCGAGGGCAACGGCCCCGTCAACGCCCTCGATCAGGCGCTGCGCAAGTCGCTAATCCAGTTCTACCCCAGCATCGCCACCGTCAGGCTGGTCGACTACAAGGTCCGCATTCTGGAAGAAACCATCGGCACCAGCGCCCAGGTCAGGGTGCTTATCGAGTCCACCGACGGGGAAGAGGTGTGGCGGACGGTCGGCGGCTCACCCAACATCATCGAAGCCAGCTGGCTGGCTCTGGCCGATAGCCTGGAATACTGGTTACTCAAGCAGAAAGGGAACTAAAAATGAACGAGATTAAGGTAACCTGGGGACTGGTCTGGGCTATATGGTGGCGGTTTACCCTCATCAGCCTGGGGGTATGGTTCATAGTCTGGATTATTGCGGTGATAGTCGCCTTTTCGCTGGGCACCGCCTTTATGCCCTGGTAACCTGCCGACAGTCAAGAATACTGAGCATTAAAACAAAGGGGGAAAAATGGGGCGAAAAATTCTGGCAATGTCTATGGTGCTGGTTATGCTCCTCGCCTTCAGCGCCTGCGGCGGAGAAACGCTGCCCACGGCAGAGCAGATAATTGACGGCGCCATCCAAGCGCAGGACGACATACGAACCTACGAATTCGAAATGGATATGACCATGGATATGGCCGGCGAGGCTGAGGGCGAAGCCTTTGAAGCGACTATAGGGATGGACTACAGCGGCGCTCTGGACACTGACAACAAAGAGATGAGGATGACGGTGACGGCCAGCGCCGTAGCCACCGGGGAAGAGGAAGCAGAGACGGCACTGGAGGCATATCTCGTTGACGGTACCGGATACTCCAAGACAATCGCCCCGGGAACAGAACCCGAGTGGGAGGTGGACGAATTTTCCGAGGAGGAGTGGGAGGAAACCTGGGAGGGAATAGTCGAAGTGCTGAGCCTGTCTGCGCCTCAGCTGGAACTTCTCGAAGCCGCCGAAGCCGAGGTCATCGGCAGTGAGACGGTAAAAGGCGTAGACTGTTACGTGCTCAGGCTTACCCCGAATATAAAGCAGCTATGGGATACAATTATGCAACAGGCCACAATGGGTTTTGGCGGAGGGTTGGGATTGCCCGAATTTACCGAAGAAATCTTTAACAAAGCCTCCTACAGCCTCTCCGTGGAGCAATGGGTGGCCAAGGACACCTACTTCCTGATGAAGGTAGAGATAGATACAACCATAGAGCTGACCGCCGAGGCGATGCAGGTGACCGAAGGTGAAATGACCATAGATACCACCCTGACCATGCTGGTGTATAACTATAATCAGCCGGTTTCTATCGAGCTGCCCCCGGAGGCTGAAGAGGCCGTAGAGTATTAAGCGCCCATATCCAGTTACTTATTCCAGATATCCAGGCTCAGGTACTTCCACCCCGCATCCGCCAGCACCGCCACGATATTACCCTCGCCTATCTCCTTAGCCGTCTTTATAGCCTGATAGGTCGTCGCCCCCGAAGATAGGCCGGTAAAGATACCTTCCTCTTTTAACAGACGGCTGGTCGCCTCCGCCGCCTGCTGGCTGCTCACCATCGTCTTCTCGGCGATAATGGACTGGTCCCAGAAAGGCGGCAACGCCTCCCCCAGACATTTTAAGCCCTGGATTTCATCGCCCGGTGGCGGCTCGAGGCCGATGACCTTGATATTGGGGTATTTCTCCTTCAAGCGCTGGGCGACACCGATAACAGTGCCCCCCGTGCCGATGCCGGCAATGAGGACATCAACCCTGTCGTAGGGAAAGTCGTCTAGTATCTCGACGGCGGTAGTCTCGTAGTGGGCCAGCGGGTTAGCCGGGTTGGAGAACTGGTCGGGCATAAAGTACTTCTTGTCTTTAGCCGCTATCTCCGTCGCCCGGGCGATAGCCGCCCCCATCCCTAATTCCCCCTTGGTCAGGATAAGCTCGGCGCCGTTAATCTTAAGCAGCTGCCGCCTCTCCATACTCATGCTTTCGGGCATGACGATGGTGACCTTATAGCCCTTCTGACGTCCCAGCCAGGCCAGGGCGATGCCGGTGTTGCCGCTGGTGGCTTCGATAATAGTCTTGTCTTTGGTCAGCTCGCCGCTCTGCTCCGCCTTCTCTATCATGTACTTGGCCACGCGGTCCTTGATGCTGGCGCTACCGCCCGGGTTCTGCCCCTCCAGCTTGACCATGATTTTTACCTTTTTGGTGGGGCTCATCCTTTGCAGTTCAATGAGTGGGGTATGTCCCACGGCGTCGACGATATTTTTAAAATACATCTTTCTACCCTTCTATCCTTTAATTACTCCTATTGGTTTAGTTCTCACTACCTTGCGCGAGATGCCCGCCTGATGAGTTATTTCAACCACCTCGCTTACGTCTTTATAAGCCTGCGGCGCTTCCTCAGCCAGCGAAGCCATGCTCTCCGCCTTGACCGTGATGCCCTGGGCAGCCAGCGAGCGGGCGACGTCGGCACCCTTCAGGCTGCGCTTGGCGGCTCCCCGCGACATCAAGCGGCCCGCGCCGTGGCAGGTCGAGCCGAAGGTCTCGGCCATAGCCACCTCGGTGCCCAGGGCGACGAAGGAGTAACGCCCCATATCCCCGGGGATGAGCACCGGCTGGCCTATCGCCCGATAGGCTTCGGGGATATCGGGGTGTCCCGCAGGAAAAGCGCGGGTCGCCCCCTTGCGGTGGACGCAAAGCTCCTCTGGCTTGCCATTTATATCATACTTTTCTATCTTGGCGATATTATGGCAGACATCGTAAATCTGCCTCATCCCCAATTCCGCCTGGCTTTTATTAAAGACGCGGGCGAATGACTCCCTGGCCCAGTGCAGGATGAACTGGCGGTTGGTCCAGGCGTAGTTAGCCGCGCCAGCCATCGCCGCCAGGTAGTCCCTGCCCTCAGGTGATTCTATAGGAGCGCAGGCAAGCTGGCGGTCGGGCAGGTTGATACCGTATTTCTTTACCGCCTGCCCCAGTATGTCCACATAGTCGGAGCAAATCTGGTGCCCGAAGCCCCGAGAGCCGGTGTGTATCAGCACGAGCACCTGACCTAAATCCTCGATACCCATAACTTTAGCGGCATCGCCATCGTAAATTTCGTCCACAACCGCCACCTCCAAAAAATGGTTGCCCGAACCCAGCGTCCCCAGTTGCGGCAAACCCCGCTTCTTGGCCTTATCGCTGACCTTGTCGGCTCTGGCTCCCTTCATGCAGCCCGACTCCTCGGTGGCGACAACATCCTCGGGCAGCCCGTAGCCCCTCTCCACCGCCCAGCGGCTGCCCGCCATCATGACCTCGTCCAGCTCCTTCTTGCTGGCCTTTATCTTGCCCTCCGAGCCCAACCCGGAAGGGATGTTGTTGAAAAGCTCGATAACCAACTGCTCTATCCTGGCTCTTACCTCCGTCTCGGTAAGATTAGTCCGAACCAGCCTGACGCCGCAGTTAATATCGAAGCCGACGCCACCTGGCGATACCACCCCGTCCTTCACCCGGGTCGCCGCCACCCCGCCGATGGGGAAGCCGTAGCCCCAGTGAATATCGGGCATCGCCAGCGAGTAGCGAACGATGCCGGGCAGAAAAGCCACGTTGGCCACCTGGTCGAAGGCGTGCTCCTCCCAGATGTGGTCGAGCATGGACTCGCTGGCAAAGATACGACCGGGCACCGACATGCCCTCCTTATAGCTGGTCGGTATCTCCCAGCGATAGTCATCTATCTTTTTGACTATTGCCTTCCAGCGTGAAGCCATTATAACCTCGCCTAAATATCGAACAGCACCTGTATGCGGTAGCCTTTATTCTTTTCGATTTTGAGCATGTGGTAGGTGGTGCCTTTGACCCCCGTCTTTAGCTCGTGCCTGGCGCTATCCGCCTTTTCGCCATAGCCCTTAGCTTTGAGATGGCTATTATTCAGCTCGAGAATGTCAAAGCGTTTGAAGAGGATGCCCTCGGTGTCGAAGTAGTAGACCAGCTCGTTGAGCCAGTCCACCAGCAGGCTTTCCTGGTCGCTGGCGGTCAGTTCTATGTCGCGGTGCAGCGCTTCATCCACGTCGCCGAGATTGGTTATCAGGCTGAATAAGCCCTTAGCCGCGTTGGCGAACGCCTGCTTCAGGTCGGTGCCGTAGGCGATAATGCCGACGTCGGCGGTATGGTCTAAGACTTCGAATTCTTTCGTCATTTGAAAAGTAAATTATAGCACAATAGTTTGGGGTGATAAACACAAACCCTTTGAGCCTTTTAGGGCTATCTAGTATAATGTATATAACAAAGTAGGTAATCATGAATTTAGAGAGCGAAGGCAACCATATCAAGAGCGCCCGCGAGATAGCCATGGAAAAGGTGGCTGAGATGGGCGAGGTGACCGAGGAAGAGCGCCTGCGGTGGAAGTATGTCCCCGAAGGAGAAAAGCTGGCGGCTAAATACATGAATAAAGACCTCAACTTGGCCGCCGAGTTGGACAAATACGATAAGGCGGTAATCGGATATATCAAGGCGGGAGCCAGCGACATACTGCTCAGGAACATCGACCTGCCCGCCAGCGACCTTGCCCTTAAGAACAGCAAGAAGGCGATGGAGGGCATAAAAACCCTCAAGAAAGACAAAGTAGCCGTGGAAAACGTCTTCAGCAAGATAAGGAATATCTTCAGCCACTACAACGAGCAGGGCGAGCCGCAGCGGCGGCAGGCTTACGAGCAGCTCAAGGCTGAGTTCGGCGCCAAGGTACAGGAGGCGCTCAAGCAGCAACTGGGCACGGCGGCGAACATGAAAATAGACATCGAAAACCAGCCTCAGTTCCAGGAAGAGTGGCGGCGGATACAGTCGCAGTTCGACGCGCAATACCGCACCCTGCTCAACGAATACAAGCAGGAGCTAGCGGCGATAGATTAGGGAATAATTATGGATAGTGAAGACGAGAGAATTAAGGAAGCCGTCAAACACACCGAAATCCTGAGGCCGCCCAAGCGGAGCCTGGCTACCTTCGGCACGACCAACGTCTATTATTACCTGGTCACCGAGCCGGCCTACTCCGAACTGGTCAAGGGCACCGCCGAGACGGTGATTAGAGAAGGCAGGGTAATCGCCGAAAGGCCCAAGATTGTAACCCCCCTCTACCTCTCCCACCTGGAGGGTTTTAGCCTGGAGGCGAAGAGATATCTGGATAGCCTCATCCGGACTTTCGGCTCTCACGCCCCGGGGCTGTTTTACACCTACAAGAACGAGCCTAAGGGGCTCAACATCGTCTCCGATAACCTGCTGGCGGTGGTGGACAAGCTCAACCGCGAGATTGATAAGCGCGGCGACCCGCTGGCTTCCATAATTAGAGGACAGGATGAGCTCTGGGATGTGTCGCTGATGAAGTTCATCTACGAAATGACCCGCAGCTCTTTGCCCGACAACCTGATGCAGATGGAGACCAGGGGCCTTCTGGACATGGACGCCAGGGGCGTCCCCGCCGACGCCAGGGTCAGGATTGAGGAACTTTTCAAGATGGTCGCCAGGGGCGACCTCGACCCCGGCGAGCTGAAGAGCGAGCTTGACCGCTGGGGGCTTTTCGAGGAATACGAGGACAGGTTCCTGGCTATATTCAAGAAGAGCCGAAGGTAAGTCATCGCATGGAAGACGAAATGGTAAGAGTAAGACCCCCCAGCGAGGCCAACAGCCTGCTGCTGCCGGTAACCTTCGGCTGCTCTCATAACACGTGCACCTTCTGCGGCACCTATTCCGACGTCAAGTTCCGCGTCAGGCCGCTGGAGGACATCAAGCGCGACATCGACGAGGTGGCCAAGAATTATAGCTGGAGCCTGCGGCGGATATTCCTGGAGAACGGCGACGCCCTTATCGCCCCCCAGCGACGGCTGGTACCGGTACTGAAATACCTCAAGGAGAAGTTCCCCAACCTGGAGAAAATCGGCACCTACGCCACTCCCCAGTCCGGGTTGATAAAGAGCGTCGAGGAGCTTAAAGAATTACACGAGCTGGGGTTGACCATCGCCTACCTGGGCGTGGAAACCGGAGACGAAGAGCTGCTCAAAAAGATCGACAAGGGGGCGACCTACGACCAGATAGTCGAGGCGGGCAGGAAGATAAAGCAGGGAGGCATCACCCTCTCGGTCACGGTGATACTGGGGCTGGGGGGCCCCGAAGGCTCGGAGAAACACGCCCTGGGCACCGCCAAAATCCTAACCGACATCGACCCCGACTTCGCCGGCGCCCTGACTCTTATGCTCGTCCCCGGCACCGCGCTCCACAAGGACTGGGAAGAGGGCAGGTTCGAGCTTATCACGCCACTTCAGTCTCTGGCCGAGCTTAAGATGATAATAGAGAACGTCAAACTGACTGACTGTTTCTTCACCGCCAACCACGCCTCCAATTATTTACCCATCAAGGCCAGACTGCCCAAGCAAAAGGCGGCGATGCTCAAGCTCATCGACGAAGTACTGGAAAGCAAAGACATGTCCCGTCTCCGCCCCGAGTTCTTGCGGGCGCGATAGTTGACTTGGAAAAATGAACAAGGGGGGATATATAGTGGAATACTTAATTCAATTTCAATACAAAGGCGAAGGCGACTTGAGGCCGATGGACTATGCAGTGAACGATGAGGAAATCCTGGCACCCGATGGTAAAACCGTACCTATTCCAAACGTAGGAGATAGCGTTACTTTAACAAGCGGCGGTACGCCGAAGTCTTATAAGGTAGTGACAAGACATTTCGGCTATGCTGGCAATCATTGCTATATAAACATTGTCGTCACTGATATTTCAGATAAGGACAGGGCAGCTCGCTTAAAGGAATAATTGTTGAATTAAGGAAGGACGGCTGATTTGAAGATTACGCAAATCGAAGCCAGGGACCTTGCCGAAGCCTGGTTTCTCTGCCTGCGCCAGACGCTGACCGAGGGTTACGACTACAAGATTGACCGCGGCAGCTACAAGGGCCAGTATCGCAAGGAATTGGATTTCGTCGCCGTCCAGATTATGAACCCCGCCACCAGACCCCTCGTCCCCACCACCCCCCAGGGCGTGCCCCCGCCTACCTCCATGGAATACATCGACGACTACCTGCCCTATCTCATGACCGCCCACAAAAGGAAAGGCGAGCAGTACACCTACGGCCAGTACCTGGAAGAGCAGATACCCAAAGTCATCGAGATGTACAAGAACGACGGCTACGACACCAACCAGGCTTTTATGGCCGTGGGCGGCAAGGAGTCCATCACGTTGGACGACCCACCCTGCCTGAGAGCCATAGACACTCGAATTCGCGATAACAAGCTGAAGTTCGTCGTCTATTTCAGGTCGTGGGACTTATGGGCCGGCTTTCCCTCGAACCTGGCCGCCATCCAGCTACTTAAAGAATATATGGCCAGCGAGATCGGCGTTGAAGACGGCGAGATTCTAGCCCTGAGCAAAGGCTTGCACCTCTACGAATATTCATGGGAACTAGCCCGCGCTACCGCCAGACTGTAGGAGGTTATAGAGATGAAAGACATCGTATCCCAGGAAGTATTCGCCAAGTTCCCCAGCTATATTCGGGGAGTGGTCATCGCCCGCGGAGTTGATAACCACGGCGAGAAGCCGAAGCTGATTGAGATGTTAAGCGAAGTGGTAGCCAAAGCGACTCAGGACGAGTCCCTGCAGCAGATTAAGGCCCACCCCCGCATCGCCAGCTGGCGGCAGGCTTACACCGACTTCGGCACCAACCCCAACAAGTTCTACTGCTCCATCGAGTCGCTGGGGCGGCGGGCGCGGCGGGGCGACCAGCTGCCTTATATCAACACCCTGGTAGCCCTCTTTAACTATTTCTCCCTGAAGCACATGGTGCCCAGCGGCGGCGACGACCTGAAGTTGGCTGACGGCGACCTCCGCCTCACGCTGGCTAAGGGCGACGAGCCCTTTACTCCCCTGAACTCTGACGTAGTGGAATATGCTCCTGCGGGCGAGGTAATCTATGTCGATAACAGCCGGGTAATGTGTCGGCGCTGGAACTGGCGGCAGGGCGACCATACCAAGCTCATGCCGGAGACGTCTGACGTAGCGATAAACGTGGACTGCCTGCCCCCGGTGGCTAAGGGTGAAGCCGGCGCCATAACCGAAGAGCTGGCTGGTTTAGTCAAAGAATTCTGCGGCGGCGAGGTAAAATTCCTGCTGCTCGATGCCGCCAATAACGAAGCGGAGATATAAACTAAGCGCTAATCGCTATAGAAGGTCAGCACGATACTCTTGGGGCCTATTTTCAGCGCCGCCACGGGCTGGGACTCACAGGTAAGAACCTCGGTGCAATCGAACTCCTCGTGGAGCATTTTTACCAGCTTCTTGGCTTCTTTAGACGTAACGGTGTGCTCCACCAGGAAATGCATTTTATCACCGGGCTTTGACCTCCGCCGAGCTATCTCTACCAGGTATTTTAGCGCCTTGGGCCGCGTCCTCACCCTGGTCACCGGTTCCACCGTCCCTATTGAGGGAGGTATTTCGGCAATGGGCTTTATACTGAGCATAGTACCCATCAAAGCATTCGCCCGGCCAATACGCCCACTCTTAGCCAGATAGGAAAGCGTGTCGAAGAGGACAATACAGCTCAACTTGTCCTTGACCTCGCTGGCAGCTTTGATGACCTGGGCCAGGTCTTTGCCCTCGTCGGCGGCTCTGGCCGCCGCCAGCACTATCATGCCGAAACCACCCACCGTCGTCCTGGAGTCGAACACCTCTACCTTGACACCGGGCAGCTCTTTTTCGGCCATCTGCTTAGACTGAGTGGCGACATCAAAGCACGCGCTCAGGCCCGACGATATCGTTATGCTGAGAATACCCTCCATCTTATCCTGAGCCAGCTTGCGGTAAAGGTTGAGGTAATCGGCGGGCGGCGGCGCGGAAGAGCTGGGGAACTTATCCGCTTTATTGACCAAATCGAAAAGTTGCGACGCCTCTTTCAGGTCTATGCCGTCCCGGTAGCTCTTATCTTCAAAAACGGTTATCAAGGGGACCATGGTAATCCCGTATTTCTTAATAAGGTCTTCGGGCATGGAAGCCGCCGTATCAGCAACTACGCCTACTTTTCTCATGGCTGTCACCTCCAGAATATTTCAGTGGGATATAGGGTGGGATAAATATCAAGCCGTGTCCGGGGACGCGGCTTTAGCGCTATCGCTTATGCCCATAAGCGTACTGACCGCCAGGGAAAAGTCCTGCCACTCCACCAGCCTCTTGGACAGGAACTGCCGTCCCTTGTCGGTTATCTTGTAGTACCTCCGGGAACGGCGTTCGGTAGTCCGCTGCTGCCAGCTCTTCACCAGCCCCTTGATTTCCAGGCGCTGGAGGGCGGGGTAGATGGTGCCCCCCTTGAGCTTGAGATAGCCGGTAGTCCTTTTCTCCAGTTCCTTGATGATGTTATAGCCGTAGGTCTGCACTTCGTTGATTAGATAGAGGAGTGCGGTTTCGGTGACGCCCTTCTTCAGCTGTTCTACGTACTGTCTCTTCATGGAACTGTCGTTTACCGACTATATAGTATTACTACCCATTTTGTCATTGAAAAGCCGAATTGTCAATACATCGTCAGAAACAGCCCTAGTCTTTAATTCTTATATGGAGGTAGAGGTCGCCCGATTTTTTGCCCTTCTTGTTGCCCATGCCCTTGAGCCTGATTTTTGTCCCCGACTTGATGCCCGCCGGAATCTTGACCACCAGCTTCTTCTGGCGCCCGTTCCTTTTGTAGGTGACCTGTCCTTCACCCCCCTTTTCCGCCTCCACGTGGGAAATCTCAAGCTCGAGGTGCTTATCGAGCACGACCGGCGGCTCAAGGTCGACCCCGAAAAGCCGCTTCAGGGCAAAGCGGCTCATCCTGGCCGCCACCTTGTTAACCTGTCTCTCCAGCCAGCCCGGCTTATAGGTGGAGACTTTGGTATTATAGGGGTAGGATTGATAGGCGAAGCCCCTCCCCCCGAAGAACATATTATTAAGAAAGTCGGCGTCGAACCTGAGCCCGGCCTGGGCGAACATACGGTTCAGCTCCTCGTAGGTAGCGCGGTTGGAGAAGGTCTGGCGGAAGATATCCTGCTGGGAATAGCCGGCGCCGGCGAACTGCCCCTTGCCGGCGAGGTCGTACTGCCGCCTTCTGTTCTCGTCGCCGAGCACGCCGTAAGCCTCGTTTATCTCCTTAAAGCGCTGGGCGGCTTCCTGCTCCCGGCCGGGGTTGGTGTCGGGGTGATGCTTAAAGGCGAGCTTCCGGAAAGCTTTCTTTATCTCCGCCTGGCTGGCGTTCTCGGGGACGCCCAGAATCTGGTAATAATCTTTCATCTTTTCTAAAAACTTAACATCGGGGTACGATTAGGGTTATTATAGCACGGGGAGAGATGGGTGATTAAACGACTACGGAGGTTATAGATGGAACAGATTGATGCCGTAGCCGGGATGGTCCTAGAATCGAAGAGGCTGGTGGTCTTTACCGGGGCGGGTGTCAGCACTGAATCGGGCATCTCTGATTTTCGCAGCCCCGGGGGAATTTGGGGCCGCTTCGACCCCGGTGAGCTTAACTACCAGACATTTATGGACAGCGAGGGAGGCAGAGAAAAATACTGGCAATTCTCGCGGGCGCTCTGGCCTGAGATAGCCTCCGCCCAACCCAACCCAGGCCACATCGCTATTGCCGAGCTCCATGATATGGGCAAGCTGGACTGTGTCATTACCCAGAATATCGACAACCTGCACCAGAGAGCCGGCGTACCCGAAGAAAGGGTCATCGAACTGCACGGCACCATGAAATGGGTTCTCTGCCTGGAATGCGGACAAAGATATCCCAGGGAGCAAATTCAGGCCCGGCTCGATGCCGGGACAAAAGTCCCGCGCTGCGATAGCTGCGGCGGCATTATGAAGCCAGCCACCGTCTCCTTCGGTCAGTCCATGCCCGAGCAGGAGACCCGTCAGGCGGAGGCGGCGGCATCAGCCTGCGACCTGTTCCTGTCCGTCGGCTCGTCGCTGGTGGTCTACCCCGCCGCCCAGATGCCCCTCATCGCCCGGGGAAACGGCGCCAGGCTGGTCATCATTAACCTCACCCCCACCCCCCATGACCGCCACGCCGACATCGTTATTAATGAAAAGACGGGCCCGGTACTATCGGCAATAGCGGAAAGGGTCAAGGCAAAATTGCGTTGAAACTGAAACTGGTTATTATCGTCCTGCTGGCAATATTTCTGCTCGGCGGCTGCGCTTCCGTCCCCGACTTCGACGACAACCTCGACGCCATCGTCAAGCCCTATCGCTTCAACTTCGTCAAGTGGGAATTTAAGGCTTTTGCCTACGAGACCAGGCAATGGCTCGGCAGCGAAGATATCGAAAGCCCGACGGATACGGTGCTGGAGTATTTCTCCCTGGTCGGGCAGAAGAGAGCTTTGGAGTGGCAGATTGCCGCCAGCGAGACGGAAGATACCGCCGCGCTCGAAGCCGACCTTAACGAGCTCGAAGAGCAGCGCGCCGCCCTGGTAAGCAGCGTGGAGCAGATAATCGCCGAACAGATAAGGGAGGTCTTAAAAGAGCAGGGCATCTTCAACCCCTGGGACGAAAGTATCGGCCTGAAAGCCACCTTCCCACCGGTCAACTTTATCATGAGCCAGCTGCCCTACCTGCTGGTCATTTCCCCCCGCGACCGGATAGAGAGCATGCGGGAGATTGCCCTGCGCGGCAACCTCACCCTCGAGGAAAGGGAGAGTATCGAAGCCGAAGCCGACGCACTGGGCGTCTCCTCGCTGGTGGTGGCGCTGGGCGGGGCGGGAGCGCTCTACCCCACCCTCGTCCTCGACAACACCAGCCTGCGCTCGACCATCAGCACCGCCGTCGAGGAGTGGCTGCACCAATACCTGTCGCTTAAGCCGCTGGGCTTTCGCTACGTGCTGGACCTGCTCGGCATCGCGCGGGACTACGAAATCGCCACCATGAACGAAACGCTGGCCGGCATTGTCAGCGATGAAATCGGCGCCCTCGTCCGCCAAAAGTACTACCCCGAATACGCCGACAGCCCTCAGGCAGAAGAAGAGCCGGAGTTCGACTTTAACCGCGAGATGAGGGAGATAAGAATCGCCGTCGACGCCTATCTGGCTGAGGGTGAAATCGAACTTGCCGAGGAGTTTATGGAAGAGAAGCGCCAATACCTGCTCTCGATGGGCTATTATATAAGGAAGCTGAACCAGGCTTACTTCGCCTTCCACGGCGCTTACGCCGACAGCCCGACCTCGGTCAGCCCCATCGGCGTCGAGCTCAAAAGGCTACGGGAAGAGAGCGCTTCGCTCAAGGAATTTCTGAATACTGTCGCCGACATGACCAGCCGGCAGGAGCTAGAGGAACTGCTCGATAGTCTTGAGTAGGGTCGGCCTCTAACCGAAGAATTTGAAGCCGAACACAGCGTAACTGGAGGTCACCCCGTCCATGATAAAGCAGGTGCACAAATTCCACAGGACGACGCAGAGCAGAATGCCGTTCAAAATCCAAAGCGCCCGCCGCTGCCGAAAATAATAGAGGAGAAAGGCCAGGGCTAAAGCTAAGCCGCCCTTGATAAACACATTGCCCCCCACCGCCGCCATTATGGGATTATATTCCACCGCCCCCGAAGATATCGCCGTCCTGGTCAAAAAAGCATCAACGACATTAAGAGTCACGAACAAGGCTGCTGGCATTCGACCTCCTCGAAGTTTTTAGGTCGCCCCCACACCTCCACCCCAAAAACAATACTAAACAATAATAAGTAGGAAGAAAGGTCGATGTCAAGATAACTTTAACTAACCAAAACTGCCCAACAGGCACGGCCCAGATTTTGAAAATTGTTGACAATTGCTCACGCTCAGGCATATAATTCTCACTTAAAGAATCTTTTCTCTAAAAAGGATAAGAAGATAAGAACAAAAAGTATCATTGCCGTCTTGTTATTGACACTGGCTCTCCTGGCCACCGGCTGCGGGGAAACCACTCCGCCACCCCCCGCCACACCGTCAGTACCGGTTCTAAGCTCGCCGGCCGATGGCACCACCGGAGTAAGCATACTGCCCAGGCTGGAGTGGCAAGAGTCGGTCGAAGCCACCGCTTACGGCCTGCAGCTATCGCTCAACCCCGACTTCACCCCCCTGGTGATAAACAAGGTGACTATAACCAGCCTCTATTATGACGCCAACCCGGCGCTGAGCTACGATACCACCTACTACTGGAGAGTTAACGCCTCTAACGCCGAGGGCACGTCGGAATGGTCAAGCCCGAGGAGCTTCACCACCGAGGCGGAAACATCACCGTCCGGCGAGGTTATACGCCTCTACTATTACGGCTTCAGCGGAGGCGCGGGCACCGACCCGGCAACGCTATCGGGCCCGCATAATATCTACAGCGCTATTTCCACCGAGGGCATCTATTTTACCGAAGAGCCCGGAGTCCGCTTCTCCTACGACACCGAGGGCGAATTCGGCCCGTACGGTATTACCGATGCCGATGTGGTCGAACTGAATGACGGCTCCTGGCTGATGTTCCTCAGCCTGGGGACAAATCTGTTGAAAGCCACCTCGCCCGCCGCCGACGGAGCTTTTACCCTCGACGAGTCGTTCGGCTGGAACCAGGGCGGTGTTCCCGGCTCCTATAACTTTGACGGTACGGTAAGGACCTTTGTCTGCTACGAGGGCGGCATTAAAGTCGCCACCTACGACCAGACAACGGGCACCCTGCAAAACAGCGGGGTGGCTCTGAACGCCCCGCCCGAAGGCCTGGTTGCCGACCCCTCGGTGATTAAGGTAGACGACCAATACCTGATGTTCTATAAATACTGCCCCCCCAACGGAACCTTCCGGGAGCACGAAATCTACCTGGCTACCTCCGAGGACGGCATAAGCTGGACTCAGCACAGCCAAAACAGGTTCATCGGTATGGGCTCGGTGCCGGGGGCTGTCTATTACGATGGAGTAATCTACGTCTACTTCTGCGGTCTTCCGCCAGGCTCTACACAGGGCGACCTGGGAATGGCTATCAGCCGGGACAAAGGTGAGAGCTTTAGCTTCTCGACGATAACCATTGAGGGGAAAGCCGGCGATAGTGTCGTTGACCCGGCGGCAATAGTAACCGACCTCTAATCTCAGGGGCGGCTTAGTTAACTGCCAACAATGCTAGCGGCGTCTATCAGCCCGTAGCCCACTTCGAAACCGTCAACCTGCTGGCAGCCGTTCTCCAGCGCCGCCTGGACCTCATCGTTCAGGTAGCCGTTGCCGTTACCATCGGTCAGCGTATCAAAGAGTATTGCCGCCAGTCCGCTGACGTAGGCGGTAGCGAAAGAAGTGCCCGTCTTATAACCGTATTCGTTACCGGGCAGGGTCGAGTAGATTTCGAAACCGGGAGCCGCCACATCCACCCACTCGCCGTAGTTGGAAAGCAGCGCCAGGCCATCGTCTTGGTCGGTACCCGCCACGGAGAGAACATGCTCGTAATAAGCGGGGTAAACCGGCGTCTGGGTGCCCCCGTTACCGGCCGCGGCGATAACTATCGCGCCATTATTCCAGGCATAATTGACCGCCCTTTCCAGCTCCGGTGAATTCCCCCGTATCTCAATACTTACATTAATAACCACCGCCCCGTTATCCACCGCCCAGATAATACCCCGAGCTAACGCCGAAGCCTCGCACTGTCCATCATCCCCGGCCACCTTAACGTTGAGCAGATGGCTCTGCGGGGCGACTCCGGCAACGCCCAGTCCATTGTCGCTATAGGCGGCGATAATGCCGGCGATGTGAGTGCCGTGCCCGTAAAGGTCACCGGCAACAGGGCTGCTGGTGAAGTTAGCCTCCGCCACCACCTTACCGTAAAGGTCCTCGTGGCTCTTATCGATACCGGTATCCAGCACGGCTACCAATATCTCCGAACCGCCGGTGGTGGTCCGCCACAACTCCCCGATCTGAATATGGTTCAAAGCCCACTGCTTATCCATGTAGGGGTCGTTGGGGACAAACGGCTCGAAGGGGGCAATCATTTCGTTGTCCTCAAGCTCCGCCTCGGCCACATTCACGCTGGCGGGGGCAGCGCTCTCGGCTGGCATCATCGGCATCGGGATAGCAGTGATGGCGGCCATGGCGTTATCCGCCACCACCCCCAACATGACGGCGAGGAAGGCGATTATGATGACTCCAGGTAGTATTATCCTTAGTATCTTCATCTATAAGTATAGTCGCATAGTCTCGACTCCGTAAGAATAGCTATTCCGTCGCAGAAGTGAGGGTCATTTAGTAGGGTTACTGTTGCCGTAGCCCGCCCCAAACGGCCAGTACTTTACGCGCCGATTTTCCCCAAAATTCGGTGGGTATTGTTGGTTTAAGAGAGGATTAGTACTCTTGACATATGGCTACTGGAGGGGGTACTATTTACCTAACTATAGCTAGAAGTACTAGTTATATATGACTATTAACACGTCAAGGAGAAAGAACATGAAACGAGCAATGATTTCCATTTTAGGTGTCCTGGTACTGGTAATGATGATGTTACCGG
>Ga0315552_1000949_pt1 | contig 17871 bp, 12 predicted proteins | sample SalMarSW160170MG_2_FD_203102 | JGI IMG/M metagenome (GOLD analysis project Ga0315552, IMG submission 203102) | Salt marsh sediment microbial communities from the Plum Island Ecosystem LTER, Massachusetts, United States - Salt Marsh Sediment SW1601-70 ...
CCCTATTATTAAAATAAATTCGCAACGGCACAAGGGTAAAGCCTCGTTGTTCAAGTTTTATTCTTATCCTGTAGATTTCAGTCTTGTGTAAAAGCAGCTTTCTTTTCCTGGTCGGCTCATGCTGATTGTTCCCAGCCTGCTGGTACTGCGATATACTGGCGCCAACCAGCCAGCATTCATCATCCTGTATCCTCGCATACGAACCACTAAGATCAGCGGCTCCGTCCCGCAGTGATTTGACTTCAGAACCTAATAACGAAAGGCCGGCCTCGATCTTATCAATAAACTCGAAGTTCCTGTAAGCCTTCTTATTGACTGCTACAGGTCCCTGTTTATCCTTGTTTTTATGAAACTTCGCTGCCATTGGCAATATGATAGTCGCATAAGTCCGATTTTGCAAGAATCGTGCAAGGATGAATATACTAAACCAAAAATTAAAACGACACTATTAGTAAAAAAGCGGCCTTATGTACTTTTACATAAGACCGCTTGAAAACCGATGGAAGATTAACATCTCCACGTGATTCGGTTATCAGCCACTAACGCGCTTCCATAAGAAGATTCGGCTGACTGTATCAATTATCACGTACGATGACCGCATCTTCACCAACCATATACTGGTCTGAATTTGCAACCTTCACATTATAAACCTTACCAACATAAGGTAACGCTCTGACCGTAACACTCTTGACGCCGACTGTGCCGTTCATTGTTTTCAGTTGAAGACCGCTGCTGAGTTTCTGTGCCGGAATCCACTGTCCGGATTCGAGCATGAACAGGTGCGACTCAACAACACTAATGCGATTTCCACTGTCAAGCACGATATCACGACATTCGAATGCTCCTACGTGTTCTTCGAGTTTTTCGACTGTTGTCAAGGCGAGCGTGTTGATCATTTGTCCTGTATTGACCATTGAAATCCTGACCGGCGTCTCGTTAATCCAAACGGGTGTCTCAGCAAGGAAACATGCCCTGCCCTTGGCCGGTGCTGAACCTCCTGATGTAAAATCGTTTACAAGGTACGAGTCCTCTCTGCCCGAAGGCTCGGAAGCTGCTAACGGTACAGAACCCAAATAACCCAACGTACCTACCGTACTGTTCCAGTACGTGTAAATATTATCATCATTAATACCACAGGCTGGACTTTTCTCCTGACCTACATGACTGTCCAAAAACAGCACGTTTTGTGAGTCTCCCTGGTGTGATTTCGAATTGCCGTAACTTATTTCCTCTCTGCTGCCATTATATACGTACAATCCCGGGAATTCTTCATTATAATCGCCCGAAGAAGATGGAATCCAGGGATTCCTGTCGGCAGCCACCGCCAAGCCCGGCTCGCCGGATGTAGTCAGTGCATAGAGACCGAACGGCATATGATAGGCATAGCTGCAATGATTGGTCGGATTATCCTCTTCATTGATAAACGCGCCGAAATCCCAAAAATCAGTGATTTCCATATCGCCTATATCCACATTCTCATCGATTGGATTAAACTCTGTGACCCCGGAATCGCTCTTACAGACAAACGATTTTGGAGTTACCTCGGTGTACTTGACCAAAAGATAGAAGCAGGATGTGATAGTAGCAAAACCGCCGCTGCCGTCTGAGCCCATTTGATAGGCAACATTTCGATTAATAGCCGTCCAGTCAGATATTTTACTTGACCATTCGGTTGATCTACCCCCTGCACGCGGGAACTCATCGTCATAATCGTTTGCATAGAGCATCATCGCCTTGCCGATACCGGAGAGGTTGGTCCCGCAGACCATCCTAAAGGCGATCTGCCTGACCTTGGCCAGTGCGGGCATCAGAATGCCCATTAACAGAGCTATGATCGCGATTACGACCAACAGCTCAACTAATGTAAAACCTTTCTTTTTCATAATTTTTCTCCTTCTACTATTTGAGACTCGCCAGATCGGCTCGTATTAAAGCACTTTTCGGTTTAAATTATTAAAATGCCTGACGCCACATCGATACAAACGCGAGACACCCAACGCTCTTTCTGCGAATCTCCACAATAATATATTTTATTTAGCTTAATAACGGCCGATAAAATTGCTGATAAACCGGTTAATGCCGACATAATTCACATTAATACCCACAAACAACCTCATCACGTTGTTAAATCAAGAGAGTACACTTGTAAAAAGCATTTTTCCCGGCAGGTGAGTTCAAGATATGATATCGGGACTAAAATATGATGACATTAATTACCATTATAATAAAATGTTTATTAAACCTACCTGCATATATACAAAATTTATCACAAAATCGTATTATTGTCAATCAAATTTCATCAAATAAACCTAAGTTTCTTGAAATTTTTTGAAAATTATTTAATATTCTATTTTTTTAAGGCTGGAATTATAGATATGAATATCAGAAAAAGCTACGAAGATACCCAAAAACTACTCGAAAAACACGGACAAAGCCATCTTTTGGCATTCTGGAATGGGTTAGATGAAATTCAAAAGCGGAGTCTGCTCGAGCAAATCCGGCAGTTAGACTTTGCTAAAATTAACGAATGGATAGCTGAATTCGTCTTAAAACCCAATTCTATAGCAATAAGTACCGAACTTAATCCTGTATGGCCATATCGGCCCGAACCGAAAGACAACCAGCAGGCTCGAAAGTATGCAGAAGCCGTTGAGTTAGGCAAAAAGCTGATTAGCCGGGGCAAAGTGGCGGCTTTCGTTGTCGCAGGAGGGCAGGGAACCCGACTCGGATTCGACGGGCCAAAAGGGAATTTTCCTCTCAGCCCCGTCAAGAATAAGACATTATTTCAAATCTTCGCCGAGCACATTGCGGCCGTTTCTGCAAGATATCAAGCCGTCTGCCCCTGGTATGTTATGACCAGCCCTCTGAACCATAGCCAGACAGTCGATATATTCCGCTCAAACGACTATTACTCGTTGGGAAAAGAGAACGTCTTTATCTTTCAACAGGGCACATTGCCCAATTTCGGTGCCGACGGCAAAATACTGCTTGCCGACAAAGCTACAATTGCCTGCTCACCCGACGGCCACGGCGGCAGCTTCAAAGCCCTTTACCAAAGCGGCGCCGTCGAGGATATGAAAAGACGAGGCATAGAATTTCTGAGCTATTGGCAGGTCGATAATCCTTTGATAAATATTTTCGACCCGCTTTTCATCGGCCTGCACGTTCTCGATAAGGCCGAAATGTCGTCAAAAACATTGATAAAAAACGATCCCAAAGAGAAAGTCGGAAACTTCTGCCTGGTCAACGGCAAAGTGACCGTCATCGAATACAGTGATTTGCCGGACGAGCTTGCCCTGAAACAAAATCCGGACGGCTCATTCGTTTTCGAGCTCGGCAGTATTGCTATCCACATCATCAATCGCACCTTCGTGGAAAAACTAAATACCGCAGGTTCTTCTCTGCCGTTGCATAGAGCAGTCAAAAAAATTCTTCATCTGGATGAACACGGAAACCAAATCGAATCCGAAGGTATAAAGCTGGAAAGTTTCGTATTCGACGGCCTGCCGTTGGCCTCGAACTCGATAATCCTACAGACGCTGCGAAGCGAGGAATTCGCCCCGACCAAAAACGCCACCGGTATTGACAGTGCTGTAAGCGCCAGGCAGATGATGATTGACCGGGCCGCTGCCTGGCTCGAATCGGCCGGTGTAACCATCCCGAGAAAAGACGACGGTTCACCCGATTGTATTCTCGAAATCGCACCGAGCTTCGCTCTGGAAAAAGACGACATAAAAACAAAGCTCAACCAAATCCCTCCCATAAAACCAAAAGACACCCTCTACCTCGAATGAACAGTTGTCTTAACCAATCCGTCACGCGGCAATACAAAATATATAATCGAAATATACTCGGCCTTTGTTATTGTTTTTCTTCACCGGTGATGAGCTTTACCACCTCGGACTGAATGCGACGGAGTAGAGGTCATGCTCATGTCTAAGTGTCATTATTCTCTTGCCACTGATCACGTCCCGGACGCCTATCTGTCCGGTTCTATCGACTGCGATTCCCTCATGTGGACGGATGAACCGCTTTTTATCACGGCTAAGAAAAAGGTGCGGTTATCGCTCTACATAACGCAATCTAATATCGTCGAGGACTAAAATTCCTTCGGTTCCGGTCGCACCGGTTTTTTCCATACCGATGCCAAGCTGCGTGACATTAGCCAGATTGATACCAAAGTCCGCCAGGCTGATCTCGACGTTTTGCCATTCTGCCTGTGTCAGATCTATGCCACTTATCAGCAACTTGGAGTTGTTCAGCTTGACGTACAACTGCTCGGTTGCGGCATTATTCGGATCGCCATAGAACCACAACGTCAGAATATTAAGACCACGCTGCGTCCAGTCACTTCCCAGTGCCAATTCGCTTGTGGGAAACGTCACTTCTGAGTAGCTTGCAGTGGTGTTATTGTATAAGAAAGGACCGGACTGATTACCGCCATGGACGATATCGGTTTCAACAATATGTCCACCGTTGGCGAAATCAGGCTCGGCGTAACCTATAGTAGAACCGTTGACATTGGGATTGTTGTATCCATCCAACCATGTCAAATATATCCTGTTACAACCTTCGGCACCCTCATTAATGTCGTTGTAGGCCTCGAAGTCATCAATAATAATATAGTCACCCGATGTGAAGCTCCAAACTTTCCCAATCCATGGGCTATTCGGATCCGCATCATTGACCTCGTCGATACGCCAATAATAGGTCGTATTCAACTCAAAAATTCCGGGATTGAAGCTTTCCGTACCCAGCGGCTGTGTGCCTTTGTATTCGGGTGAGCCTGTGTCGGCATCTCGTACGGCGTTCGGATCCGTCCCGAAGAACACCAGGTGCTGGGAAGCGAAGGTGCCGGACTTCCAGCTGAGAGTCTGCGTCAGCTCTACATCCGTAGCGCCATCTGTCGGAGACGCACCATGGGCATTCACAGGCAGATAGGGCGACAGGTAGCAGCCCTGGATGATCTGCATGTCGCGAATCCCGGCGCCTTGCCATGCAACCTGGCAGTAGTCCCAATCGACACTCACCCATATCGCCTCGATGTAGTATTTGTTGCCGCCTATCAATGGGATTGGGTTAGAAGAATGAGAGAAAGCGTAAGCGCCGACATTTCCCCAGACAGATTCATGATCGATATACTGAGGCATCAGGTGATCGGCGTCCTCATCGGTACTTAGCCATAATTCGCCCTGGCCGGCAGTACCTAACCAGAACGTATAGTCCCCGGTCAACGGCACATAGAGCCAGCCGGAAAGTCGCCCACCGTAGTTGGCAAGGGCATAACCATCGGCCCCGGTGTCGAACGAGGTTAGCGTTTCGGTTACAGTCGGTTTATCAGGGTAGCGAGTATCATTCTTCAGTACGTTCAAATCGTTGCCAGAAGTAACATCCTCCCATATATCCTTTTCGATCGTCCCTAAATTCGCAGGAGAAGTTTTAAAGCTCCATACCGCGCCTGGATGTGTGGCGGTGCCGTCAGATGCATCGACTCGCCAATAATATGTTTTATTATGTTCGAGCATGCCGGCAGGGTCATAATTGGGGTCTGTAACAGTACCTTTATCCGTCCCGCCGGTACCTGCCTGTACAGACTCAAGGTTATCACCGAAAAACACGTGATATGAAGTCGCATCAGCAGCTTGATACCAGCTCAGTATGACATTCGGATCAAGGAAATTGGCGTCGGCAAACAAAACCCCGTTAACCGGGCTGGAATTATAAGCGGTTATCGGCGGAATGTAAAAGTTCCAGACGTTACCTTTTTGGAAAGTTGAGCCTTCGACCTCGTCAATCCGCCAGTAATAGGTTGTATCAGCTTGCAAGACTCCTGGATCATAAGAGTTAGGTTCAATGCCTTGTTCGACCAGTACGCCCAATGGAGTGTCTCTGGTGGCATTTTCTACATCGTCATAGACGGTACCTAAATATATATCGTGCGAAACTGCATCCATTCCTGGTTCCCACCGAAAATCCGGCTGTGTAGTATCGGTCGTGGAACCAGTTTGCGGCACGGGATTTGTAGCTATCGGTGAAACGTTAACCGGAGTTAACTTAAAGCCGTTGATAATAGCGTATGGGTTATATGAACCAGCTAATTCATTGGTTTCTGGATTAGGCCAAAGTTCCATAACCATTACGCCGTTTACATCTGAAGTGCACGTTCCCCAATAGTAGTTTTCTAATCCAGTAACAGGAGGATTTCCATTATCGCATTGAATCGTCGTACAATATACATCATTGACATTAACATCCGCGATACGTGGACTTGCACTACCGCTATCATAATCCCATATCTCTAAATAGTATGGCGTATTGGCCTCCACCCCTGTTAATGTAATCCTGATTCCACCCGGCCGTGCAAATATGAGCTGACGATATAACAGATACCATTGTACCGTTGTGGGTATCGCCCCGCCTCGGTCTCGTCCGTTCCAGGCAGGGGTCCAGTTGCCTTCAACGGGGGGCATCATTAGAGCAAGGTCGATTTGAATACCATTTACAATACTGCCGGAATCTGTGACAAGAAACCTGGTAAAACCCGGCTCTACATTGTTTCTGTTAGCTCCGAAACTAATGCTTAAGACCGGACTGATCGCATTTGCCGGCTTTAGACCGAGACCGCCGCAAATAACGACAAGCATTATTATTAACAGACTTACAAAATTTTTTCTACACATAATCTTACCTCCTACAAAAAATTATAAACACTAAATATTAATATCACCACCACAGGTGTGGAACTCTCGCGAAAATAAAATGAGATGTACTTTGACCATATATTAAAACGCCATTACTTCTGACAAGCAGGCTACCCTCGGTACTCCTTGTTGCCATATATTTAAGTTTCGGAACCTGCTTTTTTTAGCAGATTTCGATATTACAATGTCTATAAAATCTGATACTACTTCGATATCTATTATCATCACCAAAATTACTATCCTGCCTCTAATAACTTCATATAAAACAATCGATAATGCTTTTCTTATCAACTACATTTTGTCCTTTCGGGTTAATATTAATGTGGGACGAATCAAGTAACACCAATCGTTTTGGCTCCAATAATCTGCCACCTCCGTCTGACTATCGGTGACCACCAGACTCAGAAAACGATCCTCTACATGAAGAGGTATTTGGATATCAAACATCTGTCCGGTTCGTATCTTGGATTTGTGAAACCGTATTCTACTATCGACCAGTATCCAGAGATCGATTTCTCCATATTTAGGAATGGCATTCACCGGCATTCCAACCCTCGCCGTGAACCGTGAGATCTCAATATCCGGCAAGGCATGACGCATGGTATCCAGGGCAAAGGTTAAACCGCAGTTGGCATGCATGGAAATACCAGGATTGTCGATGAGTTCCTTTGTGTTGCTAGGTCCTATCTCCTGTGCGGCATATTGCCAACCATTGTCGATATTCCACTTAATCATGCCATCGGTATCGGGGCATTCCGTAAATACATGTCCCTCCGAACTGACAATACAAACAGCCTCCCCTCCGTCTGGTACAAATACCCCATCTATATAGGGAATATTCAAACTTGGTATAAACTGGGGTGAAGGTTCAAGATGGTAATAGGAAGGACTATAATCCTTATTGCCTGGTCGCCATGTATCATCAAGCCGGCCCGTCAGCGGATTTAGGCTGCCGTGTCCCGTATCGGGATCATAACGAAGGCCTGTGCCAAACCCATTACCTCCGCCAACAACATCCGCCAAGTCGATACGTACACCGGGGACTCCCCAGGTATCATCCGGCGGAAATGCCCGCATGAAGAGACGAGGTCGATTGACGACCTGATCCCTGCGTATATTCCCCTCACTATTGATCTGCATGACGTCCCCTTGTTCCAGGATTGTTTGTGCTGCCCGTTGTACTCGTTTGGACGATTTAAAACTGACCTTTCCCTGGAAAACATGTACTTCCGCTTGAATAAGATCATTGACCGTAACACCGAATTCCGTGCCGAAATCAATAATCCGGCCGTTCGGTGTTTCTACGGCAAATCCGTGCGCACGCGGCGGCACCTGGGCCATGAGGGAGCCGGTGACCATCTGCATGCTGTTGGGCGATTTCAGATAAAACTCACAAGGCGCCTGTAGCAATACCTGTGCTCCACCTTTAAAGGTTATTTGAGCGATCCCTTGCTCCAGGCATCGTAAGCCCGGGCACAATTCCGGAACTTCGGGAGGCATAGCCCATTGTGCATTAACCGTCTTGTCCAGGACGGCAACGACGCGGTGGGAGTAAATGTACTGGACGGCTCCCCAAACCGTTAACACGCACAAAACGAGTGCCGCTATTCCCACTACGGCTCTACGTGTCCACCGTATGGCAATGCTCATCCGACGTACCCACTGCTCCATAGCTGCATGCAGATCGATCGACTCGCGCCGGGAATCTCGCTGCATGTGTTCCCAGGCCAATCGCTGTTGACGCTGCTCCTCTAAAAACGCTTCTAATTTACGGTTTGCCCGTTTTTCGATTTCCTTGACTCGCTCGTGCTCTTGGGGTGTTAATGAAGACAGGGACATGCTTTCAGCCGGGCCTGAAAACAGGGGATTCTTTCCCGACGGCCCCCCGCAGGCAAGTGTCTCCTGTCGGATCATATCCAACAAATCTCTTTCCGTCTCCGACGTCTCGGATAGATCATTGTCTTGCAGAGCAGAGGTAAACTGACCGTGCATAGCCTCCTGCATATAAATGAACTGTGCGTATTGTTGCAGTATCTCTGGATTAGTAAGAAAAAGTTGACGGAGGGCTTCTTGTTCCTCCGTCAGTAGTTGACGGTCTAACAACCGCAGAAACAAGATATAGAGTCGATGATTATCAGGCTCACTCATATGCTTATCCCTCGTGCCTCTAATTGCTGACTCACACATTGCTTTAAAGCAGCATAGATACGGGAGAATGAGTGATAGAGGCTGTCAGCGGATCGTTTGACTTTAGTTGCAATATCTTGTACCGGTATGCGTTGTTCATATCTTAATTTAATTAAGTGTCGATCCATTGGCTTTAATTTATTTATACACTCACGAAGAGACTCTTCTGTGGCACTTAACTCCCTGGCACAGTTCTGAGCATAATCCTCTAAAATCTGACACATATGATCATTAAAGAGCTGAGAACGGTTACTGTATTTTCGACGATAATTAAAAACCACATTACGCGCTATATGCATCCCCCAAGCGGAAAAACTGGTACCCGGTTCATACTCGTCAAACTTCTGCCACAAAATAATGGCCGTTTCCTGCATAAGATCCTCGGCATTATGGTAGTCATGCACCATCATTAAAATATAGGCGTGGATCTGCTTCTGATTTTGGTTCATACAGCGGAAAAAACGTCCAAACCGCGAAGATTCGTGATTTGAATTATCTCTGTTATTAGGCATATTTGCGTTGATTTTGACAAATAATCCAGTTACTCATAGCGAAACCAAGCGACGACCATCAATCGATACGGGCGGCAAGGCATTCCTGGTTTCTGAAGTTATTATGTAATATCCAAGGTTTTTTCTGAACCTTTGTATAGTTTTTTTGAGATTTTTTTAATAATTTAGAGCCTATCTGATGGTGGAAAGTGAGGATTTTTGAGTTGAAGCCCTTAGTAGAAAATTACCCCCGGCGATCATTCGACACTTCGGCTTTTCTCGGTGCAGGCTAATATCCAGAATCAAGCATCCTTTCTACTAGCGTTTAAGACAGGCGAAAAATTGTCATTTCTTGCCGAAAATCGGGGATTTTGATTGCGATAAGGCGGTTTTTGGGTAAAATAAGTAAAAAACGGAATACAGAATGGGGAACAGTAAGTTCAAAGTTAATACATAACATAAACATCTCATATTTAGCCTCAAGGCCAGCCTTGGGGGGATTAGCCGGGGCAGTCATGGGGGATTCGACAGATGTAGAGAACTCTCCACAAATCGACAAAAAAATGCAAAACAAAGCCAAATTTTACATCAGAAGACGGAAAACTGAAGGCAGAAGAAAATATGAAGAACAAAGCCAATTATTCTATTTGGCCTTATTGGGGACAGTCAACCATTTTCTTTTAACCTTCCCCAGCCATTAATAGGTGGCTATTGGGCTGTTGAAAAAGTTAGACAATCATGTTTTGGGCTGTTCACATTACGCATTCCTGTTCGACAAATGCAGGTACTTGCCCCTGCTATATGGTGATTACGATGTTTTTCAACAGCCCCGCTATCCCTAGTTTTCTCGGAAAGTCTTGGTGTTCACGAGCACTGGAACAATCCGAAAGACAGGAAGTATTCTCGCAACCTGGGTACAGGCGAAGGCATTGAGTTGATATCGCTGAAATGATTAGTTGCTTTTGATATTAATGAAAAAGGGGCCTTTACCGATTACCGGTAAAGGCCCTTTATTATGCGAAACTAAATTGACGGTATTGAACCGATTTACTCTATGACCTTATTGCTAATCTTCAGGGAAATATAGCCTTATGTCATCGACGAAAACCACGCCTTCGCCACCGACGGCGCCGGTTGGTTCGAAGCCAATGGTTATCGTCGGGATATTATTTAAGTTCAGACCAAGCGTAGTTATGTCGATGGTCCATTCCTGCCAGCTTGCATCTGTCAGACTGCCGTTATAGACCACCTTTGCGTTGTTTATCACAACATACATCTGTTCCGTAGTGGAATTGTTGGGGTCTCCATAAATCCATATCGACAGAGCGTTGGGAGAATTTATAGTCCAGTCGTGACCGATGTGCAATGAGTCAGTGTTGGCTGTCACCTCGGAAACACCTGCGACGGTATTATTGTAGAAAATCGGTGCAGATTGGCCGCCGCCATGAACTGTCCCGGTTTCGACGAAATGCTCGCCGTCGGCAAAAACCGGATCCGGATATCCCATGGTCGAGCCGTTTGTGTTCGGATTGTCGTATCCGTCAAACCATGTCAGGAAGATTCTCTTCGAACCTTCTTGGTTTTCATTAAGGTCGTTGTATGACTCGAAGTCATCCACGATCAGATAGTCGGCAATTGTAAAGGTCCAGATTCCGCCTGTACTGATTGTCGAATCGCTATTGATTTCATCGATTCTCCAGAAGTAAGTCTGGTTCGCCTGAACACCTTCATCAGGCGTGAAGGTAGTGCCCTGTTGACGGCCGCGATAAATATCGGTAGTGGACGTATCGGCATCGGCTACACTTTCGTTATCGGTACCTATATACACATCGTGCTCGGCGGCTTCGTCGCCCGGCGACCAGCTAAATTGTTCGAAGGCGATTAAATCAAGAAGTGCTCCGTTACGGGGATTTGGATTCCAGGCGAGCAGTGGATTACCTCTCATAATTTGCTCAATCTCTTGCTGCGTCAAGGCCTTGTTATAAATGCGCACGTCGTCAATGACGCCGTTCCATGCCTGGGGTCCTGAGCCCGGCCTGTTGGTGTCAGCGATCCACAAGGTAAGGTTGGGATCGGTGGGTATTGAGCCCGTGCCACCGGCGCTACCATCCAATATACCATCCACATAAAGGGAAACCGTTGCACCGTCACTCATCCCGACAGCGTGATGCCATTGGCCGTCATTGACATTTGTGCTTCCAATAGCTTGCCCGCCGCAATCGAACCGTAGCTGGTCTGTCGTCAGACCATTCCTTACCAATCTCCAGACATTCTCCCCTTTGCTGACGATGGCCTGATCCGTCTGTTCGAAAACATTGACTCTGATCCAGGCTGCGACGGTTATCTGATCGGTGACGTTGAAGATATCAGCGAGGCCGCAGTCCACGAAATTAAAACCATCAAAGTCCAGCGCACGGGTATTGGTATAGTCGTCGTATCCGTCTACCCAAGCCGGGTTGCCATAGATGGCACCGTGATTGCCATGACCGGACGAATCAAGGGCGGTACTTCCCGCACCTTCATCAAATTTCCACCAGCCGATAAGATTGGCATCGGAAATTTGAATATCAGGCATAGTGGTGAAGCTCCATGTGGCGCCTGTGTAGATCGTGTTGTCCGGTGCACCACCAACTTCATCAATAGCCCAGTAATAAGTCGTATCTAAATCAAGGGGGCCGGGATAGTAATTCGGCTCAGTAGTGCCGACGCCATCAACCAGACAGCCGCTTCTTGCGTCTACGTTCGCCTTGACCTGGTCTAAGTATACATTGTGCGAAACCGCAGAAACGCCCGCCGACCAGGCAAGAACCACATCCGGGCCTATATTTATATCACCATCATATGGATCGGGATTATAGGCAGTTTCCGACTCAATTTGAAAACTCCATACGTCGCCCGGCCAGATGTCGGCACCATCAACCTCGTCAACGGCCCAGTAGTACACGGTCCCTGGCACCAGTCCGCTAACAGAATAAGTTATCCCGGTTGTAAGGCCTTTGTCCGCTTGCGGCGTACGATCATTTACTTCATTAAAGACATCACTGAAATATACGTGGGATTCAGTCGAAAGGGCCCCAGGCTGCCAGGATAGAACCACACTTGTCTCTGCAACCAAGCTGCCATCAGCCGGGCCGGGGCCAACGGCCTTAGTCTCCACGGGCACAGCCGCGTCAAGCTGTGCGTCGGAGAGAGTCACGGTTGAGAAAACAAACGCATCCATCCGAAGTCCATCCTCACGGGCGCCGACCTGAAACGTCTGTGTCAACTCTCCAGCGGGGACCTCAAAAGTAACACCCGTACCCCCGTAACCGACAGCTTCAGTCAGGTTGAACCAGCCATACTCATCAAACGGATTCATGTCCAAGCCGTTGCACTGTTGCCAATCAGCGACCGAGTTCGCGGGTACCGTCCCGAATACATTAGCATAAAACATGCTGTCATTATCTGCCGCTCCCTGTGGATTCAACTGATCCTCTACCATAAGCCGCGCGTAAAAACTGTACGTACCGGCCTCCGGGAACGTGACCGTATAGGTGGCAACCCGGTCTTCACTACCAGGGCTCCCTCCAGCAGCGGTTGTTTCAATCGTAATGTACTGACCGCCAAGGGCGTCGACATCAACAATGGGCGGGTCGAAGTATTTGCCCAGCGTACCTGATTCGGCCTGGAAACCGATCACAGCGGCATTTGCCGTCGTTAGACCGAGACCACCGCAAATAACGACAAGCATTATTGCTAACAGACTTACAAAATTTTTTCTAAACATAATATTTACTCCTTCAAAAAGTGCAATAATAAACCATGCTTTTGCAACACACCCAAACACGTGTTATACTATACAGGTATCAATAACTTTTATGGATTAGCTTGTGCCAGTCTCAAGTAACTACAAACAAAACGCCCTATAATAATTTCATTTATCGTATTTTTATTTATCTGTACATTTACTATAAGAAAATGCCAATTGAACTGAAGCCACCATCCTTTCCTGATTGTTTATAAAAGCTGAATGCGGTGTACAGACTATTTAACGGGCATATAAGGTTAAACAGTGAGTCGCAATTGCTTTATCATAAATATTCTATACAAAATTTGCGAATTTGTAAAGAAAAATTTCCTAAAACACGTCAGGAAAAATTTTTCTTTAGCCCTTCAAGTTCGAAGAAACGGACTTAATTCATAAATCCTTTATAGGCGTCAATTAGCAAAACACCTTTTTAAAACATTTTCACTGAATATTTACTTTTTTAAGATAACGCACATCGGAATTTGCCGGCTGGGGCCCTTCAACCGGCTCGGGGCAGGCTCTTAACTTTGCTCTGCTATCCCTTGTGGGCGACTTACGGTGCATTCAGGATGATAAGGCGAATTCGTAATATTTAACCCCCAAATTTATTAGCAGGTTTTGAGATTGCCGCGCTGCGCTCGCAATGACAACGGCGTGTAAAGGACAATTTCGCCTGAATATGGGGATTTCAATTGTTTTTTGGCCGATTTTGGATATAATGCACTTTGAACTATGGATAGTTCGTAGTTCACCCCCGTGGGGATACATCGAAAATCAGGGGGGTGGCAAATTCATCCCGTGGTGCCGTAAGGTGTCCCCAAGGGATGATAAAATGTCGAATGTCCAATTTCAAATATTTAGCCCGGCAGTTCAATTGGTGGGTTATAAAAGAATGATTCGGTAATGCCTTACGGCAGACATATCAAGGTCCAATTTTCAGAGGAAAGTTAGAGAGTATAATTCACCACTTTTTTGCAAAACAAACCCAATTTCAAATTGGGTAAAATGGCGCAAGCTCTTTGAAATAAGAAGATTATGGCAAAAAACCGGCATTTAGGCGGAGAAAAAAACAAACCCAAACAAAGCCAATTCGCCGGCCTGTGGCCGTAAGCTCGAAACTCTAAATCCGGAACTCTAAACTCATGGATTCCAGAGTAATTTGAAAAAACAAAGCCAATTATTCTATTTTCTCGGTCCCGTGTAGGGATTCCTTGGCGATATTCAATAATACCCCGACCGCCGCTGCGGACAGCAGCATACTCGTTCCGCCGGCACTTACGAACGGTAGCGGTATGCCTTTGGTCGGCAGAACAACAGTTACTACGCCGATATTGAGGGCCGCCTGAATGGCTATGGCCAGAACAATCCCGCTGGCCAATAATCGCCCGAAATTGTCCTGGCAACGCGATACAACCACAATCCCCAGCACAACAAAGGCGATGAACAGCAGGATAATCGTCACGTTTCCGGCAAAGCCAAGTTCCTCGCCGATGATGGCGAAAATAAAATCAGAGGTATCATACGGGACATGGCCGTATTTGCAGATTCCCTGGCCTAATCCTTTGCCCCACAATCCCCCCGAACCGAGGGCTATCAGTGACTGGCTCGGCTGATAATTTATCTTATCGGTCCATTTTTCAGGATTCAAAAAGGCGGTGATTCGCAGCATTCGGGCGGGAACCCGCCAGACTGTAACGATAAAGGCAACCACGGCAAGCGGCAGGGGAAGTAAAATATGCCACAATTTGACGCCGGCGATGATCAACATTAAAAAAGCCAGAAGAGAAATCAGTGCCGCCGTGCCGAAATCTTCTACGATAATAAGTCCCGCCACGGCACCGACAACCAGGCAACTGGGCACAAATCTTCTCCAAAATGACTTAATCTCGTCGCCGAATTTATCACATACGGCGGCTAAAAAGAAAATTGTCGCCCACTTCGCCAGCTCGGAAGGCTGGAAACTTATTGTAAATGCTCCCAATGGAATGTTTATCCAGCGATAATGATTGTTTCTAAAAGGAACAAAACTGCCGAATATCGGGAGGAACCGCTGCGTTAGAACGATAATCAGCAGGACTATACTAATGAGCAATAAGTAGATCACAGGATTTTTATACCAGTTGTTCTCAAGGCTGTACCTGCGATAGTTGATACAGGAAACGGCATACATAATCAGGCAGGCTAAGGGAAAAAACATGATCTGACGCAAGCTGGTGTAGTCGTAGAATCTTTTCAAATCAAGCTCAAGACTGATGTTGGCACCGGCTGAAAAAACAAAAACGGTGCCTATAGCCATCAGGAGAACAACAACCATTGCTATGGACTCGGCAACCGGATTATTTCTTACACTATGAATCATACAACTGCGTTATTTGTTGACCAGAATATCAATTCCAGAAGTTTTGAAGAGTCTTCTTGAATTTATATTCGGCTTTCTTAAGCAAAGAAGTGTAAAAATTATTGAAAGAACATGCGATGCTGTTAGTCGTAAAACAGAAATATGAGCAACTGCTACGAAAAAGAACCGGATTCACAATTCAATCCACAGCTAATATGTCGTCGAATTAAAAAAGTGATAATTATCTGGAATATCACAAATGTTCCATTCTTTCAGGAAAAAATGCCGCGAAGATTGAGAATTGACTTGTTAAAATTATATGAATCAGCTTTTTTTGTCTTTTACTTACTGCAAGGATTGACAACCTCTGTAGGAAGTTGTTATATTGCAAGCTTTTAGAGCTTCATGGGAGTGTAGCTCAGTTGGTAGAGCAACGGCCTTTTAAGCCGTAGGTCTTGGGTTCGAGTCCCAACACTCTCATTTCTGTAAGACTTCCTGCAGCAAGCACTTCTGTTTCTCTTCCTGACACAGATTTTCCCGGAATATTGTACAAAATCAGTATGTGAAATTTGAAATATGGGGATTCAAATTCAGCCATTTCCTGCAATTTCAATATCCATTTTCGTTACCGGCATCCAAGTTGCTGCCTTTGATATATAGAAAGAGACTTAAAATGGCCGAACAAACAAAACATGAAACAAAGCAGGAGGCTAAGAAGAAAATGAGAACATTAAGAAATATACAAAAATGGGTAAAAAAACTACTGGATTCCGGGCTTTGTTTGCCCGTCGAGATTGATTCTCACAAATGGGAAAGTAAAATTGAGATTTTTGGGCATTTCTCAGGTGGGCATTAGTGATCCAGCCGACATCATAGCTGCCAGGTTGAAAAACGAAGAAGAGCTATTTCATCGGAGCTATCCTCCACAGCCACCATCCTCTTCAGAAGAATGATCACAAACCGCACGATCCTGCGAATTTAGTGAATATGTCCCTCCCAAAGGGCATACCGGTGCTCCATCAGGAAAATAAGTGAGATCTTCAGTAATTTGCGTTATTTCAGACGGATATGCACCAATCTGAACAAAGTACACTTCTATCTGGGAATTGATTATTTTTAGATTGGTCGAGCAGGTTTTTTCTTTCGCATTTTGGGAAGTCTGAGTTATTCTGGGCACCGCGATAAAAGCCAAAGCCCCGAGAATAAGCACAACAATCAACAATTCTAAAAGTGTCACTCCTTTTTTTCTGAGCATATTAAAGAAACCTTCCCTTAATTTTTTGACAGCCCTGCGAGAACGATAGTAGCTTATCGCGGTCAGATAAGATCAAAAAAAACATGCCTATAAGCAACATAGCCATACTCATCGTATGCCCGCTATTCCATCCTGAAACGGCATTGTTTCCGTCATAGTTTGGTCTAAACCACTGAATGACAAATCGAAAGGCACCATAGAGAACAAAGTAAAGCCATAATAATCGACCTTTAAGTTTGTTTCGTTTCAACATCCAGAGACATATACCGCTTATAAAAAGACAACCGACTGCAGCAACAATCTGAATCGGAAATACCGGCAGAGAATGTACATCGGATGGTTCAAGCAAACCCAGGTTGAGATGGTGGATAAAACAGGGCGTCCCAATGACCTGTCCATTTGCATCCGTATATTTCGGAAAGCGTACCGACAAAATCGAGTTTGAAATCGGCCCATAACAACAACCATGACAAAAACAGCCGATTCTTTGGACTCCCTGTGCAAGGGGAATTGCACATGCTGATATATCAAGAACGTCTTCCATGGGCATCCGCAGGCTTTGTGCCAATACTATCATAACAAAAAGAGCTCCAATAATTCCGCCGAAGGAAACCTGCCCACCTTCCCGCAGGTCGAAGAAACCAGAAAAAGTCCAACGCAGGCAAAACGCATTTATTCGGCCAAAAATAAATGCGAATAAAATCATAGTCAAACACAGAATCCATACTTTCCATAACTCCCGCGTGCGGCGATGCGCCAGGTAAAGACCTAAAGCTCCTGCGCAGAACATACCAAGGGCGTAGAAAAACCAGTATGCGTAGATTGGGCGGCCATGGAACTCAAATAAAACACGGCACATATTTCGAAGTCTTTCTCGCAATTGTCTGCGTTATCAGATTATCTATGGTTTGCTTGCTCTGCAGTCCCGAACAGCAAAAACACAGAAATCTATAACTTTATTAGACGAAATTCCCAACGAAACGGTTTAGCAGTTATATCAAGACCTCTAATTGTATCAGATTACCAAATCTATGCAAAATTGGCAACACCACGTTTTTAATAAACTTTCAGAAGAAACAGGACACTCTAAGAGAGCAAATTTTCTCTAACTC
>Ga0315552_1000951_pt1 | contig 17859 bp, 13 predicted proteins | sample SalMarSW160170MG_2_FD_203102 | JGI IMG/M metagenome (GOLD analysis project Ga0315552, IMG submission 203102) | Salt marsh sediment microbial communities from the Plum Island Ecosystem LTER, Massachusetts, United States - Salt Marsh Sediment SW1601-70 ...
AGATTTTTTTAGAAAAGGGCTGAATAAGTTAAGAAAAAAGAAAAATACTTAAATTGATATCAAATATAGTAGAAATTCTATAAATTATAAATGAGTGTTTTAAGGATTGCATATATAAGAACACAGTTCTGGTTTAATCTGAAATCAGGTGGATCTGTTGGTCATACCCTTGGGATCCTGAATGGATTTATTAAAAAAAATTGTATTGTCAAAGTATTCAGCAACGAAGCTTTTTTCAATATCAATAATTTTGATTATGAAGTAATAAGACCTGTTTTCAGAAGGCCCAACTGGCTGGGAGAGTTATTATATAATTTTTATGCCGGCTTTAATTTGGTCAGAATGATCGCAAGATATAGACCGAACTTTATTTACCACAGGTTCAGTGGTCATACCTTCTTTGTTGCCAGGATAGCCAGAAAACTTGATATTCCTCTAATACTGGAATTCAATAGTTTCGATTCATGGAAAATACTGAATTGGGAAACGAGCAGTAATGCAGTAAAGAGAATATTTCAGAAAAAAATATTATTAAAAATAATACAGAGGATTGAACTTTATAATTTAAGGAGTGCTTCGCTTGTAGCAGTAGTCTCAAAGCCTTTGAAAAGAGACTTGATAAAAATGGGGTTACCGGAAGAAAAAATAATAGTGAACTATAATGGTGTTGATGTAGAGAAGTTCAATCCGGGAGTTTATAAGACCGGGAGATGCAGGGAAATCAAAAAAAAGCTGGGTATAATCAACGGTAAAGTGATAATAGGTTTTTCCAGTACTTTCGGTCCCTGGCATGGTATTCCTCAATTGACAGAAGCTATTGATATCATATTAAAGAAAAGATTATATGAAAATATACAATTTTTAATAATCGGGGGCGGTAAGTTGAAAAATGCTATGGAAAAGAAACTCTTAGGATATAAAAATGTAATATTTACGGGTGAGGTTCCCTACAGTGATATCCAGTATTATCTGGCTGTCTGTGATATCCTGCTTTCGCCCCATTGTCTTCTTCCCGGCAAAAAAGAGTTTTTTGGCTCTCCTACAAAGCTTTTTGAATACATGGCAATGGGAAAGGGAATAGTTGCAAGCAATCTGGGTCAGATCGGTAAAGTACTGGAAAACGGCAAAACTGCTCTGCTGGTCAAGCCGGAGAATGTCGAGGAACTGGTAAACGGTATTTTAAAAATGGTAAAAAATAAGCATTTAAGAACACGATTGGGTAAAAAAGCCAGGGAGGTGGTCTTAAGCAGATATACCTGGGATAAAAATGTGGAAAGATTATTAGATAAGATATCTGAAGTAAATAATGCCATATGATTGTAATTGGTAGCTTGAAGGAATTGTATGAGGTTCAAAGAAAAATTAAGAAAATATTATAAAAATGCAAAAAGCGTACCTATAAATATATTGCTGGCAAGAGCTTTCAGGAAAATCTCCGGGCTGGCGGTTAAAAAGCTGAGATATAGAAGAGCAGTTAGATTTGGGACTTATATAGATGACAGCATTTTTATAAACAGGTTGTTGGGTCCGGGGTACAGCGGATCTGCAAAGAAAGTAATAAACAGAAAGGTAATGGATAGCAGTCTTATACAGTCGATCTTAAATAAGAAAGACAGAGATCTTATCATTAGAACCCTGTCGAAAGCAGAGAAAGAAAAGATAATAAATTCTGCCGATGATATATGTGACCATAAATTCGATCTTCTGGGGTCAGGCAAAGCTAAATTGTCATATAATTATATCCCCAACGGTGTTGAGGGCTATCACTATGACACGTCAGCCGGAAGTTCTAAGCTGAAAAAAATAAAAGAAAAGTTGAGAGAAAAGAGCAGTCTATTAAATTTAAAAGATATAAAATACGAACCTATTGACTGGCAGCTGGATTTTAAATCCGGTTACCGGTGGGATAAAAATACATGGTATGGGAATATAAATTATGGGGGGATCCCGGGAGTGGATGTTAAAGTTCCATGGGAATTGTCCCGGCTGCAGCATTTGATAACACTGGGACAGGCATATGTGATTTCAAAAAATGAGAAATATGCCCTGGAATATATTTATCAGATTGTTGATTGGGTTGAAAATAATCCTCCACAGATGGGTGTTAACTGGAAATGTACTATGGATACAGCTATAAGGGCTGCAAACTGGGTACTGAGCTTATCTTTTTTTAAGGAGTCCGAAGTTCTTACCGAAGAATTCTTATTTTATTTTATTAAGAACATTTATATTCACGGGAAGCATATAATCGATAATCTGGAATATGAGACTATAACCTCAAATCATTATCTTTCAAATATTGCCGGACTGTTTTTCATATCAGGATTATTGAAAGATTTTAAAATAGGATCTAAATGGAGGAGATTCTCAATAAGTGAATTAAAGAAGGAGATTGAAAAACAGGTGTATCCGGATGGAGTTGATTTTGAAGCGTCTACCTGTTATCACCGCCTGGTTCTGGAGTCGCTGTTCTATCCGATTCTGTATATGGTCAAGAGTTCGGAAAGTTTTAAAAAAAGTAGAAACTACACTGCCGCCGGGATAGATATAGCTGGGGAAGAATATATAAAAAAACTTCTTAAAATGTTTGAATTCATACTGTACAGCTTAAAACCCAATAAGGAAATGCCGCAGATAGGAGATAATGACAATGGAAGGATTTTTATATTCGGTATCAGGAAAACACTTGATATGAGTTATTTACTGGTACTGGCGGCAATCTTTTTTAATGATCCAAGGTTTAGAATTGAAGAATTCGGATTTTGTCCGGAAGTATTGTGGGTATTTGGAGCAGATGGGTATGGTATCTGGAATAAGCTTAAGTTAAATTACTTAAAAAATATAAACAGCAGAGAATTCGGTAATACCGGATGGTATGTGCTAAGGAAGAATAAGAATTATATGATTGTTTCTGCGGGCCCCAATGGGCAGAATGGAAACGGTGGACATGCTCATAATGATAAACTTAGCTTTGAAATATTTACTCACGACATGGATATTATTATTGATCCCGGGGCTTATTTATATACACCTCTGCCTGAGCAGAGAAACAGGTTTCGTTCGACTTCGTATCATAACACCATATCGGTAGATGGCAGGGAACAAAATGACTTACTGCAGGAAAATCTGTTTACACTGGGAGATAATTCACATGCGGCTGTGAGCAGTTGGAAAACGTCTGAAAGGTATGATTTTATTGAAGCCCATCATCATGGCTATGCCCGTATGGCTGAACCAGTTGTGCATCGGAGGCTGATTGTTTTTGACAAAGAGGAATCATTCTGGGTGATCAAAGATATTTTGACCGGCAAAGGGAGACATAGGTTTAATATATATTTCCATTTTAATTACAGTATCGGCCGCTGCGAAAGTGATAAAAATATGGTTGCCACTATCAATGCAGGTAAAAAAAGTAGATTAAAAATAATACCCCTCATTAAGGATGGAATGAAACTGGAAATAAAAACGGGGCAGCAATCTATAGGTTATGGTATTAAAGTGAAAAATTTTGTGGCAAGATATTATAAAGAAGATGCTGTTCCTGTAGAGTTTTTATTTGTTTTAACACCTTATGATTTCTCCCGCTCAAAAGATTATATAGATAAACTTATTAATAGGTTAAAAAAACAGTAAGCCGGGTATTTACTTCTCCTTCTGGGCAATAAGCACTATCTGGACTCCTTTTCCTTTGCGCTCACTGATTTTATCAGGCAGGTAAAATAAAATTTCCATAAATATAGAATATATGATCCGGTCGTAGATCCTTAAAAGTATTTTTTTAAAAAAACTTCGCTTTTCTTTGATTTTATTTTTATACCCCGGTTTTTTCTCCGTATTGTAAGATTTTTTTCTTTTATAGAAATCAAAATAAATCGAATCAAGGCAGGCGGTAAATATTTTTGAAGGATATGTTTTAGTAAATACATTGCGGATAATAAATCCATTTTTTTTTGCCAGTCTGGATAAACTTTTTGGCGTATAGACAATCCTGTGGTCTCTTCCCTGTATTCCTCCTACTCGTTTTCTCCATATGGAGTCTTTATTGTAGCTGTTTAGATTGGGAGTTTCTATATAAATATACCCTCCAGGCGCTAAAAATTTCTGTATATCATTAAGGAATTTATCGGGATTTCTTATATGTTCAATGATCTGGGTGGCTGTAATACAATCATACTTATAGTCCGGCTTGAAATTGCCGATGGAGTTTAAATAGAAGTTACCTTTATGATGAATCCTGGCATGGCCGACAGCCGCAGACGAAGAATCGATCCCGTCTGCTTTAAAATTTTTTAAATTAAGCAGGTTAACCAAAACTCCGATACCGCAGGCTATATCAAGTACTCTGTTTATGTCTCCTATTTTTCTTATCTGCTGAAGTGCAAATTTAGCCCTGTATAGAAGATATCCGGTCTTTATTTGAGAAGAGACCCAATCTTTCTTGTATATATTTTTAACAGGCAGCGGCATCCTGCCTTCGCTTCTTACTGCTACTTCGCATTTTCTGCAGTAGTAAAAATCAAAGGCCAGTGGCGTTTTTAGAACCTTATTGCAAAAAGGGCATTTAATAATCATGTCTTGTTTCCTTTAGATGATATATAAATGATTTTTTATGATTATTTTATAAATGGACAAGATTGGATAATACGGGATTCTTTTATTTGTTCTTGATAATTTCATGGTTTTGATTCTAAAATAAAAAAATATGATTATCAAGATTTTAAAATGAATAAATATTGTAAAGTACAGGTATTTGCTATTTGGTATTATATATAGTTTAATTTTGGAAAATGTTTTTCATTTGATTTAATGCAATGGGTAATAATAACAATAATAAAATCTGGATAGCTGTAGTAGATGATTGGGAGCTGAGGGGCAATGGAAGCGGGAATGTGGTCGACCTCCAGTTTAATAATTCCGTCAGGTTGATGGAATCATTTAAAAAGCTCGGCATCAGATCGACCTTTAATATTGAAGTCATGCAGCAGCTGGCATTTGAAAATTATGCAGGAAATTACGGGACTATCAGAGACCAGAGAGACTCCTGGATCAATGCGGTAAAAATAATGCAGGAAAACGGTTTTGATATTCAATTGCATATTCACCCCCAGTGGCACGGCGCGTCTTTTAACGGCAAATTGTGGAAAATGGGAACCAGGTGGAATATTATTGATTATCCTGATGATCTTATTGATAAGTTTGTAGATGATTCCTTAAAATATTTAAGTTCTCAATTCAATGTTCATCCTGTTTCTTTCAGAGGAGGGGCCTGGGGCGTTTGCTGCCCCAGCCGACCGTTATTTGAAATACTGGAAAAAAAGGGCATAAGGGTTGATATATCGATTGTAAACGGGCTTTATTCAAATACCGGGCATATAAAACTGGATTACACCAGTATAGAATCTCCTTATCTGCCTTACTTTCCTGATTATGATGATGTAAGAAATGTTTCAAGCATAAAAACAAAAATAATTGAGATACCCACTCAGAGTGTTTTAAGGGATTTCAAATATCTAAGCGGTAAGGCATTAAAAAAAATACTATCGGGTAAAAAGACCGGGCACAAGGAAAATATCACAGAAAATAATGGTAAATCTGTTAATAGCGATTCCTTAAGAGGGGATCATATTACAGGTAACAGGAGCGATAATATGAGTTCGAGTGAGAGGATCAATAAAAAATGTATTATTATGGATTTAACCAGTCTGGATATCTATGCACTGCAGTTGGGTTTTGATATTATGATAAGGAGAGCCCTGAATACTCCAGGAAAGGGAATGGTCCCTCTGGTCGTTGAGAGCCACACAAAAGATTTATCTATAAGAAAGCTTACAGATATAGAAAATACTATAGAATATGTACTAAAAAAATATGAGAAATATATAAGATTTGTGACTATGAAGGAAATCGTGGAAAGTATTGATATAATTCAACCAGTGATGATAAGGAAGGGAAAAATTTGACAGACAGTAATAAGAAGAAAATCTTACGTAAAGCACTGAGCAGCAGACTTAAAGAATTAACTCATAATCTGTCAGACTGGGATAGGGGCAGTATTGAGTTATCGGAGGTAGAGAACTTTGAAGAATACCTGAGGCTTGTAATGGTCAGGTATTATCCCAAAATAAAATCCGGCAATTTCAAAAAAAAAGAAAAAGAAAGGTTCTTTGTTCTGCTTTCTGGATTGGCTGAAAAGGCGCTGAGTGATGATTACCGGATTCTGGATGCTTTTAATAATGCTTATGAAATAATAATTAAAACAGAATGGGATTCTATTGATCAAAAAGAATATGTAGTCCCTTTCTTCAGGATATATAAATATTTATTATCATACCATTTAAAGAATATATAAAAGGGTCCATATGGTAGTTATCGGATTATATGATTATTTCTCAGATGCAGTCGGACTCCTGCATGAGCTGGATAAAAAAAGCGGAGTCGATCTCTATATACTGGTCTGTAATAATTTTAATTCATCACAGGTAAGATTTTATCTAAGACATCTGCGGAGATTTCTCGGTTTAAGTTTCAGGGATAAAATCATAATAACCAGGTTTCTTGTTAAAAGACGTTTAGTAATGAGTATTAAAAATCTTGATAACGACAGTGTTTTATCATGGGTAAAGAATAAAAAGCCTGATATTGCTCTGCACTGCACCGGTGCCATATATAGGGAAAATCTGATATCCTTATTCAAGATAGGTATATTGAATTCCCATATAGGTATTTTACCTAAGTACAGGGGAAGATCAGTGATGGAGTGGTCGATTATTAACGGTGATCCAACTGGTATTACGGCCTTTTTTGTTGATGAGGGAATTGATACCGGCAGGGATATTATTTTTACCGAGAAGATCGATCTAAAAGGCCTGAATAGTGTTAAATCCGCTAAGGAGTTTCTATTTAATTATAGAACAAAAATTTTTGTAAAAGCTATTGATCTGCTGCTGAAGGGAAATTATAAGTTTCGGAGAAATGAAGTTGAAAAAGGTTTCAGATATTATATTATGTCTGATTTATTCAGAGGGGCAGTAGAAGAGATTTTAAAAAGTGGATGAAAACAAATAAATGAAAATATATTACTTTGCATTTGAAAGTATCTTTGACCCTATATTTGATTCCCAGGTAGTCGGTTTTTTTAAGAAAATCAATGATAGGTCAGATCTTTCGGGAAATAGAAACAGTTTGATCGTGGCTGGTTCCATCAGGGATTTGTTTAGGAAGGCATACCGTCAAAAGAAAAAAAGTATTAAAGAGAAATTAAACGGCAGGTGTATTTTTTTCTTCAAGTTTCCCTATTTCTATAGGTTTCAAAATCTTCTGCGGTTGAGTCTGGTTTTGAATGCAGTGGTTTGTTTTTTTATGCTTTTTTTTGTTTTAAGAATGAAAAGGAAAGATTCTGCCGTATGCCAGTGCAGGACTGAAATGGGCGCATACATATTATTAAAATTAAAAAAGTTTTATTATAAGAATATAAAGGTGATATGTGACTGTAGGGGTATTGGTTCAAAGGAAATTTTATATAAACCCGGTATAAGAAAAAAAGCCCTTTTATCTGCAAAGATAAGAGAAATTGAAAGATATGTTTACTCCGAATCAGATTATTTGTTCTGTGTTACCAGAGCTTTTAAAGAGTATATCTTAAATGAGAACAAAAAGAAGGTAAAAAAGATAAGGGTAATTCCCTGCTGTCTGGATGTAAATAAATTTAAGTATGATCCCATTCTCAGAAAAAAGGTCAGGCAGGAGATGGGTATAAAATCCAGTGATTTTGTGGTTCTGTATTCCGGCTCTCTTAATGAGTGGCAGCTCCCTTCCAGAATGATGGAAATCTTTAAAATTATTAGGGGTATTATAAAGAACAGCATATTTGTAATGCTGACCAGAGATTTGAAAAATGCACAGAGCTTATTTATCGGTTCCGGCCTTAAAGAAAAATCTTTTATAATAAGCTTCAAGCCTTACAATATAGTAAGTAAATATTTGCTTGCAGGTGATATAGGTTTATTGATCAGAGAAGACAATGATGTAAATAGAGTTGCTTTTCCGGTTAAATTTTCTGAATATATAAGATGCGGTGTTCCGGTATTAAGCAGTATATCATCGGATGTAATGGATTTGGTCAGGGATTACGGCCTGGGATACAGGTTGAAAAATTTTAATAACGACGGAGAAGTTAAAAAAGTATCCAGAAAAATCAAAGAAGATATAGCTTACATAAAGAGTGATGAATATAAAAAGAAAATAAGCAAGATTATAGGGAATAGAATCGATTGGGATAATTACATAACTTCTGTGGTTGAAATCTATAAGGGTCTAGTATCAAATAATCAATAAGCCATGGAAGAAGGCACAATTTAAGCAGTTTTTAACAGTTGTTATGAAGAAATTAAAAATATTGATTTTAAGTGATTATGCATTTGCCAAAGGTGGAGCTGAAAAGGTAGCTATTACAAGTTCAACAGGGTTGGCTGGCAAAGGACATGAGGTTGTATTTTTTTCTGCTGTAGGCCCGGTGGATGATGAATTATCAAAAACGGATTTAAAGGAATTAATATGCTTGAATCAGAAAGATATCCTGGATAATCCAAATAGATTAAATGCAGTATTATCGGGGATATATAATTGGAAAGCCATAAGAAGACTAAAAAGACTTTTTTCATGCTGGATCCCTGATATTGCTCATATACATGGGGTTTCAAAAGCATTATCATGGGCTCCTATCAATTTAATCAATTATTATAAAATTCCCATTGTCTACACTCTGCATGATTATGGTCTTATCTGTCCTAATTTGGGTATCTATAATTTTAAAAAAGAAAAGGTTTGTGAGTATTATAAACCAGGTTTTAAATTTAAGTGTATGATTGAAAATTGTGATAAAAGAAATTATGCGCAGAAGATATGGAGATGGTTGAGATATTATATAGTTAAAAATATTTTCAGGATAAATAAAAAAATCAATGGTTATATTTCAGTAAGCAGGTTTATGAAAGGATTAGCCGGGGAATACCTGAAGGGATACGGTCCGGTCAGGGTTATTTACAATCCAGTGGAGTTGAACAAAAAAAAGTTAGAAGAATGCAGAGATCACAAAGAGACAGGAATAAATTTCTTATATGTCGGACGGTTGTCTTTGGAAAAAGGTATTGATCTGCTTTTAAATGTGATGAGTGAGGTTGACGCAAATCTGACTATTATAGGTGATGGTGAGCTTGCCAGTATGTGTGAAAAATACGCCAGAAATCTGGGTAAGGAGAAAATAAAAATACTTGGTTATAGGAGCAGAGAAGAGATATTTGCCATAATGCAGAGAAGTAGTGCACTGGTTCTGCCGTCCAGGTGTATGGAACCTGCCCCGTTAGTACTGGCAGAAGCTGCATATAATTGTCTTCCCTCAATAGTAGCCGATCATGGAGGCCTTGTAGAATTTGTAAAAGATAAAGTAAATGGCCTTCATTTTGAAGCCGGGAATAGAGAATCTTTAAAAAATACCCTGGAGAAAGTCATTAGAAATCCATCTCTATTAAGAGTTATGGGAAGAGAAGCAAGGAGAGTTGTAGATAAACAGGGTTTGGATATTGATAACCATTTAAGAAAGCTTGAAAAATATTATTATGATATTCTGGGAATATAGGAAGGTCGTCCGATAATCCTATTTATAACGGAGATATTAATATATAATTGCTAAGATATCTATTTTAATTATTGTTTTTATATGAAGCTGGCTATTATTCATGACTTTTTGAATCAATATGGAGGAGCAGAACGTGTCGTGGGATACTTCCTCAGGATATTTCCCGGGGTTCCGCTTTATACTTCAATTTATTTTCCCGATGATACCTTTAAATTATTCAGGAATGAGAACATCACCACTACATTTATGCAAAAAATACCCGGGATCAGGAAATATTATAAAAAGTTGTTTTTCCTTTATCCCCGTGCTTTCAGAAGCCTGAAACTCCGCGATTATGAGATCTTGCTGGGCAGTTCATCATCTTATTCCCATTTTATCAATAAGTGTAAAGATTCGGTGCATATAAATTATTGTTACACTCCTCCAAGATTTCTATGGGAAGCGGAAAGTTATCTTACAGGTGAAAAAGTCTCCGGTGTGATGTCTCTGGCAGCCAGACCTGTGATTCATTACCTAAGAAAAATGGATTTAAGGCAGTCGAAGAGGATTGATCACTATATCGCGATTTCGGAATATGTGAGAAATAAAATAGCAAAAACTTACAATAGGGAGTCAGTAGTCATCTATCCTCCGATAGAAGTGAAAAAATACAGATTCAGAAAGGATAAGGAGAATTTTTATTTGATAGTATCAAGGTTGAAAGGGTATAAAAGAGTTGACATTGCGGTTAAAGCTTTTAACATATTAGAGAAGAGATTGCTGGTTATTGGTGCAGGTGAGGATTATGATAATTTAAGGAAGATCGCCGGAAAAAATATTAAATTTCTAGGCATAGTGAGTGATAGTAAACTTTTAGATCTATACAGCAGGGCAAAATCTCTTATTTTTACCGGTAAGGAGGATTTCGGCCTTACTCCCATAGAGGCACAGGCATCAGGTACACCGGTTATAGCATTTGCAGAGGGGGGTGCCTCGGAAACCATCATCAATAATGAGACGGGTTTTTTCTTTAACAGCCAGCAGCCGCAGATGTTAATAGAAGCTGTTAAAACTTTTGAGAGTAATCCTATAAATCCTGCCAGATGCAGGGAAAATGCTATGAGATTTGATTTTAAAAAATTCAAGAGAGATATAAAAGATTTTGTAAGGGGTGTATATAAAGAAAGGTTCGCTTCTTAATTTTAATGAATGCCAGATTATTAAAAATATCAAATTTCTTTAAAAAAGATTTATTTGGGAAGCTAATGTATTTCTTGATCGCTTCTTCCGGTTTATTTTTACTTGTAAATGAATACCCCTATTTTGGAATACTTTCCATTTTGATCATATTATTTCTGGGGGTAATTTTTTTATTCTATAAAGGAAGTTTAACTTCTGTTCATTTAAGCGTAGTGGGAGTATTATTTGTCATTTATATATATTTTATATTAAGCTATTTTATCTCAAATCAGTCTTTGTCCAATTTCTTATCCTACAGTTTTTTGAGATATGATGGAAATTTTTTCTTTTGTTACATTCCTTTCTTTGCTCTGGCTGTTCCTTATTTCAACTATGAAAAAGCCTCACGTCTGTATTTTTATTTTATTTTTTTTACTTTTTCTTTGCTATCTGTAGCTGGTATTTTGGGATTTTTAACTAAGAATTATTCTCCTATTTTTCTGCTTGATAAATATGAAGGTCCTATGCTGGTTGGCCTAAATCATGCACATAATGCTACAGGATCTGTTTATGCTCTGGCCTGTATTTTTGCTTTAGTTTTTATTTTAAAATCACAGAGAAAAAAGAAAATATATTATAGTGTTATATTATTACTCTGCCTGGTAGGACTTATAATGACACAAAGTAGAGGCAGTTATGTAGGTTTTGTAATAGGAGCGTTAGTCGTGATCTGGCTGCATTTTAGATCTGTTTTAAAGTTTATAATAGTCACCTTAGTATTGTCAGCAATATCTCTGCCACTGATCTTTTTTACTAACTTACATGAAAGATTCATGCAGATCCTAGATATTACTAGCTGGACGGTCGGTAAGCGGATGGATTTATGGATAAAAGCATTATATTTATTTAAACAGAGCCCTATATTCGGTGTGGGATTTGGTAGATTTAATGATATAAATTACAATATAAATACTTATGGGTATACTTTGACAAGGCTTGATGAATTTGTAGGTGTTCCTAAAATATTCTATACCTATCAGGCTGCTAATTTTGATTTTAGCGCAGCTCATGCCCATAATTCTTATTTACAATTCTTGGCTGAAACTGGAGTAATAGGTCTCGGACTCATCCTATTTTTTTGGGTCTTATGTTACAGGATTATACTTAAAGCCTATAATTATACAAATAATGAATTCTCTAAAAAGATGTATTTGTCCGGTTTGGGTGGTATCGTGGTATTATTTGCTATGTCTTTTACCGAGAATTATTTTTCAGCAGCTACAATGATAATGTGTCTTTCTGTGGTGACTTCTTTGTCTCTTGGCTTATACTGGCAGGAAAAGTTTAAAGAAAATATGTGAATGCAATGACAGAATATATAAGATATGGAAGATATAAAGTTTTTTAATTATAAGAAACTAATAACAAGAACAATTGTTTTCCTGATATTTTATATTATCTTCTTCCGGTATATGAAACTGATTGTAGGAAATCGTCTATCCCTGATTTTGTTTGTCCATTCTTTGATGTTTATAATTTATTTCCTGTCGTTATATAAGATTAAATGGGGATTATTCTTATTCATTTTTTTGGTTCCATTGTTGAATTCCCAGGCCGTACCTTTTGTTGAGCGTCCCAGATATATTATAGTGTTTTTATTTTTCGGTTTATTTCTTGGTTTTTTGGTAAATAATACCGGTAAATTAATGAGCAGCCTTTCGCCGGGATATTCCAGCGGAATTATTTTTGACACGGATATCGCAAAAGCGATGTTCATTTTTACCGTTATTCTGTTTCTATCATGTGCCATAACCATATTTCGCTATTCTAACTTTTATCCTTTTATAACCAATGATTATTATAACCTTGCAGTAAATATAAACGGAGTGGGCTCTACGGGCTCCATGGTCTGGACCATAAGGTATTTTTATAATTATTTTATAGGGTTCTTATTTTTTGTATTGATCTTTAACGTTATTAATAGGGTAAAGGATATCATAAATTCCATAATTTCATTGGTACTGGCAACCATGGTCTCTGCCGGAGTAATTATCTACCAGTATTATTTCAATCCCTCTCTTGGAAATATAGAGCACTGGGTTGATTCCAGAAGATTTAATGCCACATTTACGGATCCCAACTCTCTAGGCGCCTATACTATTTTACTTTTCCCCATTTTTATAGGGTTACTGATCTATTTTAAAAAGTGGTATCTGAGGTTATTGGTTCTGGTCTCATTTTTGTTATTTTTAATGGAATTATTTTTTTCTGGCTCAAGGAGTGCATTCGTGGGGATAGTGCTGGCGATATCTATATTTGTGATTATTTTTATTATAAGGGGTTTTAGACATATAAGAAAAAGAGCGAAATTTTATCCAAGAGGAAGAAAGATAATTTTAGTTTTGATTCCTGTAATTATTTTGATGATTTTAATATCCTTTTCCGTTTATTTAATAAATGCTCCCGATTCTTTTATTTTAGAAACAAGCCTGGTACATAGAACCATAGAAACTTTTAAAACAGGTATATACTTCACCGGAAAATATGGAGTTATAGAGGGATTTAAATCCATATCAAATTATAGATATATTTATTGGGGTCAGGCTGTTGAAATGTTTAAGGATTATCCCCTGACGGGAGTGGGCCAGGGTTCATATATTCTCCAGCTTCCTAATTATCTTACCATGAACAGGACAGGATATTTAACGGATGGCGGGCTGTCAGTGGATTACACCGGGAATTACTACCTGCAGGTGTTGTCAGAACTTGGCCTTCCCGGCTTGATTCTTATCCTGTTTATTTTCTATTTATTTACAAATAAGGTATTCAATTATTTCAGAGCAAAGAAGCGCCTGAAAGTCTTTGAAAACAGTGATTGGCTGCTTATAGCTCTTTTTATTTCATTTGTTTCAATGCTGGTAGGACAGATATTCGGGCCCCATACCAATTTTGATGAGGTACAGTTTACTTTATGGCTGGTAATAGGACTTATGATTACATATGTAAAAGTAAAACAGGCGGGATTAAATGGAAAATCCAAACCTCTGCAGATATGCGAAAAGATAAGATTCGGACTCAGAGAAAAAATATCCCTATCAGTTATTGTTCTGATCTTTATTTCAAGTATGACATTTAGCTCTGTTACGACTTTATCCATTAACGTCGGCCAAAACCTTTATGATATCAAAGGTAATTATAAAGGTTGGGAAAACAGTTACGGATTCTACAAGGTGGAGACGGTTGAAGATGAAACATTCCGCTGGGCAGGTGTTGATGCCAGTGAAGTGGTTGAAAAAAAGGGTGACAGGATGATTATTCCTATAAAGGATGCTATTCCCATAGAACCTCAAAAACCTCTTGCGGTAAATATCTTTGTCAATAATAGACTGGTAGAAAAAACGAAGCTTGAACATAATGAATGGACTGATGTTACAATAGATATACCTGATTCTGCTAGAGATCATTTCACTCTGACACTGGCTTTCAGCAGGAGCTGGGTTCCAAAAGAGTTAGGCTACACTCCGGACACCAGGGAACTTGGGGCCAGGGTAGGAGAATACAGGTTTATTGATTAACGGGAACTGCATTGTAAATGAACTGTTTTTAAATTTTTATTATTTCTCTTATAATGAATAATTAATCATTTAATATTTGCAGGATTTATGCAGGATACGAGAAAAAATATTTATAGTTTAAAAACCAGGATAACTTTTGGTTTAATGTTAATTGTCAGTGATTCATTATTTCTGGCATTAAGCTGTTTTTTTTCTTATTATATAAGATTTTATACCAGAATCTTTGGAGTAAATGAACTTTCCTATACTATCAATGATAAATATTTGCTGTATTCTTTAATCTTCATATTGATTATGGTATTTCTTTCTTTTGCATTCAATTTATACAGCCTGAATAATGTTTACAGAGGTCCCATTTATTACCCCTCGGTGTTGATTGTAGCTATCCTGGGCACTGTAGCCATTTATTTTTCGGGAAGGGTATTTAGCGGTTTATTTTTTTCACGTATATGGATCAGCCTTTTATTTATCCTGGGTATCGTCTTTCTTTTTTTAAGCAGGTTTGCAATTGGTATTGCAGCCAAAAAAATATTTAAGGGACTGGGTATTCCCCACAGTGAATTTGCAGCCGGAATTAGTGAGAACATAAGGATTATTAAAAATCTGCCCCGGTTTAAGAAGAAATTAATATTCGGTTTTGTACTGGTAATAAATGATATAATTTTTATATCACTGGCTTTTTATGTTTCTTATTATTTAAGGTTCCATACTGGCCCCATTGCCGAACTTAATCTGACCTATCAGCTGGAAAGCGATTATTTTTTCTATTCCATCATATTTATAATATCCGCCGTATTACTGTTTTTAATGTACAGGTTGTATAACTGGGATTATATCTATAAGGGATCCGGTTATTATTCCAGAATAATAAAGGGACTGATTATAAATATTATTGTAATAATAATAGCCGGTTATCTTTTTGAGCTGTTTACTTTTTCAAGGAAATGGATCCTTCTGCTGCTTGTGTTCAGTGTTTTATTTATTTTGACCAGCAGGCTGATAATCGAATTGGTGACTGTCAGGCTGATTAAGAGATTGAATATAAGATCCAGGACAGTGGTAGTAGGTGTGGGTGAGAATGCCAACAGGATTGAAGATAGTTTCAGGAAATATTCGATGGAAGGTGATACTATCCTGGGTTATGTTGATAAAAAGAGCAGGATTCTAAAGAATAAAAAATACAGCAGGCAGTTTAATATACTTGGCTATCTTAATGATCTGGAAGACGTGATCCACAAAAATGAGATTCAGAGAGTGATTATTTCCAGTCCTGAATTCAAATACAATGAAATGCTTGAGATTTTGGAAAAAATAAAAGGTATTGATATATCTGTACTGATATTCCCCGGGTTTTTTGAGTTCTCGGTTAAAAGGATGAATATGAGGGAGATTGCCGGCATCCCTCTCATGCAGGTCTCAAATATAGGGTTTTTTGGATTTAATCTGTTTTTAAAAAATACGATTGATTATGTGCTGGGAAGCATAATGTTTTTATTTTTTATTCCTGTTTATCTCGTTGTAGGATCGGCCATAAAAATAAATTCTTCCGGCCCCATATTTTACAAACAGAGGAGATATACCAAAGACTGCAGAGTATTTTATATGTATAAATTCAGATCGATGTTTATGAATGCAGACAGCAGACTTAGGGAATTAGAGAGATACAATGAAGCTGATGGTCCCCTGTTTAAAATAAAAGGCGATCCCCGCATCACAAAGGTAGGCAGGTTTATCAGAAAGTTTTCTATTGATGAACTGCCTCAGATAATAAATGTTTTAAAAGGTGAGATGAGTCTGGTAGGGCCCAGGCCTCCGCTGCCGAGTGAGGTAGAAAAATATGATGAGTGGGAGATGAAGAGGATGAATGTAAAGCAGGGCGTCACAGGTCTCTGGCAGATAAGCGGAAGAAGTGAACTTTCCTTTGAGGAGATGGCAAGACTTGACCTGTATTATATACAGAACTGGTCGATTGAAATGGACATAAAGGTACTTTTAAAGACTATACCCACTGTTTTATTCGGGAGAGGGGCGTATTAGTCGAGATAAATTAAGAGTGGATACGATCTGTATTTAATGAAAGGAAATATTTTTAAAAAATAAAAAATTATGTTTTCAAATGTAAAAACGCTTTTTTCATACAGGGAGCTTCTTTTTAGTCTCACTAAAAAAGAGCTTAAAGTAAAATACAGAGGGTCGGTTCTTGGTTTTTTCTGGTCCCTTTTAAATCCCATACTGACTATGCTGGTTTATACTTTTGTATTTTCCATTGTGCTGCGAGGAGGTATTGAACAATTTGCGGTATTTCTGATCTGCGCACTGCTTCCGTTTAATTTTCTGTCAAATTCTGTTAACTATGGAGCCGGCTGTATTATTTCCAACGGCAATCTTGTGAACAAGATTTATTTTCCCAGGGAGATAATTCCTTTGTCAATCGTCCTGTCAAATCTTGTCAATTTCTTCTTTGAGCTTGCTGCCCTGTTTATCGTACTTGGAGTAATGGGTTACAGATTCTATATATATCTCTACCTGCTTCCGGTCTTGATATTTATACAGTTTTTTCTTGTGGTTGGAATGACCTTTCTGGTATCGGCGCTGAACGTTTTTTTCAGGGACCTTCAGCACTTGATCACCATTATTATGATGGTCTGGTTTTTTGGGACTCCGATCATATATCCATTAAGTATGGTCCCGGAAAAGTTTCAGATCTTTTTAAAGATAAACCCCATGACTATATACGCTGATTACTACCGTAATATTTTTTATTATGTGAAATACCAGGAAAGTGCAGGGTTTCCCTCAACGTTAGATACTTTAATGGCTCTGGGTATTACTGTTTTAATATTCTTTATTGGTTATTTTGTCTTTAAGAGATTGGAGCCAAGATTTGCCGAAGAGATCTAAAAGGTCAAAAATGGTTAAAAATAAAAATAAACTTGATCATTCTAAAAACGAGATAGCAGTTGATATCAGATCAGTGTCAAAAATATTTAGGATTCATCATGAGAAGATCCCCAGCCTGAAAAATACTATCCTTAAGCTGAGGCGTACCACTTATGAGGAATTTTTAGCTCTTGATGATGTGTCTTTTTCTGTAAATCACGGAGAGACAGTGGGCGTAATAGGGCCTAATGGATCAGGGAAAAGCACACTTTTAAAGCTTATTTCTAAAATAATCCTGCCTACCACAGGAGAGGTAGTGGTAAACGGTTCCATGTCTGCACTTCTGGAACTGGGTGCGGGATTTCACCCTGACCTTACCGGAAGGGAAAATATTTATATCAATGCCTCCATACTGGGTATGAGAAAAAGGGATGTGGACAGAAAGTTGGGTGATATCATAAGCTTTTCAGGACTGGAAAAATTTATAGACACACCGGTAAAGAATTATTCATCAGGGATGTATATGAGACTTGGTTTTTCCGTCGCTATAAATGTAAATCCGGATATCCTTCTGGTCGATGAAGTTCTGGCAGTAGGCGACCAGGCATTCCA
>Ga0315552_1000953_pt1 | contig 17839 bp, 20 predicted proteins | sample SalMarSW160170MG_2_FD_203102 | JGI IMG/M metagenome (GOLD analysis project Ga0315552, IMG submission 203102) | Salt marsh sediment microbial communities from the Plum Island Ecosystem LTER, Massachusetts, United States - Salt Marsh Sediment SW1601-70 ...
CTCGGTGCATCTTTCTTGAGCCTGTGGTGAGCCTCCAGTATCTCCATATCATAGCCCTCCCTCAGTATTCTCGAGAGGTCTCCAACCACCTTGAAGAGCACATTGACCCCTATACTCATATTGGGGGAGATAACGCATCTGATTGATTTTGCAAGGCCTTGAAGTTCTTCCCTGTTCTGACCGGTGATTCCCGTCGTTCCTATCACCATTGCCTGGCCGGTTTTGGCAATGAACCTCATATCATGCAAGGTACACTCAGGTGTGGTAAAATCAATCAACACATCGGCGCCTTCCACTGCCTCGCTGATATCCTTCTTGAGCTGGATGCCTGACTCGCCTATACCGGTAATACTTCCCACATCCCTGCCGATGAAAGGATGATCAGGCCTCTCAAAAGCGCCTGAGAGCGTAAACCCCTCGCTCTTTTGAATCATCTGTATGATCCTTACGCCCATCCTGCCGGCAGCACCGGCAACAGCAATGTGTATCATCTTTTTCTCCTCATGCATTACACTATATTCAGTACTTATTCAGCTATTCAGCCACCAAGAGGCCAATAAGCAAGAAATGAAGATTGAAAATTGAAATTGGCGTCTTTGTGCATTAGTTGCTCTATGAAGTCTTTAATCATTTTCAAAGAAACTCCGGCACTGACTCCCCCCTCAAGAGTTCCTCAAGAGCTTCCCTTGCCCGTATAATAGAGAATTGCTCCTCTTTGACCATCACCTCTGCGGGCCGTGGACGGGAGTTATAGTTGGAGGACATGGAAAAGCCATATGCCCCTGCGCTCATGAGGGCGATAAGGTCCCCCTGCTCAAATGGAGGCATGGCCCGATCCCTGGCGAAGAAATCGCCGGTTTCGCACACAGGCCCTACGAGATCAGCCTTGATCGGATCTGCATTGATTCTTTTCACCGGTTGCACCGCATGAAAAGAGTTATACAGAGCAGGCCTGATCAGATCGTTCATTGCTGCATCCACAATGATAAATCTCTTGTTCGCCGTCGATTTGGTATAGAGAACCCTGGTGACCAGTATACCGGCATTGCCGATGATAACCCTGCCTGGCTCGAGGATGAGGGTAATGGAATCCCTCTTTATCATCTCCTTCAATGCACTGGCGTACTCATGTGGATGAGGTGGTGTTTCATCGTTATAGGTTATCCCGAGGCCTCCCCCGAGGTTGAGATACCCGATTGCCATCCCCCTGTTTCTCAATTCGCTCAAGAGCCCACGTAATGATGCGAGTGCCTTTGTGAAGGGATGGATATCGGTGAGTTGACTGCCTATATGACAGGATATACCTTTGACTTCAATATGTTCCAATCCGTTGGCGATTTCATAGACGTGTAATGCGTCTTTCATGGGAATGCCGAATTTGTTTTCCATGATTCCGGTTGTGAGATAGGGATGGGTTTCGGTTTCAACGTCCGGGTTTATGCGTATGGCGATTGCCACCTTGCCTCTTACGTTCCCCGCTATCCGATTTACCAGGTGCAATTCTTGAGATGACTCGACATTAAACATCAAAATACCGGATTGAAGCGCCAGTTCTATATCGCCCGGGGTTTTCCCAACCCCGGAGTATACTATCTTATCCGTTGGTATTCCGGCCCTCAGGGCTCGCAGAAGCTCACCTCCTGAAACGATATCCGCGCCTGCTCCCTCCTGCGCCAATGCCCTCAAGACGGCAATGTTGGAGTTCGATTTTACAGAGAAGCAGGTAAGATGATCCAGGCCGTTGAAGGCCTTATCAAAGACGCGGTAATGCCGTGCAATGGTCGCATGGGAATAAAGATAGAACGGTGTTCCCACCTGATCAGCGATATACGCCACAGGCACCTGTTCACAATAAAGTTCATCATCTTTATACACGAAGTGATGCATCGAATATACCTTTAAGGTAACGGGGCAAAGCATGAGTCCCTTCCTGCTGGCTTTGCCTCACCGAAAGTCGCCACAGAGGACTCGCGCTGTGTTTCAATCGTGGTTCACTATCTTTCCTTCAAAGATATCAAGTATATCACTCACCTGTTCCGGCACCTTATCTTCCTTTATGCCATTTTCTGCCCTTCCTGCGCTGTCCTGCTTTTTAAAAACAACCTTGAAGTCCGAGTGAAAGAACTCATGGGCATAGGCTACAAGCTGCTCAAAGCGCTCGGGGTCATCAAAGTACCCCGCGGTGAATGATCCCTTTCCATAGGACAACTCCATCCTGTCTCCGTTCATGGTCGGGGGGCTCCATTCCTTGAGGATATTGGCCATTGCCCTGTTCTTGGAGCTGAGATACTGTAGAAAGGCATTCCACCGTTCACCATCATCCGGAACCATTTTTGGGGATTCGTATGCCTTTCGCTCGGGATTTTTTGTAGACCCTTGATCCAATGCGGCTCCTGCGGATTGATCAAGCCTCTGCTCTAGATCCTCGAGTTTTCCCATAAGATCGTTAAATGAAAGGTACTCTTTAAGTCCGGAAAGCTTGAGCAAGATTGCCTCCACCGCTATTCTGGGATTACTGGTGTATCGAAGATCTATTTCTCTCGTGATGAGGAAATTAAGTGTCTGGAGAAGCCGTTCGATTCCTGCCTGTTGAGCCTGTCTTCTCGTCTCGTTCAGCTCATGATCGGATAAATCCAAAATCCTGGAAGGCTCTTGAGCGAGGAGAAAAACGACGAGGTTTCGAAATTGGGCAATGAGCTCACCGTAGTATTCCTTGATCTCGTATCCATATCGGTAGATCTCATCAACTATATCAAGGCATGATGAGCCGTTGCCGTCAATGATTGCCTGCGTAGTCTTAAAGAGGAGATCCCTGTCTATTATTCCGAGAACCTCCATAACTGATGCTTCTTCGACCTTTTTGCCGGCGAATGATATCACTTGATCAAGGAGGCTCTCTGCATCACGCATGCTTCCCTGGGCTTCCCTTGCAATGATGGAAACACTGGTGTCGCTTATCTCAATCCCCTCGCTATCAGTGATCCTTTTAATCTGCTCCTGAATCTGGGACAGCGGTATTCTCTTGAAGTCGAATCGCTGACATCTGGATAGTATGGTGAGCGGTACCTTATGAGGTTCTGTGGTGGCAAAGATAAACTTCACATGTGCCGGAGGTTCTTCAAGCGTCTTCAGCAATGCATTGAATGCAGGCAAGGTAAGCATGTGAACTTCATCGATAATGTAAATCCTATAGGCACTATGAGAGGGGAGGTATCTGATATTCTCCCGAAGATTCCGTATCTCATCTATGCCTCTGTTCGAGGCCCCGTCGATCTCCTGGACATCCACTGAAGAACCATGTGTTATATCGTTACACGAGGTGCACGCGTTGCAGGGATTTCCCTCTTGAGGGTTCGCACAATTGAGGGCCTTAGCAAAGATGCGGGCAACCGAGGTCTTTCCGACACCCCGAGCCCCGCTGAACAGATAGGCATGTGCTAATCGATCGGAGAGAAGGGCACTTTTCAGTGTCTGCGTGATATGCTCCTGACCGATCACCTCCTCAAAAACCTGAGGTCTCCATTTTCTGGCGAATACTTCGTAGGCCATGATTACCGGTAAAATATATGGCGGAGAGAGGGGGATTCGAACCCCCGGTACCACTTTTGGCGGTACACGCGATTTCCGGTCGCGCTCCTTAAGCCAACTCGGACATCTCTCCACAATTCCGCATAAACGGACATCATTTGGTTTCTGGACCTTGGCACAAATATAAGTGTTTATGGCATAGTAAAACCTGGGTTGAGCGGTTCATTGTTCACGGTTCCCGATTGAAATGCCCTAAGTTCTGTTAACAAAGGTAACTATAATGATATGGATATGTGTTCTGTTTCAACCGATGGGTTAAAGAGCCTACTATGGATCACACCTAAAGCGTCACCAATAAAGGCAACACTATACATTAAGTATAACCCTTGAACCCAGAAAACTGAACCAGGAACCGCTCATTTGATAAAAAAAGATACCTCTGCTAGCTCATAACAGCGTGGAGCCATAAGCTTATAGTGAATCCGTTTCTTGGCGGAGAGGGTGGGATTCGAACCCACGTGCCTCGCTCTTAACGAGACAAATCGATTTCGAGTCGACCCCGTTACGACCACTTCGGTACCTCTCCTGGCCCATATCTCCTTTCCTTGAAAAAATCCTGCATGATCTGCCTGCATTCCTCCTGCATGATGCCTGGAATGACCTTGAGTTTGTGATGAATCTTCTTATTATCGGCTAAATCGTTGATTAAGCCGGATGCCCCGAATTTCTCATCAAAAGCACCGAACACGAGCCTTTCTATTCTGGCATTTAGTATGGCACCCATACACATGGGGCACGGTTCTATCGTGACAAATATCGTGGTTTGATTCAGCCTGTAATTATCAAGTATCTTTGACGCCTGCCTGATAGCGAGTATCTCGGCGTGAGCGGTTGGATCAGTGAGCGATATGCACCTGTTATGGTCTCTGGCTACAATCTCTTGTGAGTGACCTACCACAATTGCACCCACTGGAACCTCTCCCTCTTTCCGTGCCTTGCCGGCCTCTTGCAGGGCCTCGCTCATAAAGAAAAAGAAGTCCACGCCCGTTGTTGATCCGCTTAGAGATGTATTTATCTTAAAATTCAGAGCTTTCAAGCAGTTACCAGGAAAGCTGTGGCTTGTATCTATCCCCGGTTATCGTTTACCATTTCATGATAGGTGAGTCAACTCGATAGTGATCGTGGTTGTATTGATACATCCTGACCGTAGGATTCCTGTCACATGAGTGTACAGAAATCTGTGTTATTATGAACACAAGTCGTGCAACATAGAAAGGAGCTGTGGTGTAATTTATTGAAATTATTATTTATTAAATTAGAAAACACCTGGCATAATAATTGCTTTAAATAAAAACATCTGGGGTGTTCGTGCCAACAGAAAGCCTTCCTAAAATAAGATTAGGAGAAAAGAGAAAAATATATAAGGTGGTATCGGCACCCCCGGATGCATTAAAGTGCCCTGGTTGCAATGATCGGGGCACTTTATTTGGCCAGCTTTTCCTCTACGGCTTTGATATCCTCTGGTGTGTCAACCTCCGTTGAGTCATAGGGTGTTTCTACCACCCTTATTCTATATCCGTGTTCTAATACCCGTAGCTGCTCAAGCTTTTCTGCACCCTCCAATACGCCGTAGCGAAGTTTCGTAAAGGTCATCAAAAAATGTTTCCGGTAGGCATAGATGCCCAGATGCTTGTAGTGAGAAGTCCTTGAGTCTCGATCGCGATAGAAAGGGATTGTGAGACGGGAAAAATATAATGCGTATCCCTTGTTGTCAACGACTACCTTTATGTGATTGGTGTCGTGGAGCTCTCTTTCATCATTGATACGATGCATGAGAGTGGACATTGGTATGGTGGGATCCTCGATAAGGGGTGCGATAAGCTCAGTGATTATTGTTGGCTGAAAGATGGGCTGGTCGCCCTGTATATTGACCACGATGTCATGATCGGCTAACCTCACCTTATCAGCGGCCTCTGCAATGCGATCTGTTCCTGACCGATGCTGCTCGTCCGTCATAATTGCCTTGCCGCCGAATCCAACGACGCAATCAAAAATCCTTTGGTCATCCGTTGCGACATAGGCTTCATCCAGATCTCGACACCTCGTTGCCCTCTCATAGACATGTTGAATCATAGGTCGCCCCGCGATCAAGGCAAGTGGTTTCCCCTCGAATCGAGTTGATCGATACCGGGCTGGAATGAAGGCGACTCGTTTCATGGCATGTCCTCGCGCATGTAATTTTTCATTTGGTTCCCTTCTATGATTATAGTAAGGTACCTTAAATTCCTGGAAATATCAAGGATACCGCTCCTAAGAAACTGCAATGCAAAAGAGCATGGGGATGTCTTTTTTTGCTATGCCCCTGGCCCAGACCTGGCTTGCTATACCTATGTTTAAGCCTACGGATAGCATATGCTCTTTACAAGCGAGGAAAGTAATGTGCAACGTCGCGCCAGGGCAGGCCTTATGATGCTTTGACCATTGTCCCGAAAAACGGGATGAATCCAATCCGCATACTACCTTCATAGGTTGGTTGCCCTTCGGCCTCGAGCTCAAGGCCGAGGGGCTCATGGCCGAGAGGAAGCGCCGGGGTCATGTGCTGAGTAAGGGGATCCGGTTTGATCAGGGGAGGCGTGATGGTGTTGAGAGTGGTTGGGGTATATGGCAGCCCGAGAAAGGGAGGCAACAGCGATCTCATTCTTGATAGTGTTCTCGGGGGGTCCCAAGAGCGAGGCGCTGAAGTCAAGAGGATCTATGTGCGAGATTTACATATATCGGGTTGCGTGGAGTGTGGCGGGTGTCAGAAATCCGGTCATTGCGTCGTTAAGGATGACATGCAGGAGGTCTATGCTCTCCTTGATGATGCGGATATCATTATCCTCTCGTCCCCTATCTTCTTCTATGGGCTGAGTTCCCAGCTAAAGGTATTGATTGATAGGGCTCAGGCCATGTGGTCGAGGAAAAGGCTGCGAGGGCTCGGTACCGGAATACAGGAGATCAGGGGCAGGGGATACTTACTGGCAGTGGGAGCGACCAAGGGTGAGCGGCTTTTTCAAGGCGCACAGATGGTAGCGCGGTATTTCTTTGATGCCCTGTCTATGAGATATGAAGGTGGTCTTTTCTTTCAGGGGCTAGAGGGCAAGGGAGCGGTGAGACGACATCCCACTGCATTAAGAGAGGCCCATGATCTTGGAATGAAGGTGGCAGGCCCCGAGTAGATCTAAGCGTAACACAAGAAGCCTCCGGATGTTTTATGCAGAAGAAGGGGTGCCTGTTTTCGCGCAAGGGGATGCAGGAAGGAAGCATCTTTTTATCCAAATGGAGGGCAGCATGAACGATCGGTCGAAAATCATGGACGTGTTGGAGACCTGTGACCTTTTTCGGGGTCTGGATAGGCGAGAGATCGAGAGAGTAGCCGCACTCTGCCATTTTGAAAGCTACAAGCAGGGAGAGAGCATCCTCAATCAAGGCGATCTCGGCGACATGCTCTATATAATCGAGGAAGGTCACGTTTTTTTAGAGAGGGTAATAGATCTTGGAACGAAAAGGGGAAACGTCATTATTAGCCTCTTAGGAAAAGGCAGGGCCTTGGGTTGCTGGTCAACATTGCTTGGGCAATCTCATACGCTGATGGCGTCCACGAGATGCAGAAGGTCCACGAGTGTAATCGCTTTCAAGGGTCTCGCGCTTCGAGAGATGATGCTCAGCGATCCCCACCTTGGGTTCAAGATCCTAGAGAGGCTCTGTTTTATTCTTCGGGATAGGATTCAAGGGGCCTATGGGGCTCTGGAAAATATATAGAGGCGCCTTACTCGTTTTTTATGTTGAGGGGCAATCCTTTCTGCATTCGTAGGTCGTCAATCTTCTGAAGGGGTCTTTCAAGTTGACGTCGTCGCGTAGTGGTGAGCAGTTCATACTCCTTTTGGACATCCTCAATCCTCTTGCCGAGGACTTCAAACTTCCCTGTGAATTCATCCCATTGCTTCTTAAACATGCCTAACAAGGATAAGATCTCATTGGACGTCTTTTCCAGGGCGAAGTTATCCACTGCCTTCCTGATAACGGCGAGTACCGCAAAAAGGGTGATGGGTGAGCAAAAGATCACCCTGTTTTTAAGCCCTTCATCCAGGATGGAGCTGTCCTCGTTGTGTATAAATGAATAGATTTGTTCATTGGGTATGAACAAAAGAACGTAATCAACGGTATTCTGCTCAGGGTTGATGTATTCTTTGCTGGTTACTTCCCTAATCCTCGCCTTGACATCCCGCAAGAAATCGTTGCGGAACCTCGTCCTCTCTGATTCAACGCCGGCCTCGAGAAACCTCACGTAGTTGTTCAAGGGAAACTTCACATCCATGTTTAATTGCAGGTCTTTTGGAAGGACGAATGTGAAATCGGGTCTTGACCCAGAGCCTTCAATGGCCTTCTGCTTCAGATAATTTACGCCCTCAATGAAACCCGCGAGCCTCAAAACATCTTCTGCCATCCTTTCTCCCCACTGGCCCCTTGCCTTTGTGCTTGCCAGTACCTCACGAAGCTGAGCAGTGGTCTGCATCAGAAGTGTGGTTTGCTGGGTAGCGGCAGTAAGGTGGCTTGTAAGTTCTCCAAACTTCTTTTCCCTGTCCTTTTCGAGCTCGTTCATCAACCTGGAGACATCCTCAAGTTTTGAGCTCATCTGGTACAGATGCTGATCGATAAGGCCTTTCTTTGAATCTAATTCCTTTAGGCTCGTTTCCCTTTCCGATTCAAGACGGGCCTTGGCTAACTTCAAGAATTCTTCGGTGGATTTTGATAACGCATCGAGTGAGAGATTCCCGAAGGTGGCCTTCATATTTTCGAGGATTGCGTCAATGCTCGCCTTTCGTTGATCCTCACTTTCTTGAAAAAGCTCTTCAGCAAGACTTTGCGCAGTTTTCCCCTGTATCAGCCTCAACAGGAGCGCTACCCCTACGCCGAGCATAAATCCGATTACTAGGGCGACAAGAACCGGTATCAAAGCCATAGAATCCTCCTCAAGGAACGCCCTTGTATAGATGGATCGCTGAATAGAGCCAACGGTAGTTTATCGCATTTCGAATCTTGGAAGAAGCGTTCATGGATGAGCCTTATAATACCTGATTGCTCATGGCCTTATGCACTATTTTCTCTCAAAAGGGAACTTTTTTCAATCTATCCCCCCGAGGGTGCTCGCGGGGGTAGTTCATTGGTATATGAGGTGCTTCCGGCGGAAAGCATGTGAGGGTGAGCAGGCTGGACGTTTGTTCGTATCTCTGAAGCTGCTCTGGGGCTGACAGGGAAATCACATGAAGAGTTCCTTTGGATTATGCTATAATAGAAATGTTTATTGTAGTGAAGCTCCTTGCGCTTCCGCGTGTGGCGTCTATGGTAAAGACAAGCGGAACTGCGCAGAAGGCAACCTGCTTTTGCTCTACGGGCTATGGCGCAGTCGCCTGCCGCCATTCCTCATCGTGCTTCCGCACGGGGCATCCTGGCGAAGGCGAGTGATCAGGCGGAGCGGAGGTATAAAAACAACGAAATTGGACCAGAAGGAAGGACAAAAAGAGGTGGACAAAGACAAGGTTGTAGAGATTTTTACCGATGGATCGTGTCTTGGCAACCCTGGGCCAGGGGGGTATGGGGCAATATTACGATACGGAACGAGGGAAAAGGAGATATCGGGCTATAGCCCAAGCGCAACCAACAATCGCATGGAACTCATGGCCGTCATAGAGGCCTTGAAACTGCTCAAGAGGATCTCAAGAGTTCGTATCTTTACGGATTCCAATTATGTATGCAAGGGGATTACCACATGGATTTATGTGTGGAAAAAAAGGAATTGGCTCAATTCGCAGAGGAGGCCCGTGCTAAATAGGGATCTCTGGGAGAAGTTGCTCACCTTGACTGAAGGGCACCACATAACGTGGCACTGGATAAAGGGCCATTCGAGGCATCCTGAAAACGAGCGATGTGATATGCTGGCCAAAGGTGCGATCAAGGAACGCGCAGGCAAGAGGGACGATTGACTATTACGATATATAATTATAATAAAATTACTTGACAATTATTATAAATCATACTATATATTCCTGAAATTTAAAGGGATTATTATGAAGTGCCCCAAATGCAAGTATACGACCTTTGATTATGCGGAAACGTGCCCTCGTTGCGGCAAGGATTTATCAGGTGAAAAGGCCAAGTTGCATATCATCGGGATAAAGCCGAATACTCCTTTCCTCTTAGGATCCTTGACCGGAGATCTCAATGATAGTAGTTCCGCCTTTGTGATTCCCGAATCAATGAACGAGGCGAGCGAAAGCATGAGCATTGATGCCGACGAGATTTATGATGATGGATCTGATCTGAATATCAATATCGATGAAGAGCCGGTGGCTGACTCGGAGAGTATCGACGACCTGGATCTAAAACTCGAAATGAGCGATGAAGAGGAGGATACAGACAAATAGAATTCTGTGACAAGCAGGAATAAACATGCCGAGATAGCTCAGTCGGTAGAGCAGGGGACTGAAAATCCCCGTGTCACTGGTTCGATTCCAGTTCTCGGCATTCCAGAAACAGATAAGGGAAGGGGATTTAGTCATTAGGGACTACCCCTTCTTTTTTGGCGAAGTGGCTGATTGTAACCGTTTTGTAACCATTTTGCCTATTGAGATAATCTTCTTGCCTCCGTGTAACTTTTCTCAAATCACTACCACCCACAATATTGTACCTCTCAAAGCCCAACCTTGTCTTAGATGTCCCAGATTCCTGCTGATGCACAGGCGGGATTGGGCGACTATTTCCCTTTTTACACCGATCGACGCTACCATCAGGCCTTAGTATACAAGACACCGTATATGGCGTTACTCAGTTGGACGTCCGGTGTCTGAACCGCAGAGGATAGTATTTGATAGTTGTGTTTGATGGGGTTGTTATGGTAATAAGCAAGGATCCTACGATCCCATAGGGTGGATCGGTGGAAGCAAATCTAATACATGAGGTCCTTTGTGTCGCAACCTAAAACCGCATATATCTTTCCAGGACAGGGCTCACAATACCTAGGAATGGGACAGGAGTTTTATGATAACTTCGAAATTGCCGCCTTTGTCTTTTACAGGGCTAACAGGATCCTTAATAAGGGATTTGAGAAGATTATCTTCGGCAAGATACCCGATAAGGTCCGCGATAGGGTTAGCCGGAGCCATATATTCTTCAAGGAAGAGAGCGACGAGCTTGGCATCACGAGAGGGCTCAAAACGCAGCTAGATAAGCAGGTTCAGATCTCCACCTACATAACCTCGTGGGCTGCTTTTTCTGCATTTAAGGAAAGAGTAAAGGATGAGGAGCTCAGCGTAAAGCCTGAACTGATGGCAGGACATAGTTTCGGGGAGTACGCAGCGCTTACCGCAGCTGGTGTTATCAATTACGATACGGGGCTGCAACTGGTCAATCAACGCGAGCACATCATGATTTCCCGAGCCAAGGATATCGATGGCGGTTTGGTGGCAATTGTCAATAAAAGCCGGGCACTCACGCAGGAAGATGTGAAGCATATCAGCCTGTATGGTGGCAGAGAGGTTCTCCACATAGCGCTCTATAACTCTTCCCACCAGAATGTGTTCGGAGGAACAAATAAAAACATAACCGCGAGCAAGCAATTACTCAAGGACTCTGAGTTCCGGGCCATAGACCTGCCTGTGTTAGGTCCCTGGCACACCCCGCTCATGAAGCCTGCCAATGAACGATTAAAGGCGTACATTGAGGAAGGTGATTTTTCCTTTAAAGCTTCCCAGATACCGATCATAGCGAATACCTTGACCGACGATCTCATCAATCCAAAGGTCATCACACGCCCCGACGAGATCAAAAGCGAGCTGGTAAATCAGCTCGATCATCCGGTCTTGTGGGCGCAGACGATACGAAAAATGGTTGAGGAATACAAGATTGCTAGGATATTTATCTTCGGCCCCGGAAAGATTACCCAAAGGATTATCAACGAAGAATATCCCGGCGTAAAGGTGGCTAGGGTGGAGGATATTCAAACCCTGGAGGAGGCTATCGAGGAGATACGGTACCCCGGAAGAAAAACGGAGAACTCACCTGATGACGAAACAGAGCCTAGGCCGTAAGGGAAAGGAGATTGTTCCTGCTATCCCATCTATTTTGCAGGCCCCCCGGCCCAGCCCATCTTTTTGTTGAACAACTGCTCGAGTGCGATCTCATAATCCCGTGATCCCGGAATAAGGGATTTATTATGAGAGAGCTGTTTAAAAATCTCTTCTTCAGCACGCTCAAATCGCTCGTTGATCTGACTGATGATACCGTCTATAAGCTTGTAGATTTCGAGGTCGGTCCCGTATATGTCGATTACATTGGGATCGTTGATAATCACTTCCAGTATGTACTGTGTTAGATAGAGCGCATAGGGATTCGGGCGGGGGATGATATTTCTTATAGGAGCGATGAAATATCTAAAGTCGAACTCGCTGGTTTTATAGGACTTATTGAGGCCCTGCATAATGAGATCAGAGATTGCCTGAGGATTTTCGGTCTCGATTATTCTTTTAAGAAGCAGGGTTTGTGAAAGCTTATTGTGGATTTCCGGTAGCTTAAACTTAAAGAATCTATCCCTTCTAATGGATTCTCTTTTTTCCTTTCTTTCCAGTCTATCTATTAATTTATCGTGCGTTCTCCCGCTATATCGATATTTCATCGCATAACTATCTAATTGACTTTGTTTTAGATTTCTCGTGGTGGAGCAATACTAGGCTGAGCCCTCCGTTCCTGAGTCCTTCTTAGTCTTGTTTTGGCCTTCATCTTTTGTTGAGGTTTTATTTTTCTCCTTTGTTGCCGGCACGGTTCTCCTGGATGCATAATCGGTCACATACCAACCGGTCCCTTTTAGATGAAAGGTATTGGTTGAGATAATCTTTTTCACCGGCCCGCCACATACCTCGCATGTCTCCAAAGGCGGATCGGAAAATTTTTGCCATTGCTCGCTGATATGGCCGCATCTGTTACACTTGTATTCATAAATCGGCATGTATCATCCTCCCTGCACCATTTATAATAGCGATCAGAGCATATAGGTGTCAATATTTCTTATAGTAGGCATATAGGACCGAAATAGATGAGAGAGATTGGGCATTGATAGTTCCTTCAGTATCTCGTAGGTCATTCGGTGCACTATTTGCTCCTCCTCTAATCGCCTCATCTCCTCTTTTACATCGAACCTCTCTTCAAATTTGCAGAATCTCACAATATGCACCAATTCATGCGTAAGTATATACACCAAAAGGGGAAGCAGTGTCAACCCTTTGTCCCTGTTAAGGGCATGGATAATCTGGTGATCTTGAAGGCATATGAGATAAAATTCCCGGCCGTTCTGCTCTGTATGTCCGTGCTCCTTCTTTGTGCATTTTTTTAATAATGCAAATACATTATCTCTGATATCATCGCTAAATAGTTGTGCGAGCGTCTTCAGATCAAAGGGGTGCCGCTTCCATTCCGACACGGACAACCGATAGTAATTGCTCGTCATGTCCTCAGCAATATAGAGAGCCTCGCTTACAATACCCAATTGCTCTTTGTTAAACTGTTGCACGTGCCTACCAACATAAAGAAAGTTAATACAAAAAAGGCCTATGTCAATTGGATAAAGAGACTTTCTCTTGGTGGCGGTGCAGGGATTCGAACCCCGGACACTACGGATATGAGCCGTATGCTCTAACCACCTGAGCTACACCGCCATAACAGATTTATTATTGTCTAAAATCATTTTTTGTCAATGAAATAATATGCATTTTTAGCAGACTTTCACATTGCCGATGATTGACAATACAGCATATATGGATTAAACAGATCAAGATTGACCTTTGCTTCTATCCAGCGTTAGCTATGCGTGAGCTACGGCTTATGCCGACGTTGGAGTAAATGGTAAACCAAAAGGGGGACACGATATGAGATGCCCTTACTGCAACAAGGATATTCCCGGTATTTCCTGCCCCGAGTGTAAGAGGGTCATTCCCGAGGAGAGCATCTATTGCCTCTATTGCGGGGCCCTAGTGGCAGCTGGCGTAACCTCGGAAAGCAATGAGAGCGAGCCCGGCGGGGATCTTGATTTCGACCTTGACAACAGAATTCCCTGTAGCGACGGGAACTGTATCGGGATTATCGTAGATGGTCGGTGCAATGTCTGCGGAAAGCCTTACAAAGGCAAGCTGAAGTAACATGATGCTCACGGGGAGTCAGTGTTTATGTACGAGATAAAGGTAATCACGCACTTCGCTGCGGCACATCAGCTCAGAAACTTCAAGGGGAAATGCGAGCAACTCCATGGGCATAACTGGAAGGTGGAGGCAACGCTCCGGGGGGAAGGCTTAACCGATGAGGGGTTGTTGATTGATTTTCAAGAAGTGAGGGATGCCACAAACAGTATACTGGAGGAACTCGATCATTCTTTTTTAAATGAATTGCCTGCCTTTAAAGATCAAAACCCATCCTCGGAGAATATTGCCGCCTATATATTCAAGGAACTAAGCAAAAGGCTCAACGACGATAAGGCGAGGGTTTCCTCCGTAACTGCCTGGGAGTCTGATACGGCGTGCGCAAGCTATGGCGACGGCTTCTCGTAGCCGGCCCTGCTTTGCCCACTGATAACCTGTTTTGCCTTATCCACGAGAGGTTCTGTATCGGCATAGGTTTCACCCTTGCGTTTGCCTCAGGGATATAACTCTTCAGAGCTCTTTCACAGCGCCTCTCCTGCACAGAGATACGTGTTCTTTTAAATTGACACCTTTTGACGTCCCCTATAGTATTGTGCTTCATATAACATTCGTCAACGAAAGGAGGGCTCCTATGACGATAACAAATCTTTCTAAAAAGAAGTCTAAAGGCTTCAGGCGGGGGGTCTGGGGGCTGCTTTTTTTATGCCTCGCAGCCGTGATCATCGCAAGCTGTGCAGATGACTCCTCCTATGAGGCGAGGATAGAGGAGGCCCGTATGGCCATTGATGACAGGGAGTATGCAAGGGCACGGGATCTTCTCTTACAGCTGAAGTCGGAGTATCCCGGTGATCCCTTGATCTTGCAGTATCTCAGCAATGCCTATGCGGGCTTGAGTGGGATCGATACCTTTAATCTGCTTACTGTTATTGACCAGCTCAACGAAAATAATAATGCTGGGAGCATTGATATGGTTGGCACTGTCATTGGCAGTGCGGACGGGGTAATTACTGTAGGAGATATCGATGGCATACTGGCAAACCTGGATGAGGCAATAAGCAACCTCGATAGTATTCCCAATAAAACGGACGACCAGATAGTGCAGCTAGGCCTTCTGAGCATGAACCGCTCTGCCATGACCATCGCGGCTATCGTAGCTGATGAGCAAAACTTAGGTCCTACGGATACGGTTCAGCTCACAGAGACCGGGCTTAATGGAATATACGGAGGAGTGGCCCCGAACCTTACCGGCATAGTTACCGCAGCTCAACTGACTAGCCTTTCAGACGATATAACGAACATCGGAAACGCCGTGGATTCAATAGCTTCTATCACGGGCGCGGGAGAGAAGAATGACCTTGGCGAAAGCTTTGATGAGTTTAGCCAGGATATAGATCCCAATGATGACGAATTAGTAAGCCAAACAGAGCTTGAGAATTACCTTGGGAGTTTCTGATCATAAAAAAGGAGGGAGCACAGTGAAACGTTTGAATATATATGTCGGGAGGGGGATCGTAGTCTTTGTGGTTATGACCTTTTTCGTGCTCGGCACAGGGTTGGATGCAACGGCCAAGCAGTACCCCAGGCTTTATACAGGAGTAAGACCGCTCGGCATGGGCGATGCATTCACCGCGGTGGCCGATGATGAAAATGCCCTTTTTTATAACCCTGCCGGCCTATCCAGGTTATCCACAGTTCAGATCGGCCTCATCAATCCATTGGTCGAGATCTCGGAGAAGACCATTGATCTCGTCCAGGATGCCCAGGATGCCGATATGGACGATACGGGGGAGGTTTCCGATCTGCTCGAAGAATATGTAGGCGAGCACCAGCATGCGAGAGTAAGCCTTTTTCCCCACGTGGGCTTCAAGGTGGCAGGCGCCGGGGTGATGATCGGCGGATTAGGCCAGGGAACACTGGATGTGGATATCCGTAACCCGGTGTGGCCGGAGGCGCATGTGGATATGATCCTGGATTACGGGGTGATCGGCGGGTTCGGGCTGAAACTTCCGCTTACGGGGCTCAGTGCCGGTGTGGCCCTGAAATTCCTTCAGAGGGAGAGCCTGAGTGAGATTTACACGGCAACGGATATTGCTGCGGCGGATTTCGATGATAGACTGGAGGATGACCTTTATTCGGGATCGGGCTTTTCAGCAGACATCGGGGTAATGTATACGATGGGTTTTATCCCGTTCATGGATACCAACGTGGCATTGGTCGTGCAGAACGTTCCGGAGATGGACATGGGTGAGGCCAAGGACATCAAAACCCAGGCAAACCTGGGCCTCAGCATCGGAAAGTCTTTCTCAGCATTCGGCATCGTTGCCGCCCTGGATTACAAAGACGTTACCGGGGCCTTCGAGGAGGATGAAGATATCGCGAAGAGGATCCACACGGGTCTAGAATTGAGGTTTCTAAAATTTTTGGCAGTGCGGGCAGGTCTCAATCAGGGATATGTGAGCGCTGGCGCCACCCTCGATCTATGGGTTCTGAGGTTCGATTTTGCCACGTACTCTGAGGAGGTCGGCGCCTATGCCGGCCAGAGAGAAGACAGGCGCTATGTGGGCCAGATAACGATCGGCTGGTAGGAAGGGACTGATTACCTATCTGTGTATGAAAACCCTGTTTCTCTCGAAGGGAAACGGGGTTTTCAATAACTCCGGGTTATGTTTTGGGCCTTATAAGCGCTTTAAATTATTGTCTTCTTGCTCATATTGAGATGCCTTACCCCCTCCACCTGCTGAAAGGTGGCGCCTTCACGTATCGAGCGAATCGCTTTCTCGGGATCAATCACCTTTGAACCGCCTATGACATCCACGCCGTAGTCGAATAGCACGGGCGTAAGAGGGCTCGTAGGCCCTATCATCACCACGAATTTATCCCTGCTGAGTTCAAGGAGCCTTTCAATCGTGTGATTCGTAAAGGCAGTTCCCGTGAGCCCCACTACATCCACGTTTGGGAGGATTTCCTCAGATGCCTCGGCTGGCAGGTCTCCTTCCCGCGGCCTTTGCTCTATTACGAAGAGCTTTCGAGCACATTTCTTAAGCCGAGGGATCCACGGGAAATGACCTACTATGGCAATGTCCTTTCCCTTGCCTTTCTCTTCCAGTATGTGGAGTGCGTTTTTCTCGACGCACCGCGTCTCATCGATATCTATCAGGGAATTGACCGCTGCCATGCCGATGGATGCCTCGAGCAGGTGGTCGGAGTTTGCGTACCCTGTGAGTTCCAATGCCGATTTACCCTGTAACCTCCCGGCCTCCCTCACTATCTTATGCGCGGGGTGGCCCTCATGAAGGGTAGAGGCCAGGCCGCAATGTTTACTGACTACTGCCGTCCAGAAAACGCATACATATACCTCTCGCACTACGCTGTCTTCAGTGATGCTCTCAATTACATCATCGAGAATTTTCATAGTAGACCTTGTCTCGATTTCCTCTTTGATTAGCCTTGCTTTTTTCACAGGCCTTGATTATTCGCAAGTTCAACATTGATGAACTCGTAAAAAGTCTTCTAATCGTCATGCCGGTCCCGGATCAGGGTCCGGGATGACGGATCCGGCATCCAGAACATGTTGAATTTACTGGATTCCGGCTTCCACCGGAATGACGGAAAAATGGGAAAAACGACTTTTTCCAAAACCATCAACATTGGAATTATCTCCCGGCATTTCTTTATGGCCGTGCTTTCAACGATGTGATGCCCTTACATCAATTTTCCTCCGGCCAAGGCGGTCTTGCAAATGAAACATACACATTTCTGAGGAAGAAGGCAACACTCTCTGCGCACATCTTCCCCTATGTGCCGTTCAATAACGCGCACTATGAGTAATAGATTTACTTTAAATAAGAAATATAATATACTAAAATATAAATAGATTATGAAATAATGGAATGCAATAGCAATCTAAAAGGCGTCGGCTCTATCAACATCTCCCGGCTTGCATCGTGCCTCCTGTATGGATGGCGCACGAGCCCAGGTATCGGCGTTATCTGCTTGACATGCTCTGCTGTTTTTCCTATTCTCCGTTTCTCTATAGATATCCTGACCGCCAGCCCTTACAGGTGTGGCCTTGTAAAGAAAATTTTATC
>Ga0315552_1000960_pt1 | contig 17715 bp, 13 predicted proteins | sample SalMarSW160170MG_2_FD_203102 | JGI IMG/M metagenome (GOLD analysis project Ga0315552, IMG submission 203102) | Salt marsh sediment microbial communities from the Plum Island Ecosystem LTER, Massachusetts, United States - Salt Marsh Sediment SW1601-70 ...
GATCACCCCCGCCCTGGCGATCGATGGCGAGGTGAAAAGCACGGGAAAGGTCCTGGACAAGACCGAGATCGCCCGGCTGATCCGCACCTGATTTGGTTATCCGCCTGTAACCCCATCTATGACGACTACGGACAAGGGTCTCTCAGCCAACGCTCGGCTGGCTGTTCTAGCCGGCGTTTTTCTGTTCCTCTATTACACGCCCTTCTCCACACCGCTGATCTCCGATGCGCTCAGAGAGGCTTTTCTCCTGCTGGCGGAGTACGCCCGGCAGCACGTGCTGCTCTGCCTGATTCCGGCCTTCTTCATCGCCGGGGCGATCATGATTTTTCTAAACCAGCAGGCCGTGATCCGCTACTTCGGCCCTTCGGCGAAAAAGCTCGTTTCCTACTCGGTCGCCTCGGTTTCCGGTTCGATCCTGGCCGTCTGCTCCTGCACGGTCCTGCCGATTTTCAAGGGGATCTACAGAAAAGGCGCCGGTATCGGGCCGGCCGTGTCCTTTCTGTATTCGGGTCCGGCCATAAATATCCTGGCCATCGTTCTGACGGCCAAAGTTCTCGGACTGCGCCTGGGAGTAGCCCGTGCACTCGGAGCGGTTCTGTTCGCCTTTGTCATCGGGCTTCTCATGCACCTGATCTACCGAAAGGAGGATGCCGCCCGGATCACGGATGAGAGGCTGTTTGCCTCGGCGGAGCCGCACTCCGGAAGAGCGCTCTGGCAGGAAGGACTGTTTCTGCTTTCCATGATCGGGATTCTCGTGTTCTTGAACTGGGCGCCCTCCGTCGGGACGATGCCGCTCTGGGACGGGATCTACCGCTTCAGGTATGTCATAGTCGGCGGCTTTGCCGTGCTGCTGCTGGTCAGCCTCCTGCGCTGGTTCCGGCGGCAGGAGATCGGGCAGTGGCTGACGGCCACCCGGGATTTTGCCCTCCAGATCCTGCCGCTCCTCTTCGCCGGCGTGCTGGTGGCCGGCTTTCTCCTGGGCCGCCCCGGGCATCGCGCCCTGATACCGGAAGCGTGGATCGCCGCTCTGGTCGGGGGCAACAGCCTGAGGGCCAACCTGGTTGCCGCCTTTGCCGGAGCTCTGATGTACTTCGCCACCCTCACCGAAGTGCCGATCATGCAGGGGCTGCTCGGCGCGGGCATGGGCCAGGGACCGTCTCTCGCCCTGCTCTTGGCCGGGCCGTCTCTGTCCCTGCCCTCGATCCTGGTGATCGGCGGGGAGTTGGGCTGGAAGAAGACAATTACCTACGTGATCCTGGTTGTGGTGTTGTCAACGTTGGCCGGTTTGCTGTACGGACTGATCCCTTGAAGCTTCGCGGTGGGCGGAGGGGCTGCGGGAGTTTCGACTATCCCACAATCTCCTGGAAAGAGCCGTACACGTGCCCGTCCTTGGGCAGACGGATATTCCAGTTGGCCGTATTGGAAGCGGGGTGCACCACGCGGCTCAGGGTGGGGATGTTTCGGGGAACCGATCGGTAGCGCTTGTCCTCTTCCTGGAAGGCGGCAAAGGGGAAGATCCGATTCAGGTCCTTGGAGCCCATCACCGTCCCGAGATGCAGGCGCTTGTGCTCCCTCTGGGCTTTGGGGAACTTCTTGTTGATCAGCGAAATAAGGATGAAGGCCTTCAAGTGGTCCTGCCGGCTGAGCAGCTTGATCTCTTCGGGGCTCGGTTCGGCCAAGATGTAGATCCAGGCATTTTTCTGGGGATACATCACGGCGAAGTCAAAGGCCACTCCCTTGTAGATATCCTTGACCACCGGGGGAACCGGTTCCTTCTCTTTCGCATACCACCACCAGGGCACGACCGGCCTCTCTTTACCGGCCTCGGCCACATGGCAAAACTCCGTGTCCGGGCGAAAACCCTTGGTCGGCAGCTTTCCGTCCCAGCGGTTTGGGTTGGTGTTGGCGATGCCCTTGATCTTGGCCAGGGTCTTGTAGGGGTCCTCCCCGATTTGATGGGAGAGGACGTAGGCTTTCAAGTGGGCGTAATACTTCTTGTCCATAAGACTCAATTTTCTCCTACCCTTTATTGTACAGTGTCAGCAGGGAAAAATCCATCTTCCGTATCCCGGTTGATGATCCGGGTCAGTTCTTTTTGAACATCCGGCTCCAAGGGACTGCCCGGGTAGCTCGCGATCAAGGCATTCGCCCGCTGTGCGGCTCGATCACCGATGCTCTTCTTCCCGTCTGTCAGCCAATCCTCCACGTTCGAACGATCGATGACAGCGGAGGGGAGGTAGTGCTCGCCCTTGAACCATTTCAGGGTATGTTCGGAATCGAGCAGCTGCCCCTCCGATATCAGGGTCTCGAGCAGGTCGAATGCAATCGGTCTGTCCCTCCGGGCGACACCCTCCAGAAACCGGTAAGTCATTCCGCAGATCTCATTGTCGATGACCAGCTTTTGAACGCTCTGGGTGGATTCGAAGTTCAGCATGCCCGCACCGGAGATCATGTTGATTCCCTTGATCCCGGCCAGCAGGGTGCCCATCCCCGATTCCAGCCCGCTCTGGGCGTCCAGGAGTTTGGCGTCGCTCATGCCCAAGTAGGCGTGGGTGGGAAGGCCCAGATGCTTGCCAACTTCGGCGCAGCCCAGATCGATCATCATGGTGTCGATCGAGCCCATGGGCGTGGTGCCCCGGCGCATGTCGAATGCCGAGGGCGAGCCGCCCCAGATCACCGGGGCGCCGCTGCGAACGCATTGGCTGATCACCACCCCCGCCAGGGTCTCTGCGGTATGCTGCACAATCGCACCCAGCAGGGTGATCGGCGCGTTTGCGCCCGTCAGGGGCATGGAGACGAGCTCCGAGGGAATGCCGGAGCGGGCCGCGTCGATCAGGCTCTGGCAGGTCAGGTCGCTCCACTTGAGCGGAGGGGAGGGGCAGGCGTCGAAGACGGCCAGGGGTTTTTGCCGCAACGCTTCGGCGCCGCCCCGGACGGCCGCCAGCATCTCTTTCATGATGGGGAAGGACTGCTTTGTGAAGGTGCCGGTGATCACGGGCTTGCTGCAGTACAGCAGCGCCAGGTACAGCCGGTAGCGGTCGGCCATTCCCTGGGGAACGTCGCTGCAGATCACAGCCGTGCTCTGCGCTTTGATATGCTCCAACTGCTCCACGACCTTGCTGAAGGCTACGAAGTCCGGAGTGCGGGCCGGACGGATTTCACCGGTAACGGGGTCCAGGATATTCAGGGCTGCGGATCCGGGATCGAAGCAGACGTTCTCGCCTCCCAATTCCACCGCCGGATCTCCCGCCGAGTCGTAGAGCCGAATCGTCGAGGGGGCTGCGGCCACGGCAACATCCACCATCTCCGGGGGTAGAAAAACCCGGCCGCCGGCTTCGTCCAGGCTTGCGCCCGCCTCCCGCAGGATTTCCAGGGCCTCCCGGTTTTCCAGGTAGAAGCCTAGAGCGGAGAGAACCCTCTTGGCCTCTTCGAGCACCTCTTCGACAGTTCCTTTATCGAGCAGTTGGATCTGCGGTCGAATTGGATCGTTCACCGTTGCGCTCCTCCAGCGGATGCGGGAATACCCGAGTATAGTCCGAGGCGGAAAGAAAGGAAATCCCGCGGCGTTTCGGCTCAGAGCCTAGATCTCCAGCTCCTGCGGATCGTCCTCGGCGGGATAGACCCGCCACTCCTGGGCTTCCAGTTCTTCCTTGTGCAGCGTGTCGCCGATCAGGCTGAAGTACTTGCCCGAGGCCTCCACGGCCACGGTACCGTCCGGCAGTTTAAGCTCGGCGGTTCCCTCGAAGATCCGCCGGATGTCCCGGGTCACTCTGGCCACGATTCGCAGCGGTTGGTTGAGGGGGACCGGCGCTCGATAGCGCAGGTGAAGCTCGACGGTCTGCCCCATGGCTTCCTCGCTGTAGTGTGTCCGGATGGCCCGGCCGATCGCCTCGTCCAGCAGACCGGCGGCGATGCATCCGTGCAGCCGGTCCGGATACCCCTGATAGTCCTCTCCGGGGCAGAACTGTCCTACCACCTCTCCGTTCTCCAGCTCGTAGAAGGATGCCTGCAAACCCTTCGGATTTTTCAGCCCACAGACGTAGCACATCTTGGAGTTCGGTTGTTTGGCAATAACCTTTTGCTTCATTGCGTTCCTCCGTGCCTTTTACCGGCGCGATCCTGCCAATCAGTATAGAGGTCGACCTGTGGTATTGCAAATTTTTGTGATGCCCGCTGCGGCACTCCTTTCAGACGAATTTATTCACGCAGTGCAGAACGATGAAGCTCTCCACCGAGACGATGGAATCGATCTTGGCCAGCTCCGTGCTCAAGAACTTGATGATGTTGTACGGCTCCACATAGACCTCGACGAGCAGATCGTAGCGGCCGGTCACCACAGCTACGGATTTGACACAGTTGAGCTTGGAGACCGCCTCGGAAATCTTGATGCTGTCCCGATTGACCGCGATCTTGATCCCCATGTAGACCAGGGCCTCGTCGGTGCGCTCGTTCGGGTTGGTCAGACCGCGGATCCGCAGGAACTCATGATCGGTGAGCTTCTTGATGCGGTTGCGCACCGTGCCTTCGGAAACCCCGACCTGTTCGGCTATCTCCTTGTTCTGGGCACGGCCGTTTTTCTCAAGAATCCTGATGATTTTCCAGTCGAGCTCGTCGATTTGCACACTCATTGACTTGCATCCTCTCCTCGAGTGATCGTGAAGGATCACGAAATCCTCGGCAACGGAACAGCGATCGTTCCATTATAGCATAATCTAGTATATTATAAATATCGTAGAATATAGATAATAATTTTCGTTATTGACAATAATATTCCACTAATTTATGCTTAGTGTAGATAATAAACGGTAAGATTGCAGGCAACTGAAATCGACGGTACACGGAGGAAAACCATGGATCTGGCCTTACGTTTTTCCAAACTCGGAACCGAAACTGCCTTTGCCGTGGCTGCGGAAGCCCGCCGCTATATCGATGACGGTGCCCGGGTCTTTCCCTTCCACCTGGGGGACATCGATCTCAAGACCCCGGAGAACATCATCGAGGCGGCGAACAGGGCAATGAGAGAGGGCAAGACCGGCTACTGTTCCAACTACGGCATCGCGGAGCTTCGGGACGCCCTGGCCGAGGATATCAACCGCTCCCATAGAATTTCCTACAGCGGAGCCAACGTGGCTGTCCAGCCGGGGGGCAAACCGGTGATTCAGAAGTTCTTTCTCGCCCTGATGAATCCGGGGGATGAGGTGCTGATTCCCACCCCCGGGTATCCGATCTACGAGTCGATCGTGACCTTCCACGGCGGAAAGCCCGTACTCTATCCGTACCGCGAAGGATCCGATGGCTTCCATCTCGACTTGGACGATTTGGAGAGGCGCATCACCCCGGCCACCCGCCTCCTGGTGTTCAACAACCTGCAGAATCCGACAGGTGCGGAGGAGGACGAGCGGGGCCTTGCCGCTTTGAGCGAGTTGGTGCTCCGCCATGATCTGCTGGTCCTCTGTGACGAGGCCTATTTCGACATCCGCTACGAAGGGCAGTCCAGCTCCCTGGTCTCGTTTCCGGGGATGGAAGAGCGCTGCCTGATCCTTTATACTTTTTCCAAGAAATACGCCATGACCGGATGGCGCCTGGGTGCGGCAGCCGGGCCGCGGGAGCTGATCGACGGGATCGCCAAGCTGAGCGTAAACGACGAGTCCTGTTCCAACCACTTCGTTCAGTACGCCGGGCTGGAAGCCCTGACCGGTCCTCAGGACGGGGCCAAGGCCGTCATCCGCACCCTGAAGCAGCGTCGCGACCGCTGCCACGAGCTGCTGAGCGCTATTCCGGGCCTGCACTGTTCGCGACCGAATGCAACCTTCTACCTGTTTCCCAATGTCACTGAGGTGATGAAGCGGACGGGTTTGGAAGACTACGAATCGTTCCGCAAGGGAGTTCTGGATGCTACGGGGGTTTCCTTCTGCACCCGCCTGCATTTCGGCAGCGCCCTTCCCGGGGAGCGGGAGCGCTACATCCGGCTGTCCTACTCCGGGATCGATCTGGAGGGGATCGAGGAGGGTATCGGGCGGCTGCGGTCGTTCGTAACAGGAAAGGCGTCGCAGGGAAAGGTGAAGAGCGCATGAGCAAGAACAACACCGCCACTTTGAACCATCCCTTCGCTCACTGGGAAAAAACCAAGGATCTCATCGATCAGCTGATCGACATCATCCTCAACTATCGCCAGAGCGGACACCCGGGAGGCTCCCGCTCCAAGGTGCACATCCTGCTGGCCACTTTGCTGAGCGGGGTGATGCGTTGGGATATCCGGGATCCGGGCCGTCGCTTCGCCGACCGCTTCGTACTGGGCGCGGGACACACCATCCCCCTGGTGTACTGTACCCTGGCGGTGCTGAACGAAGCTCTGCGCATCAAGCACCGGCAGACCGGGGATTCCCGCTACCAGGTGCTCGATCCTGAGAAGCGAGCCCTGTACTGGGAGCACCTGCTGGGCTTTCGCCATCGCGGGGGGCTTTCCGGCCACGCGGAGATGCAGGGAAGGACCCTTTTTCTCAAGTTCAACACCGGCCCTTCCGGCCACGGGAGCCCGGCTTCCGCCGGAATCGCCCTGGCCCTCAAGCGGGCGGGGGCCGAAGGGGTGAAGGTGTTCGTCCTGGAAGGGGAGGGAGGCCTGACTCCAGGAGCCACCCATGAGACGGCCAACTCCGCCTGGGGTCTGGCCCTGGACAACCTGATCTACCTGGTGGACTGGAACGACTTCGGCATCGACGACCACCAGATTAGCCACTCCGTGTACGGCACTCCGACGGAGTGGTTCGCCTCCCACGGGTGGCGGACGGCGGGAACCGAGGAAGGGGAGAGCTGGGAAGCGATCACCGCCGTGCTGGTGGAGATCGTGGGCGCCGACAATCCGCAGCGTTCTCCGGCAGCCGTGTGGGTCAGGACCCGCAAGGGTCGGGGCTACCTCAAGTACGACAACGCCTCCCACGGCTCGCCTCACCCGCAAAACAGTGAAAAGTTTTGGGAGACCAAGAGACCCTTCGCCGAGAAGTACGGGGTGAGCTTCGCCAATTTCGGCGGCAGCGCTCCGACGGAGGCTAAAGCTCTGCAGCAGGAGTTTCGCGACAACCTGGAAGCGGTGATCGGGGTGCTTCACCGGGATCAGGCGCTGGTGGACTACCTGGCCGGCCGGCTGGTGGAGCTGGGGGAGAGTGTGCCCAATGAGATCCCCGCTTTTCGTCTCGGTCGGACGAAACCGAAGGGCAGGAAGGACAGCAAGGGCGGTCCCTTCGCCGATCCCAGGTTGTGCGATGCCCGGGCCTACCCGCCGGAGCTGTTTGCCCAAGCGGGGGAGAAGCGGGCCAACCGGGAAGCCCTGGGACTCTGGGGGGCCTGGGTCAACGCCCTGGGTGCCCGGGAGTACGGACAGCCCCTGTTCCTGGCCAGCTCCGCGGACCTGGCCGGCTCCACCAACATCAGCGGTTTCGGTTCTTCCTTCGGGTCCTTCGAAGGCTACGGGTGGTACGAGCGCCATGGAAGCGACCAAGGAGCGCTGTTGCCCCAGGAGATCACCGAATTCACCAACGCCGGCATCATGACCGGATTGGCCACGGTGAATCTTTCCGAGGATCCGGAAACGGAATTCCAGGGGTTTTGGGGAACCACCTCCACCTACGGTTCCTTCTCGTACCTGCTGTACGGCATGGTGCGGCTGTTCAGCCAGCTGGCCCAGGACTGCGAGTGGAAGCTGGGCAAGGTGCTCTGGATAGCCGGTCACTCCGGGCCGGAGACCGCGGACGACAGCCGCACCCACTTCGGCATCTTTTCCCCCGGGGTCACCCAGCTGTTTCCCCAAGGTCAGATCATCAACCTGCATCCCTGGGAGTTCAACGAGGTGCCGGTCCTTCTGTCAGCGGCGCTGAGGCGGGATGTTCCGGTGGTGGCTCTGCACCTCACCCGGCCGAAAATCGAGATTCCCGACCGAGAAGCTCTCGGAATGCCCTCCCACTTCGAGGCGGCCCGCGGAGCCTATGTGGTGCGGGACGTCGACCACGACCGGCCGCGGGGCGGAACGGTGATCGTGCAGGGCACCAGCGCCATGGCCGCGGTGATCCGTATTCTCCGGGATCTCGCCGACTTGAACGTCAAGGTGGTCTGCGCCACCAGCCCACAGCTGTTCGCAGCTCAGGGCGAATCCTACCGGCTGCAAGTTCTCTCCGAGGCGGAGCGCCTGGACTCCACGGTGATCACCACCCAGGCCCGTTGGCTGATGCACGACTGGCTGTACACCAAGATCGGCGAGGAGTATGCCCTGTCGGCGGACTGGGACGACCGCTGGCGAACGGGAGGCACCCTGGATGAGGTGCTGGAGGAGGCCCGTCTCTCCCCGGAGGATATCCTCCAGGGAGTCAGGCGCTTTGCGGAGTCCAGGCCCGAACGGCTGGCCCGTCTACAAGCGTGTGGCTCCCCGCAGAGCTGAGAGCGAGCAGGTTTGCTACTGCTACACCTCACCGACTCCCTCTCGCCGCTGCGGCGGGTGGACCTGTTCCTTACCGTCGGTGTGGAGCACCACCTCGTCCAAGTCACCTTTGAACACGTTCGAGATGCGGGAAAATAGCAGGAAACGGTTATGGATGCGAGGCACTTCGTCTCCGCATATTCAAGTTTCTGTTGCCGATCGGGGTATGATCTCCGAGGCTTTCGATCTGGGGGCGCTTGCTTCGATCCGGTAGACAGGATTATTTCAATGGCAAAACCGCGGTGATCCGGGTTCCCCCGCCCGGAGCCGAATCCACCGAAAGGCTGCCCTGGGCCAGCTCGGCTCGTTCCCGCATGGCCCGCAGGCCGATCCCGCCTTCGCGCTGCGCCTCATCCGGTTCGAAGCCCTTTCCCCGGTCTTGGATTCGGATCACCAGCTGCTCATCATCCCGGGCGCTGATCGACACCTCGGCTTCCTCGACCCCCGCGTACCGGGCAATGTTGTCCAGTCCCTCCTGAACGATGCGGAAGGCCACCGTCTCGATCAGCCGGGGGAGCGGGATTTTGGAAAAACCATCCCGGAAGCGAACGGTCAGCCCCTCCTTGGATTCCAGGCGGTGGAAGTGATTTTCAAGGGATTCCTTGAGGCTCCAACCGTTACCCACCGCCGGGCGCAGGGAGTGGGTAAGGTCGCGGATGCTGTTGATCATGTCGTCCACAAGCTCCCCGATCTCACCCAGGCCGATGTCCGGCTCCTGCTCCTTCAGCTCCTGGAAATGGTGCAAAGCCAGCTTGAGCCCGATCAGGGGCTGTCCGACCGTGTCGTGCAGCTCCTTGCCCACCCGGCTGTGGATCGTTTCATAGGCCTCCAGCAGCTGTCGCCCCAGGGAGAGGACCTTTACCTCCGCCTGTTTGCGCTCGCTCACGTCCCGCAGGCTGGCCAGAAACAGCTCCTTCTCCGCCCATTGAAGCCGTACGGCGCGGATCTCCGCGGTGCGCAGTCCGCCGCCGGTCTGGGGGATCTCGATCTCCGTCCCTCCCTCTACCACGGGAAAACCCAATATATTGCCGATCATGGTGGCAGGAGTGTAGCCGAAAAGGCGCTCCGCGGCCGGGTTGGCGAACAGTACACAGCCCTCCGGGTCGAGAAGCAACACCCCGTCGGGCAGGTAGTTGAGCAGCCGGCGCAGCTGCTCCTGGTCCGTGGGCAGGGTCCTCGGCCCTCCGGCGGATCGTGGCCGCTTCCTCTCAGCCACGCTGAACCTTCGGCGGCTCGTTTCGGGTAGTCGACTCGACGGCACCGGCGGCCGGCTTGAGGGACCTCGGGATGTCCAGCCCTCTGAGAACCTGCCCGGTTACCGACAGATCCCCGATCACCCTGCGCTCGAGATTGGCCCGGGCAGCCCGTGACCGGTGAGCATCCCCGAGGGTCCCACGTATACATCCGCCAGATCGATTCCGGTTTCGGTGATCAGGAACTCCAGCACCTGGTTGGAATGAGCTATGCCCCGGGACTTGATGATGCGGATCAGCCGGCTCTGCTCTCCCTCCATCTCCGTCCGTTGCAGGTCGATCCAGTTGTCCATCAGTGAGGATAGTCCCACAGGTGAGGGGCAGAACCGAAAGCCCCTCCCCGGAGATCAGGAAGGGAAACTCGTCGGGATTATGGGCCGAGCCCCTGTATTTGGTCACCTGCAGATAACGGGTGGCAATGCGATTGCTCACCCTCATGGACAGGGACACGATGCAGTCGGAGAGGGAGCGCCCCAGACCGTAGCGAGAAAGTTCGGAGGTGCTTTCCGCGGTCACCACGGTAGTGATTGCCCTGTGCTTCAGCCAGGCGAACAGGCGGGCCACGGTGATCGCCTTCTCCAGCCGGAACAACAGGCCCTCCAGGTCGTACTCGCCGTTCCGGGATGCGCCGCGGACTACGAACTTCATACCGAAGACGGTCTTGCCGCACCCGGAGGCTCCCCGGACCAGGGTGATGCGTCCCCTGGGCGGACCCCCGTCGGTGTGCTGTCCGACGCGGCGGACCTGCCTCGGGCTGCACGCTCGAATTCGGTCTCTGGCTCCCTCTCGGCTCCATGTCTGGCCGCTTTGGCCAGGTTGACGGCGGAGTTGATCAGGGCCATGTGGGTGAAGCCTTGTGGGAAATTCCCGAGCAGCTCTCCACTGACCGGATCGATCTCCTCGGAGAACAGCCCCAGCGGACTGCCGTAGCTCAACACGCGGTCAAACAATTCCCTGGCCTCTTCCAGCCGGCCGCCCAGGGCCAGGCAGTCCACCAGCCAAAACGTACACAGAGCGAAGGTGACCTCGCTCCCCTGGAGGCCGTCGGCACTCCGGTAGCGATACAGGAGGCCGTTGGAACTGAGCTCCGTGCTGATTCTGGCAATCGTGGATTGGATCCGCTCATCCGTGGGCGGCAGTAAGCCGACCCTGGGGATGGCCAGGGCGCTGGCGTCGAGCTCGGACCCGTCCAGGTTTTGCACGAATGCCCCCACGGACCGGTTGTAGCCGCGAGTGAGGATCGCGGTCTTGATCCGCTCGCGGCTCCTGCTCCAGTGTTCCAGCGGCGCCTCCAGGGAATATTCCCGGGCCAGGCGCATGCCCCTGTCCACGGCCGCCCAGCACATGACTTTTGAATACAGGGTTTGCCGCCGGCCGCCCCGTACCTCCCAAATACCGTTGTCCGGCTGCTCCCATCTCTCCACTGACCGGTTCACCAAGCCTGTGAGCAGTGACCAGTCTTCGTGCAGCAGCCGCTGTTTCGATTGATTTTCCGCTCCCGTGCGTTCACCCATCCCCGATTTGAAATACAGATGGGCCGCGGTCAGGATCTCCCCGTAGATATCCAGCTGCAGCTGTCCCGCGGCGGCGTTGCCGATGCGCACGGGCCGGGAATGCCGGTATCCGGCCAGGTGATCGAGCACGGTTTCCTTCATCTCCCGTCCGCCGTCGATACCGTACAGCACCTGCAGCGATGAGATGGGGTCCTTCTGGTGGGTTTCCTGCAACCATTCGAAAAAATCAGCCGCTTCATGCTCGTAGCCGACACTGGTGAGGGCGTAGAGGATGAGGGAGGCGTCCCGCAGCCAGGTAAAGCGGTAGTCCCAGTTGCGCTCTCCCCCCAGCTGTTCCGGTATAGAGGTGGTGGGCGCGGCTACGACCGCACCGGTGGGCTCGTAGGTGAGCAGCTTGAGAACCAGTGAGCTGCGCACAACTTCCCGCCGGTAGGGACCGTTGTAGGTGCACTCCGACGACCAGCTCTGCCAATACTCCCGGGTGTCCTCCAGTTGCCGGCGGCAGTGATCGGGGTCAGGAGCTTCGGCAAGCTGTTCGCGGTTGTGAGCTCCGCTCAATACCAGCCAGTATCTTTTTCCCGCCTCTACCTCGAGGCGGGCCTTCATTCCGCCGTCGGCGGTAGAATGAAAATCCAGGGCGGAGGAACAGGAGAGGGACAGAAATCCGCCGCCTCCGCCGGCCAGCATAGCGAAAGAGGAGATCTGCTCATAAGAAGTCCGTGCACGGGCGTAGTCGAAGGTGGGGTAAAAATCTACAGACAGCTCGACCCTGCCGGCTAGGCCTTCTATAACCCGGATGATGGTTTGCGACGTGCCCACGTCGTAGCCCCTTCGGGTCGGGGTTCGCCTGTGTAGCGGCATGAAGTCCGTAAGCAGCACGCTCCCGCTTCGGCTCTCGAACGTGGTTTCTAATATGTTTGTTTCACCTTGGTAGGATTGCACCGTATCGAATTTCTCCCCAGGCGCCACCCGGAGGTACCCCCCGCGACCAGAGTCCAGCAGGCGGCAGAAGACCGCGGGGGCATCGAATCGGCCCGGGCAATACCAGTCTATGGAGCCGTCCGCTGCGACCAGGGCTACGGTATGGCAGTCTCCGATAACACCGTAATCGGAAAGGGGGTGATATTGCGGTTGGCCGTATCGTCGATCCATCGGCACCTCCTTCTCACTCGCGTCCCGGCTGTCGGGACAATTCCCGGGGATGTTTTCCGGCGTGCCAATGATCCTCGATCTCCTCCAGGCTCTTCCCCCTGGTCTCCGGTACCAGGAAATAGAAGAACAGCCAGGCTGCGATTCCGATCCCGGCGTAGATCCAAAAGGTTCCCGGGCGGCCCACCGCTCCGACCAGGGTCAGGAAGGTCACGGCCACGGCCAGATTTACCCCCCAGTTGACCACAGTGGCCAGGCTCATGGCGGCACCCCTGACCTTGAGGGGATAGATCTCAGAGATCATCAGCCAGAAAACCGGACCCAGTCCGATGGCGAAGGACGCCACGTAGATCGCCAGGCTGGCCACGGCGATGTAGCCGATGAACCGCGCCAGCTGGTGCAGCTGGAACGCGAGCCCCAAGATCACCAGGCCAACGATCTGGCCGGCCACGCCCACGAGCAGCAGGGGTCTGCGGCCCACCCGGTCTATCAGGCGTATGGCCAGCAGTGTAAAGGCGACATTGACCAGTCCCACCCCCACCGTGGCCAGGATGGAAAAACCTGCCGTCTTGAAACCGGCGAATTCGAATATGGTGGGGGCGTAGTAAATGACCGTGTTGATGCCGGTGAGCTGCTGGAAAACGGCCAGCCCGATCCCGACGAACAGGGCCATACGCAGCATCGGGTGGGAAAGAAGCACCCCGCTTCCTTTCTGCTTTTCGAGGCTCCTCTCGATTTCCTTCACCTCGGCGTCGATTTCAGAGGATCGGCGGATTCGACCCAAAACATTCCTGGCTTTGTCCATCGACCCACGAGCGACCAGCCAGCGGGGGCTGGAGGGCAGGCGCCACATGGCCAGGGCGAGAATGATGGAGGGAACCGCGGCCAGGCCCAGCATCATCCGCCACGCCCCCAGACCGGAGAAAGCGTAGTCGACGAGGTAGGAAACCACGATCCCCACCGTGATTGCCAGTTGATTCACCGAGACCAGGGAACCCCGTACCCGAGCAGGAGCAAGCTCTGAAATGTACATCGGAGCGATGAACGAAGCGATTCCGATGGCGATGCCTACGACGATCCGCCCGGCGATGAGCAGGGAAATCAGGGGAGTAAGGGCGGTAGCGACGGCTCCGATGGAGAAGATGACGGCACTGAGGATGATCAACCTGCGGCGGCCGAAGCGGTCCGCCAGCCTGCCTCCTGTGACGGCTCCGATCACAGCCCCGACCAGCACGGCGCTGACCACGATCTCCTGCAGCTGAGGGGAAAGGGAAAAGCTCTTTTTGATGAACAGGATCGCTCCTGAGATCACACCGGTGTCGTATCCGAACAAAAGTCCGCCCAGCGCGGCTACGGACACGATGATGTGGATGAACCTCTCTTGGTCTTTTCGTTCCGGCATGATCAGTCTCCTCCCTCAAAGTTTCCGGCACAATTGTTCGATGGAATCCTCGTTTTCACGGATGATCCGCTGCGCCGCCGCCTTCAGACCAGCCAGATTCGCGGGACTGGCGTCGTCCATCTGGACATGCTCTTCCCCCAGCTTGCCGTCGATTCGAAAATACTCGACTCCGGGCAGTTTGCGGAGTTGATGATTCACGCATTCACTCTGGCCGGTGGACATCGCGCTTAAAAGCGGTGCTCCCCGGGCTGGATTCACCCACTCCAGGTAGCCCCACGTGTTGATTTCGCGGCAGGGGTAGCGCTTGGTTACGATTCCCGTACCCAGCGACAGAATTAAGAATCGCTTGGCGGAGCGGAAGGTCTTGCGGGCTTCGATGTAGGCGCACATGGCGGGGTTGGCCGCGAAAATCCCGCCGTCGACGAGGCACATGGAGGCACCGTCGTGGCCGATTGGTTGGATTCGAACCGGCTCGAAGTAAGTCGGTGCCGCGGAGGTGGCCAGGGCGATGTCCTTGAGGTAGAAGTTGGGATCCTCCTGGTGGCGGTCCTTGCGCTCCGGGCGATTCTTGAACAAGAACACGGTGCCCTTTGCCATGTCATAGCTGGTAACCAGCAGATGACAGAGGCTGTCTTTCAAGGTCGCCTTGCCCAGGAGTTCCTCCATCAGGTCTCGGATCGGCTCGGGGCTGTATTTCTCGTGGAGTACCTGGCCCAGCCTGCGCAAGCCGCGGAAAGTCGAGCGGGGGAAAATGACCTCTCCCTTCTCGAGATAGATTTCCTTTATATCGTCAATGGAGAGGGCAGTCTGATTGACGAAGCGTTCCTGATCTTCCGGATCCGGTTTCGGAGTGCTTAGCCCGATTGTGATCAGTCCTCCGGTGGAGGTCCCGGCCATCAGGTTGAAAAGCTCGTGAAACTCAGCGGTTTTGCCGTGCTCATCGAGGCGCCCGCGGAGGTGAGCGAGCACCAGCGCCGGTATCAGGCCCCGGATGCCGCCGCCATCGATGGAGAGGATGCGAACAGTGCTCCGGCTGTGCTTCCAGCTGCGTGGTACATGCATGCTCAAATAATGCGGTGCCGGCTGCATCGGCTCAATAAACTCTTTGGAGTATTTCAGGGAAAAAAAGGGGTTATGATGTGCTCGTGGGGCCGTGACGGCCCGATACCATATTCCCACAGTACAACTAACCAAAAAATTTGGGAACAATAAGCTGTTTAGGTTGATGGTCGGATAACTCTCTTAGTTGATGATTGGGACAGTGTTTCCCGCTTCTTTCCGGCCATCAGAAATCCTCCCTGGCCGAAGACAAGGTGCTGAGGGAGTTTCAGCCCCACGTAGAGCTGCAGCACCTGAGCGTGCACAAATACGGAGAAGTCGCTGAAGAGGCGGCCGGGCGATCACTGCGGGTTCGGCCCTCGAACGACCTGCACCAGGTCGGCGACCCGGAGCCACTCTGCGAACGCCTTCTGCACGTCCGCCGCAGTCAGGGAGAGGTAGGTTCTGGCAGCCCTGAGCGGCTCGTCCAGGGGAAGGTCGCGGCCGGCCAGATATAAAAGCTGTCCGGCGATGCCGCCTATGCTGCCCTGGCTCAAGGGAATCTCCCTCAGCAGCAGGGCCTTGGCCTGGCGGAGCTCCGGAGTGCTCACCGGCTGGGACTGCATGGCCCTCAGATTCCTGATCACGATGCCTCTGACACGGGAAACGTTCTCCGGGGCGCAGGCGAACTCAACCGAGTAGGTGGAGCGGGTCCTGCCGAAGTCGAAGGCGGAGGAGACATGATACACCAGACCCTCGGTTTCCCGCAGGTCTCGGTATAACCGGGTGGCGTAGAACGCCCCGCCGAGCACGTGGTTTCCCAGCTCCAGGGCATAGTGGTCCGGGTTGTCCGGTGTGAGCGAAATGGTTTCGGCCAGGGTCACGGCATCCTGTACACGGCTCGAATCCGGTACGTTCAGGTTTGCCGGTCCGTTCGCCGGCACGGGGGGCAGAAGCACTTCTGGCTTGGTCCCATGCGCCTGCCAGGAGGAAAAGTACCGGTCAATCGTGCGCCGGGCCAGCTGCGGGCTGATATTGCCCACGACCACTATGGTGGTCAGATCCGGTCTGAAAGCAGTTTCGTAGTAGCTGCGCACGTCCTCCAGGGTAAGGGCGTCGATCGTGTCGGGTGTGGCCTGGCGGAGGGCGGGGTCGCCGGCGGGCAGCAGAGCCTCATCCAGCGCCCGACCCGCCAGGTAGCCGGGGCTCTGCAGTTGTCCGGCCAGCGCGGAAGCCTGTTGACGCTGGAGGATCCGGAACGCCTCCCGGGGAAAGGCCGGCTGTAGCTGGTTGTCAGCCAGAAGCTCGACGCCCCGCTCGAACTGGTCGGTTAGCACGTGGAGAGAGAAATCCGAACCGGCGGAAACCGAGGCACCGATGTCATCCACGGCCTTCTGGAACGCCCTCCGGTCCAGGGAGGTGGTACCGAAGGAGAACAGGTCGTCGGTGAGGGAGGCAACCCCCTCCAGCCCGGCAGGTGTCTGCAGGTAGGGATTGGCCTCGATATGGCCGTAAAGGCTCACCGTGTTGCTGATCGTCTCCTGCTGGACGATCACGGTCAGACCGTTGGCCAGTGTGGTCACCTCCGGATGGATCGTCCAGTCGGGAAGCGAAAGCCGGCTCAGCGCCTGCTCCGCCCAGTCGGGCAGCGTGACCGGACCGTGGGGAACGGAGGAGAAGGACTCGCCACCCTGAAATCCCTCGGTCGCTACCGGAGCCCCCGAAGGCTCCGGGGTCAGCACGGCGGTCACGGCCCGCTCCAGATCAAGGTAGCGTGCGGCCGCCGCGTTCACCTCCGCGGGGGTTACCGCGGCCAGGGCGCGGACGGCCTCCTCGGGGGAGCGCAGTCCGTCGACGGCCAGTGCCTGAGACCAGGCCATGGCCAGGCCCGGGATCGAGTTCTTCTGAAACTCCGCCGCGGCTACTTCTCGTCTGACCGCGGCCGCCACCAGGTCGGGATCGACGCCGCGTTCCCGCACGTCGGAGATCACCTGCCGAAGAGTCTTCAGAAGGGTCTCTGTATCCCCGCCGGCCGGCAGAGCGGCTGCGACAAAGCCGAGGCTGACCGCCGGCATCTCATTCAGGGAGAATCCGGCAAACAGGGCCTGCCCCTTCACCACCAGCTCGTACAGAGGTCCGCGGCGGCTGGAGAGTGCGTCGGACAGCACCCGCGTGGCCGGGTAATCCGGATCGGTTGACCCGGGCAGACGGAAGGCGATCAGCTCCATGGCGTAGGGACGGCTAGTGGTCATCTCCAGCGCTTTCTGCTCTATGGGCCCGAATTGAACGGCGGGATGCGTGGGAACCTTGCGCGCCCGGATCGGGCCGAACAGCTCCTTCACCCGCTTCAGTACCGCCGGGGGATCGAGGTCGCCGACCACCACCAGGATGGCGTTGTTGGGTGCGTACCAGGAATCGTAGAAGTTTTTGAGCATCCCGGCGGTCGTCTGTTCGAATGACTGCCGCGTTCCCAATGCGTCGTGGGCGTACACCGTTCCGTTGAATAGAGCCGAGAGCAGGCGGGTAAACATGATATACTCGGGATTGGAGAGGTCCTGGGCCACCTCCTGTTCGATAGCCCCCCTCTCCTTCTGCCAAAGCTCTTCGGTGTCGAGGATGCCGCTCATGCGCAGGGATTCGATGTGGAGGGCTACGTCCAGGTCCTCCGAGGGCACTGTGAAGTGGTACTGGGTGACGGTCTGCTGGGTGTTGGCGTTGAAGCTCCCGCCCATGGCCGCGGTAACCGCAGCCAGCTCATCCGCGGATAGACCGGGACTGCCCCTGAACATCATGTGCTCCTCCGCGTGAGCCATGCCGGGAAATCCTGCGGGAGTTTCGTTGGCGCCGACCAGGTAGTTGACCATCGTGGTCGCAACCGGAGCCAGGCTGTTG
>Ga0315552_1000962_pt1 | contig 17683 bp, 15 predicted proteins | sample SalMarSW160170MG_2_FD_203102 | JGI IMG/M metagenome (GOLD analysis project Ga0315552, IMG submission 203102) | Salt marsh sediment microbial communities from the Plum Island Ecosystem LTER, Massachusetts, United States - Salt Marsh Sediment SW1601-70 ...
ATGAACGGCTGGAGTTAGGACGCATAGTGCGCTTATCACGCGGCAGCGAAATGGCTTTTACAGGGGCAGTCGCTCTATTTGTTATCGGGTTAATGCTTATGTTCTGGTTATTTAACCCCGGGATGCGCCTGGTCAGCCTGGGGATGCTGGCTCTGGCTGCCTGGTTGCTTCGCTACGATGTCGCCCGCCGGACAGTTTACAAACAGGGCCTGCCACACTATACAGCCTTATGCCTGCTGGCGGGTTACTTCTGGTTGGCGGCAGCCGGATGCATGGGTATGGTCTTTGGTGGCGTGGTCGCTGGATTACGATACGATGCAGTTTTGCACGCCATATTTCTGGGTTTTGTCTTCTCAATGATCTTCGATCACGCCCCCATAATATTTCCAGCCGTGCTAGGGCTGCAAATCAACTTCCACCAGTTCTTATATGCATATATGCATACCTGATCTTGTTACATCTCTCCGTAGCGCTGCGAGTGACCGGCGACCTGGCTGGCTTTCAAGCAGCCCGTCTATGGGGTGGCCATATTACTCTTTCTGGCCAGCACAATCATCAGCGGGGTAATTCTAAATCCTAACCGCACTTCGCTGGCGAGCAAGACCTGAGGGACGAGAATATCGAAAGCCATCTAAAGCCCAAGTTATAATACCTCTGGTCAATAGCGGACCTAAGGAGCTCTGCATGCGCATTCTGGCGGTTATCTCAGGCGAATACGGGAAAAGGCACGTAGAAAATGTTCGGAAGCACCGAGCTGCTGATTGGAGCGTTGAAGAGTGGCAAGCGCCCGCGGTGCTGCCTCCAGTGATAGATTATCCTGAGGATTATCTGCCCGATTCTTTCCAGCCGGCAGATCTGATCCTGTCTTTTGGTGAGAACAAGGGCATTGCCGAGCTGCTTCCTGAAATTGCTGAGATGAGCGGGGCGCGGGCGGTGATCGCCCCCATCGACAATGAGGCCTGGTTGCCACGAGGTCTGGCGCGCCAGTTACGCGGCTGGCTCAGCGAAGCCGGGATAGCTTGCGTAACGCCAAAACCGCTGTGCTCATTGACCGAAAAGGATTACGGAGTCACCCGACGGCAACGCCAAACTTATCAGAATACCTTAATTTCAGAATTCGCCCATCTTTTCGGCGAACCCGATCTGCAGATTAGGGTAGATCCCCAAACGCGCAAGATCATTTCAATAGAGGTGCAGCGTGACACAGTTTGCGGTTGTGCACGTTACGTGGCCGAACGCCTGTTGGGCCTCTCCGTAGAAGAGGCCGAACAAGAAGCCGGTTTGCTGCACCATCACTATCCATGCCTGGCCAGTATGGGTATCGATTCCGACTTCGATGACACCTTGATGCATGTCTCTGGAAATATCCTTAAGGACAAAATAAGCGTTCAAATCAAGCCGTTCAAACACATCCAATATATCGCCCCAGGCAAGCGGGGCAAGTAATACTTATGCCTCCTCTGACCCGCTGGTTTGTCAAATCGTAATTAGAATTCTTCATGCAGCTCTGCTTGCTGCCCTACTTATGGCAACAAGGCATCTCTGGAATGTCCCGCTGGTATCCCAGACGCTCGACCCGGTTTATTTCCGCCTGTTCCTGGTAGGCTGGGTAAGGAGCGTTGTGAACTAAACCCTAAATCCTTGGGGGAGCAGCCGGATGATGCCGCCGGCCGGCACGATCATGCACCCAGGCCGCCCGTGATTGCCGCTCTTTTCTGCTTAAGCCAACATTAAGATGAACACCCCCGGCCAGCGGGTCATGTTGGCAATGGTACTTTGCAGTGTTGAATTTACCGCAGGGGTGAACGCGGTATAATTTTAGAAGCAGCCTTAATCCTTTGGGAGGTATTATGACCGAGCGAATAATCCGCGTCTTGATAGCCAAGCCCGGTTTGGATGGACATGACCGGGGCGCAAAAGTGGTAGCCCGCACCTTGCGAGACGCTGGTATGGAGGTTATCTACACCGGCTTACGCCAAACTCCTGAAATGATTGCTGAAGCCGCTTTACAAGAAGACGTGGATGCGGTAGGTATGTCTATCCTCTCAGGTGCACATATGGCATTGGTGCCGCGGGTTATGGAACTGTTAAAAGCCAACCGGCAAGAAAGAGTCAAAGTTTTCGTAGGAGGCATCATTCCCAACGAGGATATCCCGCGCCTGTTAGAAATGGGCGTGGTCGGTGTATATGGTCCTGGCACCCTCACCGATGCGATCGTCACTGACCTTCGCCAAGCTGTTTTGGGCGCGGCCGTCCCTTGACTTTGGCTTTCAGTCCCATGACTCTTGCTCGCTCCACTCTGGCAGGCGACCGACTGGCCTTAGCCCGTCTCCTGACCCTTGTTGAAAACCAAACGGAGCAGGGCCGCCAGGCTTTAAATGAACTGTTCCCGCATACCGGGTACGCTCACCTGGTAGGTGTGACCGGCGCTCCAGGGACCGGAAAATCTACTCTGGTCAACCAGCTGGCTCGTTATTACAGGAATCCCCCTGATGGAGAAATGGCGCTGCAAGTGGCTATCGTAGCGGTGGATCCATCCAGCCCTTTCACCGGCGGGGCAATCCTGGGAGACCGGGTACGGATGCGCGATCTAGCCGGAGATGCAGGGGTGTTTATCCGCTCAATGGCAGCGCGCGGTTCTTTGGGAGGATTGGCGCATACCACGGCCAGCTTAGTACAGGTTTTTGACGCAGCCGGTTTTGAGATTATCTTCATCGAAACGGTAGGAGCTGGGCAGGCCGAAGTGGATGTGGCCCGTTTGGCGCACACCACCCTGGTCGTGCAGGCGCCCGGCTTAGGCGACGACATTCAAGCGATTAAGGCTGGCATCCTTGAAATCGCCGACATCCTGGTAGTCAACAAAGCTGATCGACCTGGTGTGGAAAACACCGAAAGGGCCCTGAGCGGCATGCTTCAACTGGCACAACCGGTAGCGCCTGTCTTCCGCCATCACGGACCTTCCGAAGGCCTTTCTGAAAGGGCACCGGCACAGGTAGAAGTAGATGCCTGGATACCACCAATCCAACGAACGGTAGCCACAGAAGGCGATGGTGTCCCAGATCTGGCCAAAGAGATCGCCCGGCACCGACAATACCTGCGAGAAAGCGGAGAGTTGGAACGTCGCGAACGCGCCCGTTTACAGGCAGAGCTGGAGGCATTGCTTCAAGATAGCCTGGTGAGCCGCTGGCGGAAATCGGTATCAAATTCGAAATACCAGGAAATCCTCGAGAAGCTGATAGAACGCCAGATTTCCCCCTATCAAGGAGTTCTCGCTTTACTCGACGGGGAACAAACCCTATGATTTACGGAGAACGCATCCGGCTGCGACACGTTGAAAGAGAAGACTTGACCCGCTTCGTGGGATGGCTTAACGACCCGGAGGTGCGGCAAGGATTAGCCCTGTATCTGCCTTTGTCTCATGAGGAGGAGCAGCGCTGGTTTGAAGGAACACTGGCGCGCCCGGCAGAAGAACAGCCTCTGGCGATTGAGATCCAAGAAGAAGATGCCTGGAGGCTGGTGGGAAACTGCGGTTTTTTCAACATTGACTGGCGCAATCGCAACGCCGAGTTGGGTATCTTCATCGGCGATAAAAGCTGTTGGAACCAGGGTTATGGAACTGAAGCGATGCGCTTGCTCTTGCAGTTTGGCTTTACCACCCTCAATTTGCACCGCATATCCCTGCGCGTATACGAAGATAACCAGCGAGCGATCAGCGCTTATAAGAAAGCCGGTTTTGTTGACGAAGGTCGTCACCGCCAAGCTGTCTTCCAGGAAGGCCAATATTTAGACGTACTATTCATGAGCATACTGCGAACCGAATGGCAAAACATGGAGGCGCCAGCGCCTCCTGAGTAAATAACCAATCTTTTTGGGAGTACTTATGCCTGTTATCAAACCTCAACGCGACTGCGGCGTTTTCGGTGAGATCAAACTCTTTGCCGGGACAGCCTGCCCCGAACTCTCGATGAAGATCGCCGACCATCTCTCTCTGCCGCTCAGCGGCAGGGATGTTACCCTGTTTCCGAACGATAACCTGTTTGTTAGGCTTCACAGCAGTGTGCGCGGCCAGGATGTTTATGTGATCCAGACGATTGCCAAGCCGGTACACAGAAATTTGATGGAGCTACTAATCATGCTTCAGACTCTCAGGCTGGACTCGGCCGGGCGGGTTACGGCGGTGGTTCCCTACCTGGCATACGCCCGTTCCGATAAAAAAGACATGCCACGCGTTCCTATAACCGCTCGCTTAGTGGCTGATATGATCGAAATCGCCGGAGCTGATCGCTACATGACACTGGATCTGCATGCCGGACAGATCCAAGGGTTTTTCTCCATCCCTGGCGATGTCATAAGCGCCTATCACATCCTTATAGAGTATGTTAAGGATCTGCTTCCCACCATGAAAGACCCCGTGGTAGTGGCTGCTGATCTGGGATTTGCCAAGAAAGGGCGCAACTTTGCCGCCACCATAAATGCGCCGATCGCCTTTGTAGAGAAACGCCGCACCGCCGACATTGCCCGCCCGGTAGCACTGACCCTGATCGGCAACGTGGAGGGACGCGACGTGATCGTGGTGGATGACGAAGTCGATACAGCTGGATCCCTAAGCCAGGCCGTCAACCTGGTCAAAGAGTGTGGGGCGCGCAACATCTATACGGTGTTTGTCCACCCGGTATTCTCTGATCCTGCCGTAGAGAGGTTAGCAGCCCTTCCGCTGACATCTATCATCACCACAGACACGCTGCCTATCGCGGAGGAGAAAAAAGCCCTACTTGGTGATAAACTCAAACTGCTTACCGTAGCACATTTGATGGGAGAAGTGATCCGCCGCGCCCACGAAGGTCGCAGCGTTGGTGAGATGTTTAACGAATGAGGCATGCCCGAACTTCCAGAAGTTGAAACCATTGCTAGAACCCTGAGACAGGCTGGTCCAATCGGCCAATCTATCATCGGGCAGCGTATTGAGGGTGCCCAGCTCTTATGGGAACGCACCCTGGTGACGCCGTCTCCTGCTGAATTCAAGCGTCGAATAGTGAGGCAGTCAATCGAGGATGTGAGTCGCCGGGGAAAATACCTGGTTCTTAAGCTATCGCACGACGTACTGCTCATCCACCTGGGCATGAGTGGTGACCTCCTGATAGAGATCGACTCCCAGGCACCAGAAGGGCACGTCCGTATGAGGCTAAATTTTGAGGGCGGCTACCGATTATGCTTTAACGACCCACGCAAGTTCGGGCGTGTGTGGCTGACATCTGAACCGCAAGCGGTGTTGGCCAAATTAGGACCAGAACCTCTGAGCCCTTCATTTACATCGGAAGACCTGTATCAACGCTTGCAGCCCCGCAACCGCCAGATCAAACCCCTGCTGCTTGATCAAACCTTTATCGCCGGGCTGGGGAATATTTACGCTGACGAAGCTCTGCACCTCGCCAAGATCCACCCGCTGACGATTGCCAGCACCCTAGACATCAAGCAGGCGGAAAGACTATGGCACAGCATCCGCCAGGTACTAGAAGAGGGCATCCAGCGAAATGGCGCCAGCATCGATTGGGTCTACCGAGGCGGTGACTTTCAAAACTATTTCCAGGTCTACCACCGGACAGGTGAAACCTGCCCGGTATGTGGTACCACCATCGAGCGTATTATTGTAGGCCAGCGAAGCACCCATATCTGTCCAACTTGCCAACCATTGAAACATGCTGGGCAAGTCTGATGTGTGCCCCCCGTTCTTATAGTTGAAAGAGGAGTTCAAGCCAAGAATAAACCCCTACAAACGCTTTAATTCCCAAGGTTATCCCGATTTTAGTTTCCCTAAAGGATTTTGCCATGGACATTACAACCACCATCCTACTCGCACTGGTTTGTATAGCAATTGGCTTCATGCTGAGTGCCCTGATCTTCAGCCTGCGCCGCGAAAAAGCAGAAAGCCGGACATCCGCAAAGAAAGAAGCTGGCCTGGCAAAGAAAGCGGTTCGGCTGACGCGCGACCGGCGTAATGAGAGTCTGGTCGTTGAAATGGACGGAACGATCATCAAATCCGCGGCTGACCTGCGAACTGAACAACGCCAACGGTTGGTGCTCGCATCCAGCGATTTACGCACTTGGTTAGGGATCTTTCCGACAGAACCCAAGCCCACCGAAACTACCGCGGACCCCTTTTTACCCTACGAGAGTGAATCTGGCATGCGGGAAGAGGGGGTGCCCGAGTGGCTTTCCAAGGCGGACAGCGCTCCAGAAACCGAACGTCCTAGCTTGAATCCCTTCAAAATCTTCACCCAGGCTATCCAAGAAAGTGAGACCAGCATCCCAACCAAGAGCATCGCTGCTCAAATCGATGAAATTCTACAAGAGAAGTTGATAAACACGCCATTAGAAGAACGTGGCATTCGTTTGATCGAAAAACCTGGGCAGGGAATTGCAGTAATGGTCGGTTTAGACAGCTACGATTCGGTGGAGGCTGTTCCTGAGGCGTTGGTGCAAGCGGTCATTCGCGAGGCGGTGGCCGAGTGGGAAAAGGGCGCAGCGAGCTAAAACACTTTATCAGAGATCGGAGGGGAATTCTGCCGCCAGGCGCTCTACTAACGCCTGGCGCTCGTCCTGAGGTAAAAAGGCAGCCCCGGCAGCTGCCAGCAGGCATTCACGCAAGGTATTAAGAGAGAGTCCCAAGTATTCACAAGCAACGCAATATTCATCCGCCAGGGTGATCTGGGAAATACTGGGATCGTCCGTGTTGAGGGTGACATTTAAACCTTCAGAAAGCATATCCGCTAGCGGATGTTCGTACAGGTCGTTTACCACCCCTGACTGGTAATTGCTGGTAACACAGACCTCAAAGGCGGTATTGCGATCACGCGCCAAAGCGACCACGGCAGGGTCTTCCACCACCCGTATGCCATGACCGATCCGCTCAGCACCCAGTTGGGTAATGGCTGCCGCCACATTGCCAGCACCTCCCCATTCACCAGCATGGACAGTTATATGAAGCCCGGCCTCTTGAGCCTGGCGGAAAGCGCTCTCGAATGGCGCCGATGGAAAGGCAACCTCATTGCCAGCCAGATCTAAACCGACAATGCCGTCAGCTAAGCGCTCGGCAGCTAAGTGTACTACCTGGGCTGCAAGTTCCGGGCTTTCGTGACGATTAACACTGACGATCAGGCGGACCATGATAGCATGCTGGGATTCAGCCTGGCGCGCCCCCTCGATCACCCAATCAATGACTTCCGCCAAAGTGAAGTTTTCGGCTCGGCTCAAAGCTACCGGCGTGAAGCGCAACTCCATATAGCACACGTTATCGGCAGCGGCGTCGGCCACGGCCTCCTGGGTAATGCGCCCGATAACATCCGGAGAACGGTAAAATTTTCGCAGGGTTTGGAATTTCGAAAGGAAATTTTGAGAGGTATAGGGGTCCTCCTCTCGAATCTGGACCAGCGGACGCAAACGATCGGTGCCAAATAAATCCATGCCGTGGGCACGAGCGACCTCCAATAAAGTGCGCAACCGTAAAGAGCCCTCGAGATGGCGATGCAGTTCAACTTTAGGCAGCGCTTTATAAAATTCGGCCGGCCGGTGGGTCGAATCGTATTTCATAAGATACCTCTAACGAATAGATTTTTTTAGTGGGAGATGAATAGGCCGTCTTAAGGAACTCATGAAAATGAGCGCCAGCTCTCTTTTACGCCAGGCTTGCAGACAACCATGCTCGATCATTTTCAGTGGCGCCGGCGACGTCGTTTCGATTTGCTGGGACGGCTTTCTGGTCGACTTCCCCCTTGAGCTTGGGGTTGCGGTTCCGTTTTAATTTGAGGGGGTTCGGCTCTAGCGATGGTAGTTTGGACGCTGCTCAGGTCATGTGATCGGAAGGTAAACATCCGGGTTACCACGCCCATGCGCATATTACTGAGCAATTCCTGGAACATCTCGAAAGCGCGGTTCTTATATTCAACCAATGGGTCACGCTGGGCATAAGCCTCTAAACCAATCGAGACTCGCAGCGCCTCCATATTGGTTAAATATTCCACCCAAAGCTCGGAAATGACGCGCAAGATCAGCTGACGGTAGACTTCTGTAAGCGCCTGGCGACCGAGCTCATCCACCACATTGGACCGTTCCCCCCCTTCCAGATGCTGAAGGTTTCTATCACTTATCTCGGCAAAGCGTTCTTCTCCCAAAAGAACCTTCAAACCATTTTGAGTGGTGCCATCCAGATCTATCGGGCGGGCGGACTCAAGCCGGCTCAACTCACTGCGGCCCCAAGCGAGTCGCATGACAGATTGAGCGTCTTCGAGATGTTCGAGTACTTCAGAGGCGATCTCATCGGGATGGCGACTTTCTAGGAAGCGAGCGGCCGCATAAACGTATGTGAGACGGGTAGTGCGTTGCCAGATACGCCGGTGGGTGCGCTTATCGAAGGTGGCAACCGCGCCTTGGGGCATCTGTAAAAGCAAGCCCATCAAGATCGCTTCGGTGACCGGCCCGTCAAATTTAGCCAAGGCGGCTTCGAGATCTTTGGCGATCAGACCATCCCCGTCTTCGCCGATAAGGCGTTGCAGGCGATTCTCATAGAGAGAAGAAATCGCCATCAAGACCTGCTCGGCCAGCGCTTCCCAATCCTCCCCAGACAAATGATCTTGATCAATATCCAGGTCTTCTTCCAGGCGACGTTCCACAGCTCCAATCAAACGGGTGATGGATTGATCAATCAGGGTAGCCTCCACCTGGGCGCTGACCCTGTCAGCAAGCTGTTCGAGGGCCGCATGGTCTCCATCTGCCCTCAGGACCCGTTGTTCTTCGGAGGTTAGTTTGATAGGAACGTGGACAAGGCCAGAGAGCTCATCCAGGAGCTGGCGGGGCTCGCGAGGGCCGGTCTCTTCGTCGAGTTCAAGTCCGTCGAAGAAAACCTCGACTATATCCAGGCGTTCTTCCAGCTGGCTTTCCAAGCGTTCGCTGGTCAGATCAATCAATTTATTGATGCTATGCAGCAGGTGTCCTTCTTCAGCTTTGATAGCTTCCCTAGCCAGGTCAAGCAATGCTTTAAAAGCTATCTGGCGATCGAGAACCGGTTCAGCGGAGTTCCCATCCCGAGTACTTTTAAAATGCTGATCAGCCAAAAGGCGAAGCGTATAGGAGGGATAAATCCTTCCATTAACGGGTAAGGGGGGCTGGATTTGATCTAACCAGGCTAATAATTTCCAGGGGCCCTCTTCATCTTCGAGGGCTAGCGGGACACGCTGGAGCACCTCGGTCTGGAGCATGTCAGTGACATCTTCACTCAAGTCCTCTTTGCTAAAGATGCGATCCCGTTGGTCATAGATCTTGGTGCGCTGGGTATTGAGCACATCGTCGTATTCGAGCAGATGTTTGCGGACGTCGAAGTTAGCACCTTCTACGCGACCCTGAGATTGCTCGACGATACGTCCGACCAGCCCCATCTCTAAAGGCATGGCCTCGTCGATCTTTAGGCGCTCCATCATATTCTCGGCCTGCTGGCCTCCAAACAGGCGCATCAACTCGTCCTCCATGGAGAGGTAGAAACGGGAGGAACCGGGATCACCCTGACGGGCAGCACGACCGCGCAACTGGTTATCTATCCGGCGCGATTCATGGCGTTCTGAGCCAATAACGTGCAGGCCACCCAATTCTCGCACCTGAATTTCCTTCTCCACGTGCCGCCAGAAATCGATGATCTTTTCCGAGGTTCTAAGAGGGAATTTATTCTTGTCGTAGTTATAGAGGATATTGGCCAGTTGGGCCCACTCATCCTTGGCACCGTCAGATCCGTATTTCTCGAGAAGGAGGTTCTTGACATTGGAAAGACCCTCGGGAGAAGCGGTCGTAAATTCCCCTTGCCCAACAGCGGGCAGATGGCCAAATTCTTCGAGCAAGATGGTCTTAAGCGCGGCGAGCCGTTCGATGTTGGTCATGCTATAGGAGTTCTTGACACCTGCGCTACGCAATAGATCATTGACAAAGACAAGGATATCTTCAGCCTGTTCACCGCCGAGCTTGATATCCACACCACGACCGGCCATATTGGTGGCGATATTGACCATGCCAAGTTCGCCGGCACGAGCGATGATCTTGCTTTCCTCGGTATGCTCTTTGGCGTTGAGGACATTATGGGTAATGCCCGCCTTTAAACCCGAGTCGAGGCGCTCCCTATGAGAGCTGGATAGCTCGAAGACCGCCAACAGGCGATCTAAATTCTCAGGTGATGAGGGGTTGAAAGAAATATCCAGATCACGCGCCATCTTGCGGGCTTCTGATTCCTGCGCTTTATCCCATTTGTCCAGCGGCAAGTTCAAGTAGGCCAGCTCGGGAACCAGACGCCCATCTTCAACGCGATTATGTTGCTCCATCCAGACATAGCGTAACAACAAAGTTTGGGCGAGGCGACTGATCGGGAGAGCCTTGAGGCGGCCGGATACCCGTTCTGACAGCTCGACCGAAGTGGTGCCTACCAAAATAGGCCGCCCTAAGATATGGTATCGCAGGATTTCCTGGACAATCGCCCGCAACTTGGCTTCTTCGGTGCGGTAAACCACGTCCGGGAAGTCCTTGCGCTTCCAGAAGAGCGGTTGTCCTTCGGGGTTATTATTGTTGGCGTAATACTGGTATTTGTAACCCCCTTCATCGCGATCTTCAATGACCATCAGGTCTGTATCAACCCGGGAGGCCAGGTATTCCAGGTTTGTGGGGATCGCCAGCACATCAAGCTCGTAGATCTCTTTGAATTCCTCGGACTCGGTCACAGCTGTACCCGTCATACCGGCCAGCTTCTCATACATGCGGAAGTAATTCTGGATGGTGATGGTGGCGTAGGTGACGTTCTCGGGTTGGACGCGGGCACCCTCTTTGGCTTCCACAGCCTGGTGCAAACCATCCGACCAGCGGCGCCCGGGCATGAGGCGGCCAGTAAATTCGTCGATAATGATTACCTTGCCAGCCTGCACTAGATAATCTTTATTCTTTTTGAAAAGGTATTGGGCGCGCAGCGACTGTTCCAAGAAACCCATCAGGCGAGCTTGCTCGGGGGTTACGTCTTCGGGCCGTTCGGGATCACGCAAGGGCATGTCCAGCAGGTTTTCCACGTGAGTCTCACCGATTTCTGTAAGGGTGACCGTGCGATCGCGCTCGCTGATCTCATAGTCTTCGGAGCGGAGGCTTTTGACGACCTGAGCCATACGGACATACCACTCGGTATCATCATGGGATGGGCCTGAGATGATCAGGGGAGTGCGGGCCTCATCGATAAGGACATTATCCACCTCGTCGATGATGGCGTAATGATGCCCGCGCTGGACGCGATCCTCCATGCTCAAAGTCATATTGTCGCGCAGATAATCGAAGCCAAACTCGCTGTTTGTGCCGTAGGTGATATCGGCTGCGTATGCCTTGCGGCGGGGTACCATGCGCAGGTGATGCTGGTCCTCGTGAGGTGATTCCCGATCAAAATCCACCAAGAAGGCTTTTTTACCGTTCTCCGTACGGGCTGCCATCTGGAGCACACCCACTTCCAGGCCCAAAGCGAGGTAGATCGAGCCCATCCAGCGAGCATCTCGGCGGGCCAGGTAATCGTTGACGGTAACCAGGTGGTTGCCCCGGCCAACCGGCAGCCCCTGGATAGGTTCAAAAGACCAGTCTCCAGGATCATCCCCCCACAACTGGCGAGCTTTGGTGATCCAAGCGGGGTTGAGGGTGAGGGCGTTCAGGTAGAGCGGGAGAGTAGCTACCAGGGTCTTGCCTTCACCGGTGCGCATCTCGGCGATGATACCCTGGTGAAGGACAATACCACCAATCAGTTGGACATCGTAATGACGCTGCCCCAGGTGGCGCTTGCTGGCTTCCCGCACGGTGGCAAACGCCTCAGGCAACAGTTCATCGAGAGTCTCTCCCAGAGCCATCCGCCGGCGAAATTCGAGGGTTTTGGCGCGCAATTCGTCATCGCGGTAGCTCTCGAACTGGGCCTCGAGCCCATTGATATAGTCGACCGTGTCTGAAAATCTCTCGATTTGTCTTTTATTGGGGTCGCCCCCAAAGATCTGTACAATTTTCTGAAGCATAGATTTAAACTTTATCTGATTAGTCAATATTCCCTAGCTGAGGATTATAGCACACTCCGACTTTGACAAACCCTGGTTGCTAAGGTATTATTGTTCCTCTCTGAAATCTCCTAGGAGTCAGGCGATAGAGGCTTTTGGGTGTTTCGACGTGCGAAGTCCCACAAAGAGCACCCGACCAGATTATTCCAACTGCATAAGACCTGCATCTGACTTTCTTGAAAATGGTCACCTATTTGAGTGAACTGGGAGGAAAAGCAAGCGAAGAACGGGTAGGGAAAAAATTCGCATATAGATACCAAGCCAGAGAGAGCACACATGAGAACTTTATTTCGGAAATTCAGCAAGAAGAGTGCGCGAGATGTGATTACGGTTGTTTCGGGCTTGCCAAGGTCAGGTACATCGATGATGATGAAGATGCTGGAGGCTGGCGGTCTGCTGCCGGTAACCGACAACATCCGGACAGCTGATAAAGACAATCCCAAAGGCTACTACGAGTATGAGAGGGTGAAAAAAATGCCCGATGGGGATACTGAATGGCTAGGAAAGGCAACCGGAAAAACCGTGAAGGTGATCTCGGCGCTGCTAGAACACTTACCGTCAGCCTACACCTATAAGGTGATATTTATGCTGCGGGACATGCAGGAGATCCTGGCCTCCCAACACCAAATGCTGGTCCGCTCGAATAAGCCCACTGACAAGGTCAGCGATGATGATTTGGCAGAGATGTACCGAAAACATCTCGCCAAGGTAAGGACCTGGCTGGCTGAACAAGAAAACATATCCATTATGTATGTGGATTATAACGATATCATGTCAAATCCGGGCAGCTACCCGGAACGCATCCAACGGTTTTTAGGGTTTCCGTTGGATATTGAAAAAATGAAGACCGTAGTCGATCCAAACCTTTACCGGCAACGCCGGCAAACAAATTAGAGACCGCTATAATGGAAAACAGATCAGGGGAAAGCGGCTTTCAATCGCTTTCCCCTGATGATTTAATCGAGTTGGATGTGGCTTAGAAATCGAAGGAAACTACAACCATCAAAGGGCTGCGAACAACCGCCAGATCTGAGCCACAAAAAAGGTAATGGTAAAGCCCATGCCTAAGGGCAATAAGGCAGATACGGCAGCCCATTTAACGCTGCCCGTCTCTTTGTATATCGTATATATGGTTGTGCTGCAGGGGTTATGTACCAAGCTAAACAGCATGAGGTTTACGGCTGTCAGCAGAGTCCAACCTCCTGCGCTAAGCAATGACAGCATGGCTGAACCCTGGTCGATATTAAAGAGCACGCCAGCACCCTGGCCCAGGCCGGTCGCATGGGTGACAAGCACCGTGAGCATTAGCACAGTGGGGACGACGATCTCGTTAGCGGGGATTGCGACGATATAGGCTACCATTATGACGCCATTGAGGCCAATCAAAATTCCCAGAGGGTTGAGAAAATTGATGGTAAGTTCGGCCAGGCTAGCGCCGCCCAAGTGCAAATTGGCGATGAGCCAGATTACAGCTCCCGCGGGCATGGCAAACACCACCGCTCGCCAGAGCACATAGATGGTGCGGTCAATCATGGAAGTGTAGATGGTTCGCAGGATACGAGGTGGGCGGTAAGGAGGCAGCTCCAGGCTGAAGGTGGAAACCTGACCTTTTAGGATAGTGCGAGAAAGGCCCCAAGAGGTTACAAAGGTGAGGAGCACACCCAGAACAGCAATACCGACCACTGACAGGGCCGAGATCAGACCGGCCAGTTGAGCTGGCACCAGGGCGCCCAGAAAAAGGGTAGCGATCAGGATTTGGGTGGGCCAGCGTCCATTACAAAGGGCGAAGTTATTGGTGAGGATGGCGATGAGCCGCTCACGGGGGCTGTCGATGATACGGGTGGAGATCACCCCGGCGGCATTACAACCAAAACCCATCATCATACTGAGGGCCTGTTTTCCGTGAGCACCGGCTTTCTTGAAGACATTGTCCAAATTGAAGGCCAGGCGGGGTAAATAGCCAAAGTCTTCCAGCAAGGTAAACAAGGGAAAGAAAATTGCCATGGGGGGTAACATGACGCTGATAACCCAGGCAGTCGCCATGTACATACCATCGATCAGCAAGCCATCCAGCCACCAAGGCATGCCTATAGCAGCTGCCAAACCCTTTAGCAAGGGATGGACTTTATCCAGGAGCAGGCTCGCGATCCAACTGGAAGGGACATTGGCACCCGAAATGGTGATCCAAAAGACCAAGGTAAAGAGCAAAACCATCATAGGGAAGCCCCAGACGCGGCTGGTGACTAAACGATCGAGGGTGCGATCGAGATCAAATCGAGGTTTTTCTCCTGGGTGGATCACGGAGCGATCGGCAATCCGGGCTGCATCGGTGTAGATAGCTTCTATGAGATGCTCGTGGAAGTCGCTGCCGATCTCCCAACGGAGGGTCTGAGCAGCTGATAAAACCTCTTGGGGAGTAAGTTTCTGTGGAATATTCACGTTATAGGTCCTTTTACAACCATTAATTTCATCCGGCAGCCAGCTCCAGGGTACCTGTAGGTGACTCTAGCGGAAGGCTGTGGCTGAGATCGCCAAGTTCCCCTTTCCGAAGAGCCTCGGCGATGCGTTCATCACCATCCAGCAGCCGCAAGGCTACCCAACGGGCATTGGGTAAATTCGGATAGAGGGCTTCTACTTGAGCGGTTAGTTGATTGATGGCGTTCTTCAAAACGGGCGGCTCACTCTGCAATCGGTGCGGCCGGAGGATGATTTTACCACTGGCCACCTCGCTGATGGCCTGCAGCAACTCCGCAAGACCCTCATCGTAGCGGGCGGCCGTCGGCGCGACGGGCACCCCAAGGTCGCGAGCCAAGCGGCGATGGTCAACCTGCAATTTGTGCCGCCGGGCTTCGTCCATCAAGTTGAGGCAGATGACCACCCGGTCCGTGATTTCCATAACCTGGAGCGCCAGGTTGAGGTTGCGTTCCAGGCGAGTGGCATCCACCACGACAACGGTAACATCAGGTTGCCCAAAAAGGATAAAGTCGCGGGCGATCTCTTCATCATAGCTGGTGGAAAGCAAGGAATAAGTACCGGGCAAATCCACCAACTTGAAGCGCTTCTCCTGGTAATCAAAACCACCTTCGGCACGCCCGACGGTCTTGCCAGGCCAGTTTCCGGTATGCTGGCGCAGCCCAGTGAGGGCGTTGAAGACGGTGCTCTTACCGGTATTGGGGTTACCCGCCAGAGCGACGACGTAATCCCAATCCTCCATATCGACGCCGAGCTTTTTTAAGTTAGCGGCGTGATGAATAGCGCAAGTCTCGCAAGCTGCGGGAGCGGGTTTGAAAGGTCTTTCGGTCATGAAGCAGCCTCCGTAATTGGGGTGATGTTAATGAAATTGGATTGTTCCTGGCGCAGTGCAATGAGCGCACCGCGAATCCGATAAGCGGTGGGATCGCCGCTGGGACTGCGATATTCAGCGGCGATGACTGTACCGGGAGTAATGCCCAGGTCCATGAGACGCCGGCGCTCGGGGCCACGCACACCCAGAGAAATGGCCAGCACTCGGCCCTTTTGACCTAGCTTGAGCGTGGATAATCGTTCTCCAATGGTTTGGGTAACCTGCTGGCTGGGGGGCAGTGGCATGACGGATATATTCGAGGCCACAATCGGCGCCAGGACATGTTCATCTCCACCAGCCCAAAAGCGCAAGCGTTGCGGCGTGGCCTCGATGATGCGCACTTCCATTCCCGGGTGTAAGCCTTCTGCAACCAATTGAGCGTAAACAGCATCGGGTTCGTCCTCCAGGTGGACAATGCGAACAGGCACATCCACTGAGGCGCTGGTGAGCGGTTCGCCGCCGTGGGGCTTCATTTCACCGCCAGCAGTGGGGATAGGATCGCCATGAGGATCGTGGGTAGGGTTGCCCAGCTGGGAAGAGAGCGCATCGGTCTGGTCGGTCGATAGGCGGTGTTCATAGAGCTCAGCCATATCGTGCCACTCGGATTCTTCGAAGCCGGTCTCCTCGGCCAAGTAACGCTCCCAGAGGCGGTGAGCACGGATAATCCGCAAGGCGTAATCGCGCCCGGCGGGGGTGAGGCGAAACTCGTCTCCCTCCATTCGCACCAGGTCATGAGCTTGCATGCGACGTAGAATAGCAACGGCCTGGTTAACGGTGACGTTGAGAGCACCGGCGACACTCTGCAGAGTGGGAGGCAGAGCGTGAGTCTCGCAGCGATGGACATGCTTGAGGGCGTCTTCAATGAGCACACGCTCGTTCATACGCCGGGCGCGCTGCCAGCGTGGAAGAAGGCCGCGGCGGGGATAAAGAATGAGCAGCGCCACCGCGATTATAAGCACAGCAAGGGTAAGCGCAAAAAGGGGATCGGGCATAAAGGCACCTCCAAATCAGGATCAAGAATAACGATAAGCTAGTGATAAATTAGATAAATTTTCAGCGTTGGTAGCCGACCAACGACTTTGGTTTGATGATTACAAAAAGAAATTTAGATTAATCTAAATTCAAGATATTCTACCATTTCCCCCAAATTTAGTCAACATAGATATTTATTAAGTAGAGAACCAGGTGCGCGAGAGCAGTCGCCCTGCAGGCAAGTGTCCCAATCTACAGCCCTGCTGCTATCTAATTTCAACGAAGACCTGGCTCGTAACGCTGGGACCAAGCACAATGGCTTGAGACTGGCCTTCCAGCTGTAGACGAAGGTTTTCATCGAAAGGAGAGAAATCTAATATCATGAGATACACCCCCGGTATGATGCCCAGCTCATGGAGGTAGCGCAGCAGTTTAGGATCGCTATCCCGCACGCGCTGGACAAGGGCACGCTCACCGGGACGCAAATCACTGAGCGGACGGGTATGCGAAACAGGCAGGTGCAGATCGCGAGTGGGGATTGGGTCTCCATGGGGATCACGCGATGGGTCTCCTAGAGTTTCAGCAATGCGCTCCTCGAACTCTTCCGAGATAACGTGTTCGAGGCGGTCGGCCTCTTCGTGAACCTCATCCCAAGAATAACCAAGGGTTTGCTGCAAGAACATCTCCAAAAGGCGATGATGCCGCATGATCTCCAACGCGACTTTTTCTCCATCGTCCGTTAAGACCACGCCGCGGTGTTTGCGATACTCCACCAAAGGGGGCGTGGTGACGGCTAATTTCTGGATCATATTGGTGACGGAGGCGGGCGTGACGCCCATGCGCTCGGCGATCTGGTTGGTAGTAGCCCGCCTGCTGATGGAGGTAAGGTCATAAATAGCCTTGAGATAATCTTCGATTACATGTGTAAGGTTTTCACGCATAGAATTTTTGACGAATTTCTGGTAGGTGCAATCATGATCGACATAGGATATGCCCGTGCAGTTCCTATTCTAACGCGTGGTCCGATTTTAAGCCAATTAAAATTAATTTATAAAGCCTCTAAAAATCAATGATTTGAGCGCAGAATTCTTTGGCGTACTATGTCGTCTATGAGTCCGAATTATATTTAATCAGACCGCCTTCACCCCACAGAAAAATCCGCAAGAAGCAAGGAGAGCCATAAGGCAGCGGTACCTGCAAGCATGGATTTCATCTACCATCGTTCCTATTGAGGAACTTTGAAGGCGATCATTTTGGATTGGGCAAGAAC
>Ga0315552_1000963_pt1 | contig 17659 bp, 13 predicted proteins | sample SalMarSW160170MG_2_FD_203102 | JGI IMG/M metagenome (GOLD analysis project Ga0315552, IMG submission 203102) | Salt marsh sediment microbial communities from the Plum Island Ecosystem LTER, Massachusetts, United States - Salt Marsh Sediment SW1601-70 ...
ACTGGACGCACTTTTCCACGTCGACTTTTCTGGGATTGGCCCGCTTCCTGACGCGCATGGCGCAGGAGCCGCGGACGATGATAACGGAGACCTCCGGCCTGTCCAGCGAGTCCTTGAGGCCGTCCCTCAAAGCCTTTAAATCGAAGGCGTTGACCGTTTTAACGTCCTTGACGCCGATGCCCCTGGCCAGGCTCTCGATATCCACGGCGCTGGTCTCCCGGCCCTGCGCGGACACGCCCGTGCCGGGGTGCTCCTGATGTCCTGTCATCGCCGTGGTGCGGTTATCCAGCACTAATATAGTGATATGGCCGTCGTTATATACGGCGTTCACCAGCCCGGTAATGCCGGAATGCATAAAGGTGGAGTCGCCGATAATAGCCACCACCTTGCTTTTAACGCCGGCCTTTTCCATCCCCAGAGCCTGCCCGATACCGGCGCCCATGCAGGCGGTGGTGTCCAAAACATTGAGCGGCGGCAGGGCCCCCAGCGTATAGCAGCCGATATCGCCGGTGATAATCAGTTTCGGTTCCTGCGGTTCATTGTTTTTCTTTTCCAGCAGTTTGGAGCGCTGCCCGAGGCTGTTCAGGACGAAGTAAATGCCGGCATGGGGGCACCCGGGGCAGAGCAGGGGAGGGCGCCTGGGCAGTCCCCGGGCCGGGGGTATTATTTTCTCGGAGTCCGGCAGGAGGCCGGCTTCGATACTGCTCTCGGTAACGATTTGCGTGTTCAGTTCTCCCACAGTGGGTATAAATTCCTTGCCGGTGACCTCGATGCCCATTGACTTAATGTTATCTTGGAGAAACGGGTCCAGTTCCTCGATGACGATAAGCTTTTTCACGCCGCCGGCGAACTCTTTAATCATTTTTACCGGCAGCGGCCAGCTCATCCCGAGCTTAAGGAAGGAAGACTCCGGGAAGGCCTCGCGGGCGTACTGGTAAGCGACGCCGCAGGCCACGATACCGAGGTCGCGCTCTCCCCACATAATCTGGTTCAGGGGGAACGACTCGCTATACGCGGCCAGCTTGAGCATTCGTTTCTCCATCAGGGCATGGCGGGGGAGGGCATTGACCGGCAGCATGACGTATTTCTGCATGTTAAAGTAAAAAGTCGGCTGCGGGTTCTTAACCGCGCGTTTTCTTTTAGCGTCCACCACCGACTTTGAATGTGAGATGCGGGTGGTGGTGCGCAGCAGCACGGGCGTATCGAACTCCTCGCTGATATCGAAGGCGTAGCCCATGAGGTCGTAAGCGTCCTGGCTGTCGGTCGGTTCCAGCATCGGTATCTTGGCCAGCCTGGCGTAGTGGCGGTTGTCCTGTTCGTTCTGGGAGCTGTGTATCTGCGGGTCGTCCGCGCTGACTACCACCAGTCCGCCGATGATGCCGGTGTACGAGGCGGCCATAAAGGGGTCACTGGCGACGTTAAGTCCCACGTGCTTCATGGAAACGATGGCGCGGGCCCCGGTATAGGATGCCCCCATGGCCAATTCCATGGCCACCTTTTCGTTGGTGGACCATTCGGCATAGATATCCTTAAAGCGGGCCAGGTTCTCCAGTATCTCGGTGCTGGGTGTGCCGGGGTAAGCGGAGGCCACCTGCACGCCGGAGTGGTAGGCTCCCAGCGCCAGCGCTTCGTTGCCGGATAGTAATTGCAAAGTCTTTTCCATCTTCATCAACGCAAACCAGCAGTATTATATCATAAAAGAACAGATAAGAGCAATATATTTATTATTAATTGCGCAAAATATTATATACCCAACCTGTTAATTTTACCATACTTTTCAAAGCTGGGACAATTACCGGCGCCGTTTGACAGCTATTTACCATTGTGCTACACTTGTAATTGAAAATAATTATCAATTAGCAGGCTGGTAGTGGTTTATACAGAAAAGAGGATTGAAAGCGCGTTGAGGAAGGGCGGGTATAAAATTACCCCCCAGCGGCGCACTGTCATCAAGGCAATTACTAACAGTCATGAGCATTTGACGCCAGCGGCGATACACGAAAGGGTATGCCGGGAGAACCCGGGAATAGGGCTGGTGACTGTCTATCGAACCCTTGAAATTCTTGCCGAACTCAATCTGGTCTGTGAAATGCATGCGGCGGGGGACTGCCGCAGCTACCTGATGCGGCGGCCCGTGGAGCACCACCATCACCTGATTTGCTCCGACTGCGGCACGGTGATTGATTTTATCGATTGCGACCTTGGAGAGATGGAGAAGAGACTATCGAAAGAGAACAGCTTTAAGATAAACGGGCACATCCTGGAGTTCGTGGGGCAATGCCGCAAGTGCCGTTGTAAAAATGTAGCGGGGTAGTAGATAAAATGCTCAAGCGTATCGGTATGGAACTGCTGCATCATGTCCCCTTTACGGCGGTAGGGGCGGTGGCCGGTATTGTCGTCATGGTCATCATTCACTTTGCCAATGCCCCCAGGGAGTTATCGAACACTATTTTTTACACCCTCCATCCGCTCCACGTCGTCCTTAGCGCCCTGGTAACCGCGTCAATGTACCGGCTGCATAATAAAAACCGTAAACTCTGGGCGACGATACTCATCGGCTACACGGGTTCCATAGGGATAGCCACGTTAAGCGATATCATTATCCCGTACCTGGGCGGGGATGTTCTGAACATCCCCATGGAGTTTCATCTGCCTTTCCTGGAGACCGCGAAAATGCCTTTCATCGGCATTCAAAAGTGGATAATCGTCAATGCAGCGGCGGTTATCGGCATTGCTGTTGCCGTCTGGAGGCCCACCACAAAATTTCCCCACCTGGGGCACGTGCTGCTAAGTACCTGGGCGTCGCTGTTCAGCTTTACCGCGTTCGGGATTGCCGACTGGATTCCTCTATTGCCCTTTATTTTCCTGTTTCTCTTCCTTTCGGTCTGGATCCCCTGTTGTGTAAGCGATATCGTTTTTCCTCTTTTGTGGGTGCCGGGGGGAACCGCGAACGGCCACACCCACCATTGAGTTATAGCTAAAAGTCTCTTATACTTCGTGTAAGGGTTATGAATCATTATCTTAAGTTATTATGGACGGCTCTGGTTTTAGCGGTAATTCTCCTATTCGCGGGCTGCCGGAGTCCTGCGGGGGTAGATGAAGGCAAGGAAAGGGCGGCTATCGTCGACCAGCTCTATATACTCGAGCAGAGCCCGGCTTTTATCAGCGAGGCGACCCAACTCCTGGAATCTTACGGCTTCGAGGTCGACCTGTGGCAGGGGAATGATATTACGGTCGATTTTTACAGGAAATTACCCTCGCTCGACTATGATTTCATCATTTTCAGGGTCCATTCCGGGATACTTTTAAGCCTGGAGGAAGAAGGAGTTAAGCCCCTGCCGACCACCTACCTGTTCACGGCGGAAAATTATACGACCGCCAGTTATGTCACCGAACAGTTGACCGATAAGGTATCCAATGCCATGATGGTGGAGGACTTTCCGCTGGTTTTTGCGGTTAATTCCGACTTTATTAAAGATGCTAAAGGTAAATTCGATAGCACCGTTATTCTGGCGATGGGATGCGAGAGTTACTGCTATGATGATATGCCGTCGACTTTTATAGATAAAGGCGCTTCGGCTTATCTGGGCTGGAGTCATGTTGTCAGCCTGGAATACGTGGACGAGGTTACGCTGGACCTCCTCGGCAATCTGTGCACCGCGAATATGACCCTGGCTCAAAGTATTGAGAGGACGATGGCCGACTGCGGGAGCGACCCTTACTTCGCTTCATTCCTGAAATACTATCCGCTCGAGAGCGGGGACAAGACGGTGAGAGAGCTTATCCGGTAGGGGGCGGGAATAGTCTTCCGTTCTTATTCTTTAGCACACTGGTATCCCCTAAAATCGTTATGATACTATATTGATAATATGAATGAGCTGTGGTATACCCGGAGCACTGAAGAGGTCCTGCAGCGGTTCGATTCGCGCCACGCCGGACTGACCGCCGAAGAAGCCGCGGCGCGGCTGCTGCGGTACGGCCCCAACCGGCTGAAGGGCAGAAAAAAGACGCCGCCGGTGATGGTTTTCCTCGAGCAGTTCTTAAGTCCCCTTATCTACGTGCTGCTGGTCGCCGTGGCCATCTCCTTTATCGTCGGGCATTTCATGGATGGCTGGGTAATACTCGGCGTCCTGGTGCTTAATGCCGTCATCGGGTTCGCGCAGGAAACGCGGGCGGAAAAAGCCATGGAAGCCCTTATCCGGATGGCGGCGCCGCAGGCAAGCGTAAGGCGCGCCGGCAGAATCAGGAATATCACCGCCCGTGAAATCGTGCCGGGCGATATTATACTCCTCGAGACCGGCGATAAGGTGCCGGCCGATGCCAGGCTCATCGAGGTCGCCAACCTGAAAGTCAACGAAGCCACCCTTACCGGCGAATCGGTGCCGGTGGATAAACACACGACGTCGCTGTCCGGAGAGCTTACGGTATCCGAACGAAAGAACATGGTGTTCATGGGGACGGTCGTTACGTACGGTCGGGCTGCCGCGGTGGTGGCGGAGGCCGGCATGTCTACCGAGATAGGCAGGATAGCCACCGGCATCCAGGAGGTTAAACCGGAGAAGACCCCCCTGCAGAAAAGTATCAGCAAGTTAAGCCGGTATATAATCGGCCTTTTCCTCGGCATCTGCGTGCTGCTGGTAATCGTCGGTCTTATCAGGGGGATGGAGTGGCTGGAGATATTTTTACTGGCGGTCGCCGCGGCGGTATCCGCCATACCGGAAGGGCTGCCGGCGGTGGTTACCGTGGTCCTGGCCATGGGTATGAGGTTCATGGCCAATCGCAATGCCGTAATTCGCCGGCTGGTGGCGGTGGAAACGCTGGGGTCGGCCACGGTAATCTGCTCCGATAAGACCGGAACGCTGACTCTGAACCAGATGATGGTCAAGAGGATATTCGTCGGCGGTCGCTGGGTAGAAGTCTCCGGCGAAGGCTACACGCCCGAAGGAGAATATCAGTGCGATAACCGGAGGCTGGATACGGAGAACGAACCGGTCCTGGAACTGCATCTCCGGATAGGCGCCCTCTGTAACGATGCCGCCCTGACCATGGAAGACGAGCAGTGCTACAGCATCTTCGGCGACCCCACCGAAGGCGCCTTGGTGGTGGCCGCCGCCAAGGCCGGGATGAACCGGGAAAAACTGGACAGGATGTTTCCCCGCCTCGATGAAATCCCGTTCCAGAGCGAGAAGTTCTACATGGCTACCCTGCACCCGCGTGAAGGGGGGCGCGTGGCCTACGTGAAAGGCTCTGCCGAAAAGCTCCTGTCCATGAGCAAGTACTGCTACCGGGGGAGTGAAATAGTGCCTCTGGGAGAAGCCGAGATTGCTTCGATTCTACAGGCCGGCGATGCCATGGCGGGGGAGGCGATGAGGGTCATCGCCACGGCCTGCGTCGAATTGCCCGCCGACCTGGAGGACCTGGAAGAAGAACACTTGAGGGGCAATCTGGTGTTCGTCGGCCTTTCCGGGATGGCCGACCCGCCCCGCGAGGAAGCTAAAGAGGCGATTCGTCTCTGCAAGCAGGCCGGCATCAAGGTTATCATGATTACCGGCGATAATAAGATTACGGCGGAATCCATCGCCCGCCAGCTCGACCTGCCGGAGGGGAAAACGATAACCGGGAACGACCTGCGTGAGATGAGCGACGAGGCACTATCGGCGCAGGTGGAAAGTGTCTCGGTTTTCGCCAGGATAGAACCCATACAAAAATTGAGGATAGTCAATGCCCTGAAGAGCCGGGGGCATATCGTGGCCATGACCGGCGACGGCGTTAACGATGCCCCGGCCCTCAAGACGGCCAATATCGGCATCGCCATGGGCATTACCGGCACGGACGTCGCCAAGGAGGCCTGCGATATAACCCTGGCCGACGATAATTTCGCCTCAGTGGTGGCGGCGGTTGACGAGGGCCGGGCGATATTCAATCGATTAAGAAACGTCCTCTTTTTCCTCTTGAGCACGAACATCGGCGAGTTGCTGGCGCTCATCCTGGGTATTTTCTTCCTCGGCAAGGCGCCGGTGCTGGCGGTGCAGATTATCTGGAACAACCTGCTTACGGATACGGCGGTGGCTATCCCGCTGGGGGTTGAGCCTAAGGCCGGGGATGAACTCAAACAGCCGCCCCGCCACCCCGGAGTGGGCATTATTTACCCCGGCATGATAATGCGCGTCTGCTTTATGGCCCTGATTATGGGTGTCGGCGCTTTCACGGTATTCAACTGGGCCCAGGCGAGGATGCCCATCGATGAGGCGCGTACGCTAACCTTCTGCACCCTGGTTACCTTCGAGTGGTTCCGCGCCTTCAACGCCCGCTCGGACGAACGCACCGTCTTCAAGCTGGGCGTCCTGCGCAACCGCTGGCTGGCGGCTTCCGTTTCGGTAGCTATTATGTTGCAGATTGCCGTCATTTACGTGCCGTTTTTACAGGCGGCCTTCCGGACGGCGCCTCTCAATTTAAGCGAGTGGGGTATCGTTATCCTGGCCGGCGGCAGCCTGTTTATAATCGAAGAGACCCGCAAAGCCCTGTTCCCCAAACTTTTCAGCCTCGGCAAGTGGCGGCCGGTCAAGTACCGCCGACTTCAAAAGCTGATGGTAAGCCTGCGGAGCGGGCGTAAGAAAAGGCAGTAAGATACAGCTTCACCAGCCATGAATAATGGAATCAATAAACCGGGGCTGCTCCGGGGAATCTATATGGTATTTTACATTTCCCGGTTAAGGTTAACCAGGAACTCGGCATTGTTCTTGGTCTTACGCATGCGGTCCAAAATCTTCTCGGTCGCCTCGGCGAAGTTATTGGAGTCGGAGGCAATCATCGCTACCATACGCCGCAGGAGCCATACCTGCTTCAGGGTTTCCTCACCGAGTAATAGTTCTTCACGCCGGGTGCCGCTGCGCTGGATATCCATGGCCGGGTAAATGCGCCGTTCCGAAAGCCTGCGGTCGAGGTGAAGTTCCAAATTGCCGGTTCCTTTAAACTCCTCATAGATAAGGTCGTCCATGCGACTGCCCGTATCGACGAGGCAGGTGGCGATGATGGTCAGGCTGCCGCCTTCGGCGGTGTTGCGGGCGGCGCCGAAGAAGCGTTTGGCGGGGTGCAGGGCGGCGGGGTCGATACCGCCGGACAGGGTACGGCCGCTGGAAGGCATAGCCAGGTTATAGGCGCGGCACAGGCGGGTTACGCCATCCAGAAGAATGACCACGTCCTTGCCGCTTTCCACCAGTCGTTTGGCTCTTTCCAGTGCCAGTTCGGCCACGCGTGTCTGGTTCTCTACCATCTCGTCGAAGGTGGCGGCGATTACTTCGCCGTTAACCGAGCGCCTCATATCGGTAACCTCTTCAGGGCGCTCGCCGATAAGGCAGACCATCAGGTGGATATCGTCGTAGTTTTCGGTAATGGCGCTGGCTATCGATTTCAATAAAAGTGTTTTACCGGCTTTGGGTGGCGATACCACCATGCCGCGCTGCCCCCGTCCGATGGGGGCGATGAGATTCATCAGGCGGGAGGAGAGGTCCGAAGGGGAGTACTCAAGGTTGATGAGCCGGTCGGGGAAGGTGGGCGTGAGTGACCCGAAAGGCTGCCGGCCCTTACAAACCTCGGGGTCGAGGTTGTTGATGGCCACCACCTGGAGCAGGCTGAAATATTTCTCGTTACTCTTCGGGGGCCTGCCCTGCCCGGTAACAAGGTCGCCGTTGCGCAGGCCGAAGCGTCTAATCTGCGAAGGCGAGATATAAACATCCGTCTGGCTGGGCAGCATCGTCTCCTGCCGGAGGAAGCCGTAGCCGTCGCTCATTATTTCCAGAATACCGCTGCAGAAGATATTGCCCTGCTCTTCCGTATGTGTTTCCAGCAGGCGCATGATAATTTCATGCTTCTTAAGGGTGGCCGGGGTGGAGATGCCTTTTTCTTTGGCCATTTCCACCAGTTCTTCCTTGTTTTTACTTTCAAGTTCCGTAATGTTCATGATTCCACCTCACTCTCATCCCGTTTCCCTGACAGGAAGGGGGTATTGTCACCTTTCTTTGTTATTTTTTAGCTACTTTTTCCCAGTCGGCCAGGAAACGTTTAATGCCGACATCGGTCATCGGGTGTTGTATCATCTGCATCAGCACTTTATAAGGAACCGTGGCAATATCGGCGCCTATCATCGCGGCTTGAGTGCAGTGCTGCGGGTGCCGGATACTGGCGGCGATTACCCGGGCATCCAGCTCGGGGTAGTTATCGAGTATGGCGATGGTCTCCTCGACCACTTGCATACCGTCATGACCGGCATCGTCCAGCCTGCCGACAAATATGCTGACATAGGTTGCCCCGGCCAGCGCCCCGAGAAGAGCCTGGTTCGCCGAGAAACAGAGGGTCATATTTATCTTGATGTCGTCCTTGCTTAAAGCTGAAGTTGCCCGCAGGCCATCGGCCGTAATCGGTATCTTGATATTTACGTTGGGCGCCCACGTTGCTTTGGCACGGGCTTCTGCTATCATGGCATCTGCGTCTTCTGATAGCACTTCCACGGAAACGGGGCCGTCGACGATAGAGCAGATTTTTTTAGTCACGGTTTCATAGTCGGATGTTGCTTCTTTGGATAGCAGTGACGGATTGGTGGTAACTCCGCTGATAATACCCAGCCGGGCGGCCTCCCTGATTTCCTCGATGTTGGCGGTATCCAGAAAGATGTCCATTCGGTTCTCCTCCTCATTCAGGTTGAAAGAGGCAGCGGGGGTTGAGCTCCTTCACGCAGTATATCTTTAGCCACCCCGACAAAATCACGGAAGAGCGGGTGGGGGCGGCCGGGCCTGGAAAGAAATTCGGGGTGGAACTGGCAGCTTACCATCCAGGGGTGTTCGGCCAGTTCACAGACTTCAACCAGTTTATCATCCGGTGACACTCCACTGTAAATCAGGCCGGCTTTGTGCAGCGGCTCACGAAATTCGTTATTAAATTCAAAGCGGTGCCGGTGCCGTTCCTGCACCAGGGGTAGACCGTAAGCCCGGGCGGCGAGGGTATCTTTGATAAGCTTGCACGGGTAATTACCCAGGCGCATCGTGGCCCCTTTGTCTTTTATGTTCTTCTGTTCCGGCAGGATATCGATAACCGGGTAAGGCGTGGATGGATTAAATTCAGTGGAGTCGGGTTCTTCGGAGTTGAAGACGTAACGGGCGAATTCGATAACCATAATATGCAGTCCCAGGCAAAGACCCAGGTACGGGATATTATTTTCCCGGGCGTATTTAGCCGCTTTTATTTTACCCTCGATGCCCCGGTCGCCGAAGCCGCCGGGAACGATAATACCCTGGGCGCTGCGCAGCAGGTTTTCGGTGCCGTCACGGTCCAGTTCCTCGGAGTGGACCCAGATTAGATTGAGCTCTCTATCGTTGTGGAGGGCGGCGTGGTACAGTGCCTCGCGGACGGAGAAATAGGCGTCGTTGAGCTCGACGTATTTGCCGACCAGGGCTATATTTACCGGTTCATGGGGCGTCCTGATGTGTTCCACGAGTCCCCGCCACTGACGCAGGTCAGTGCGGCGCGCCTTGATGCCGAGCTTTTCGACAATCAACCTGCTCAAACCCGATTCTTCGAGTATGAGGGGTATTTCGTATATCGTATCCACGGTGGGCAGCGGGATGACAGCCTGCTTTTCCACATCGCAGAACAGCGATATTTTATCCCGTATGCTCTCGGAAATGGGGTGATCGCTGCGGCAGATGATGACATCCGGCTGAATACCGATGCGCCTTAGCTCGTTGACGCTGTGCTGGGTGGGCTTGGTCTTTAACTCGCCGGTGGAGTTGAGATAGGGGAGAAAAGTGACGTGTATGTAGAGCACGTTGTTCCTGCCGACATCGTTCCGCATCTGGCGGATAGCCTCCAGGAACGGCTGCCCTTCGATATCGCCGACGGTGCCGCCGACTTCTATGAGAATCACATCGGCCTTGGAATTATCGGCCAGTTGCTTGAACCTACCTTTAATCTCGTTGGTCAGGTGGGGCACAATCTGGATGGTCCCGCCTAAAAAGTCGCCGTGTCTTTCCTTGGCGATAAGGTTGCTGTAAATCTGCCCCGAGGTGACGTTGGAGTCAGCCGTAAATTCCTCGTCGATAAAGCGCTCGTAATTGCCCAGGTCGAGGTCCGTCTCCGCCCCGTCCCTGGTGACGAACACCTCGCCGTGCTGGTAGGGCGACATCGTGCCGGGGTCGACGTTCAGGTAGGGGTCCAGTTTCTGTACGGCCACGGTGACCTTGCGGCTTTTCAGTGTGGTGCCTATTGAGGCGACGGTGATGCCTTTCCCTACGGAACTTACCACGCCGCCGGTTACAAAAATATACTTCGGCATATACTAGTACCTAACTATAGAAAATCTGGAAAAAATCCAGTCTTATTTCAGGAAGTCCGCCAGAGAACCTAAACGGGAATTGTACACAGTGCCTCACGAGTAAATATTTGCACTATTTTCAATAGAAATAGGAAAAGACTGTTAAACAAGTGGGGGTTTCTTTTTATTATAGGGAGGCGTTTCTGCTTTGTCAAGGGGTTGTTGTACTATGCCGCCGCAGGAAGTCCAGAATTACCTGGTTCGGTTTCTCTCCCGCTTCATATATAAAGAGATGCCCCGGTTTACTATCATATCGTTCCTTTGTCAATTGACACTGTCATAACGCCATTGTAGACTATGTATGGAGCCGGATTTCCCCTTCAGGAGAGAGTGTAGATGAGTTTCTTAGAACGCACCGACCCCGAAATGTCCCGCATACTGGAAATAGATAAAAAGCGGCAGAAGGAAACGGTAAACCTCATCGCCTCGGAGAATTACACCAGCCCGGCGGTGCTGGAGGCCCAGGGCTCGTTCCTGACCTATAAGTACGCCGAGGGCTACCCGGGCCGACGCTATTACGGCGGCTGTGAAAACATGGATGCCATCGAAGAACTGGCCGTTAAGCGCGCTAAAGAGTTATTCCATGCCGAGCATGCCAACGTCCAGCCGCACAGCGGCTCGGCGGCCAATATGGCCGCCTACTTCGCCCTGCTAAAGTACGGCGATACCGCGATGGCGATGGACCTGGCCCACGGCGGACACCTGACGCACGGCTCTCCGGTTACCTTTTCCGGCAAGTCTTATAACTTCGTTCACTACGAGGTAAATAAGGAGACGGAACGCATCGATTACCCTGCGGTGGAAAAACTGGCCAAGAAGCATAAGCCGAAACTGATTGTAGCCGGGGCCACGGCTTATCCCAGGATTATCGACTTCGAGCGTTTCCGCTATATCGCCGATTCGGTCGGGGCCAAACTCATGGTGGACATGGCCCATATCGCCGGAATGGTAGCCGCCGGACTGCACCCCACCCCCGTCCCCTATGCCGACGTGGTAACCTCAACCACCCATAAGACACTGCGGGGCACCAGCGGCGGCCTGATACTGTGCCGGCAGGAGCTGGCAAGCACCGTGGATAACGCCGTCTTCCCGGAAGCGCAGGGCAAACCCTTGATGCACGCCGTCGCCGCCAAGGCGGTGGCGCTTTATGAAGCCATGCAGCCCGAATTTGTCGAATACCAGCGGGCTATCCTGGAAAATGCCCTTGCCCTGGCCGCGGAGATTCAGAAGGCGGGACTCCGCCTGGTATCGGGCGGCACCGATAATCACCTGATGCTGGTGGACCTGACGGAAACCGGGGTCACCGGCAAACAGGCCGAGGAATCCCTGGAAGCCGCCGGTATCATCGTAAATAAAAACACCATTCCCTTTGATTCCCGCCCGCCGCGGGTGACCAGCGGCATCAGGCTGGGTACGCCGGCCGTGACAACACGCGGCTTCGGGAAGGAAGAGATGAAGCTGATAGCCGGGCTGATTGTCAAAGTAATTTCTCATGCCGACAGCCCGAAGGTGCGGGATGAGGTAAAGCAGGAGGTAGCGCAGATTTGCCGGCGCTTCCCCGTGCCCGGTGTTATCGACTGACCCGAGAGCGGATTACGCCGGTGAAATATTACAGATGTAAATCAGCCCTGGATAAGGTGAAAAGATATGGAAAGAGATAATAAAAACGTTTTAGCGGCTATCGGGAATACCCCGCTGGTGCAGCTGGTGAACCTGAATGGCAATCCCGGAGTGAAAATATTCGTCAAGCTCGAGGGCAGCAATCCCGGGGGTTCCGTAAAAGACCGGCCGGCTTATTATATGATTACCAGGGCGGAAAAATCCGGGCAGCTCACGCCGGACAAGACTATTATCGAGCCGACATCCGGGAATACGGGTATTGCCCTGGCCATGATAGGCGCCGCCAGGGGATACAAGGTGAAGCTGTTCATGCCGGAATGCGTCAGCGTCGAGAGGCAAATGATACTCCAGGCCTACGGCGCCGAGGTCGTGCTGACTCCGGACAAGGAAGGTGTCGACGGGGCTATACGGCAGGCCCATCAGGCTTTAAAAGCGGAACCGAAAAAGTATTTCATGCCCAACCAGTTCGATAACGAAAATAATCTGCTGGCCCACTATGAGACCACCGGGCCGGAAATATATAAACAGGCCGAAGGTAAGGTAGACGTCTTCATGGCTACCATGGGGACGACAGGGACTCTCATCGGCACCGGCAGGTATTTGAAAGAGAAAATTCCCGGCATCAGAATCGTCGGGGTGGAACCCACCCTGGGACATGCCATACAGGGACTGAAAAACATGAATGAAAACGTCGTCCCCGGAATCTACGACCCCGCTGCTTTTGATGATAAGGTAACTGTTGAAGACGGCGACGCTTTCGAGATGGCGCGGCTGCTGGCTGTCAGAGAAGGGCTTTTCGTGGGTATGTCCAGTGGCGCCGCCGTGGTGGGGGCCATGGAAATTGCCGGGAAGATGAAAAAGGGTAATGTAGTAACCGTCCTGCCGGACCGCGGCGACCGCTACTTGAGCACCACGCTGTTCCGTTCCATATGCGCCGAATGTCCGCCGTAGACGGTAGGGTAAATGCCGATTACTGAAGCTTATTTAGATATTGAAACGACCGGTCTAACACCTTTCGACTGCGAAATAACCGTAATTGGTATACATATCTGCCGCGGCGATGATACCGAGTTTGTACAGCTGGTCGGCAGGGATGTTACCGCCGATGGCATACTACAGGCCCTCCGGGACGTCGATGTTATCTACTCCTATAACGGCAGCCGGTTCGACCTACCGTTTATTCACTCGCGGTTAGGCATCAATCTGGTGGAGCTTTTCACGCACCACGATTTAATGTACGATTGCTGGCGGAATAATCTCTACGGCGGGCTTAAGGCCGTAGAACGGCAGCTCGGTATCAGGCGCATACTGGTGGAAATGAATGGTTTTGAAGCCGTCAGGCTGTGGTGGAAATATATCGATTCCTTTGACCTGGACGCGTTGAACAAGCTTCTGGAGTATAATAAAGAAGACGTAGTAAATCTCAAGACCCTCAAAGAGATGCTGCTCTAGCTTTACTTCCCCCGCCGCCTAATCCCCTCGTTTTTTATCTATTCCCACCCGGGCCACCCTCGCATCATTCACGGCTTATCCCATAGTTTTACCCCATAACCCCCCGGCGGGTGTTTAAGAGGGGCTTCGCCCCTCTTTTTTTATTCCCCCCTTCCCTTTATAAATACCCAAGGGAAGGGGGATTACGGGGGTGAGATTCACCAACAACAGGGGATGATGTTTAATATTATATAAGGTCAACAAGGATGAGGATGCTGTTTATTAGTGCTATAATAATGATGAAACCGGGTAAAATAACGAGAGGAGATTGTTATCATGGATGAACTGAAGGTATTATGCGGCAGGGCTCATCCGGCTCTCGCTAAAGCGATTACGGATTATCTGGGAATCGGCCTGGGCAGGTGCGAAGTAAAGCAGTTCAGTAACGAAAATACTTTTGTTCGTATCATGGAGAATGTCCGTCAGCGGGATACCTTCGTTGTTCAGCCTATCTCTTCTCCGGTGAATAACAATTTAGTTGAACTTCTTATCATGCTCGATGCCCTCAAGCGGGCTTCGGCCGGCCGGATTACGGCCGTAATTCCGTACTATGGTTACGGGCGCACCGATAAAAAAGACCAGCCCCGGGTGCCTATCACCGCCAAACTGGTGGCCGACCTTCTTACCGTGGCCGGCGCCAGCCGGGTGCTGACCGTAGACCTGCACGCGGCGCAGATTCAGGGTTTCTTTAACATACCCGTCGATGAGCTTACGGCTCTGAATATTCTGGGAAATTATTATAAAGAGAAAGCCTTTAAAGACGTGGTAGTGGTGGCCAGTGATATCGGCGCTACCAAGCGGGGGCGCGACCTTGGCGCGATGCTGAACGTTCCCCTGGCTATCATGGAGAAAAGACGCCTCGGCAATGAAGATAGGACGGAAACACTAAACGTAATCGGTGATGTAAAGGGTAAAGTAGCCATCACCGTAGATGATGAAATCGATACCGCCGGCTCGCTGATGGAGGTTGCCTCCACCCTGATTGACCGCGGCGCCCTGGAAATACATGCCTGCTGCACGCACCCTATATTGTCCGGCCCGGCTATAGAGAGAATAGCCGCCTCCCCGGTGAAAGAGGTGGTCGTTACCGATACCGTGCCGGTTCCGGAGAGTAAGAGAATCGATAAAATTACCGTTTTGCCGATAGCGCCGCTGCTGGGCGAGGCCATCAAGCGCATCCATACCGGGCAGTCCGTGGGGGCCATGTTTGAGTAAAGAAGGAAAACTGGTTGAGGTCTATAAAGCCGGTAATGATATGGAAGCGCAGGTTATCAGGGGCTTGCTGGAAAGCTATGACATACCCTGCTTCTTAAAGTCGAATGCGGCTCCTTCGGTGCACCTGTTCACGGTGGATGGCATGGCTGAAGTAAAAATACTGGTACTGGAATCCATGGCGGACCGGGCGAGAGAGCTGATTGTGAGTGATCAAGATGGTTAAATTATTCAGCGGGATGTTTGATTCCAACGAGAAAGAACTGAAACGACTGCAGCCGAAGGTCGACCGTGTCAACGAGCTGGAGCCTGAATTTAAGAAACTTAGCGATGCGGAGCTTCGCGCCAAGACGGACGAATTCAGGTCCAGGGCCAGAGACGGCGCTAATCTCGACGACCTGCTTCCGGAGGCCTTCGCCGCCGTACGCGAGGCCGCCGTACGTGCTATCGGCCAGCGCCACTATGATGTGCAGTTGCTGGGTGGCGTTACCCTGCATCAGGGCAAAATTTCCGAGATGAGGACCGGCGAAGGCAAAACCCTGGTGGCTACCCTGCCTCTCTACCTCAACTCGCTTACCGGTAAGGGAGCACACCTGGTCACCGTAAACGACTACCTGGCGCGGCGTGACCCTTACTGGATGGCGCCGGTTTATAACGCCCTGGGGGTGAGTGTCGCCAGTATTTACCCGATGCAGAACCCGGATGAGCATACCCCCGCCCGTATTTACGACCCGGATTTCGATTCCGGTGACAGCCGATGGAAACACTTCCGGACTATTTCTCGTAGAGAGGCCTATCAGGCCGATATTACCTATGGCACCAGCAGCGAGTTCGGCTTCGATTACTTGAGGGATAACATGGTGACGGAATTAGACCGGTGCGTCCAGCGTTCTCTGAACTACTGTATCGTCGACGAGGTGGACAATCTCCTCATCGATGAGGCCCGTACGCCGCTCATTATCAGCGCTCCGGCGGAGGAATCGGGTGGCACATATTCGATCTTTGCCCGGCTTATACCGCGGCTGCTTCCGGAAGAGGACTTCACTATCGAAGAAAAGTCCCGAACGGTCAACCTGACCGATAACGGCATGAGCAAGATAGAAAGGATGCTAAGGCGCGAGGGGCTGCTGAAGTCGCCCAATCTTTATGACCCGGAAAATCAGGCCATGACCCGCTATCTGGACAATGCTCTAAAAGCTCAAGCGGTCTACAGGCGGGACCGCGACTATGTCGTTAAGGACGGAGAAGTCATTATTGTCGACCCGTTTACAGGTCGTTTAATGTACGGGCGGCGCTATTCCGAGGGACTGCACCAGGCCATCGAGGCCAAGGAGCACGTGAAGGTACAGCGGGAAACGATGACCTATGCCACCATCACCATCCAGAACTATTTCCGCATGTATGAAAAACTGGCGGGCATGACCGGCACGGCGCTTACCGAGGCTGAAGAATTTTACAAGATATACAAGCTCGATGTAACGGAGATTCCCACCAACAAGCCCATGATACGCGAGGACCTCCCCGACCAGATTTACAAGACGGAGGAGGGCAAGTACCGGGCGGTGGTGCGTGAAATTAAACGGCTTCATGAGCAGGAAATACCGGTGCTGGTAGGCACTGTTTCTATTGAGAAATCGGAATATTTAAGCGACCTGCTTAAGAGGCAGGGCATCACCTGCAGGGTGCTTAACGCCAAAGAACACATCAGAGAGGGAGAAATTATTGCCGGAGCCGGGGAGCCGGGGGCGGTCACCGTGGCCACCAACATGGCCGGGCGCGGCGTGGATATTATCCTGGGGGGTAACCCCGCAGGGGACGGTGACAGAGAGTGGCAGGGCCGGCACGACAGGATTATTGAGCTGGGAGGACTGCATATCGTTGGCACGGAGCGCCACGAAGCCAGGCGAATCGATAACCAGCTTCGCGGCAGGGCCGGGCGTCAGGGCGACCCCGGCAACTCGCGCTTCTTCGTATCGCTGGAAGACGATATCATGCGTCGTTTCGGCGGCGACCGCATTAAAACGCTGATGACCTGGGCGGGTATGGACGAAGACACGCCCATCGAAAATAAGATGATAACCAACGCCATCACCGACGTGCAGAAGCATGTCGAAGGCTATCACTTCGATATGCGCAAGCATCTCGTCGAATACGACGACGTCGTCAACAAGCACCGCGAGCTTATCTACGGGGAGCGCTCCAAGATACTCGGCGGCGCCGACCTCAAGTCGAATATCCTGGATATGGTCAATAAAGAGATAGAAATAATCGTCGGCTCGCATATTACCGGCCATTACGATGACGGCCATGATATCGCCGGTCTGCTGGGGGAAATCAATAAGTTAATACCGGTGCCGCCGGAACTCAACGAAAAAACCCTCGCCGAGATGTCAGCTAAAGACATTATAAAGAAGTTTACCGAACTGGCGGAGAAATCATACGAAGCGCGCGAGGAAGACACGGGCGCCGATAGAACGAGAATGCTGGAGAGGCTCGTAATGCTCCAGATACTCGACCGGCTCTGGGTGGAGCACCTGACGGCCATGGAGCATATGCGACTCCAGGCGGGGTGGCAGACCATGCGCCAGACGCGTTCCGTGGATGCCTACAAGAGTATGGGCCACCAGCAGTTTCAGACCCTGCTGGATACCATTCAGCAGGATGTCGCCCGGACTATCTTTCACGTGAGGATTGAACAAAAGGGAGCTAAACAACCGGAAACTCCGATGGCCAAAGTGGCCGCCGGCGTGCAGAGCAGCCAGAAGAGAGCGGCCGTGGCCGGGAAGAAAGTAGGCCGCAACGACCCCTGCCCCTGCGGCAGCGGCAAGAAATACAAGCACTGCTGCGGAAGGTAAAATAACTTGACTGAAGAAGAACTGGATAAGATTACGCAGGAAATATCCGGGGAGATTGAGCAGCTGCCTGACGACCCGGAAAAGCCGTTGAGCCGGAAGGAAAAGAAGCATAAGC
>Ga0315552_1000966_pt1 | contig 17639 bp, 8 predicted proteins | sample SalMarSW160170MG_2_FD_203102 | JGI IMG/M metagenome (GOLD analysis project Ga0315552, IMG submission 203102) | Salt marsh sediment microbial communities from the Plum Island Ecosystem LTER, Massachusetts, United States - Salt Marsh Sediment SW1601-70 ...
GATCTCTCAGGAAATACCTCTTGGCAGTGCCTCTGTGATTGATGTTGTTATGAAGTCTGATGTATTCGGGATGGAGGAGTTGGTTGTAGTGGGTTATGGTACGCAGAAAAAGAGTGAACTAACGGGTGCTTCCATATCGGTTTCCAGTGATAAACTGGAAGGATTGGTTTTCAGCAATCTTGACCAGGCATTACAGGGCCGTGCAGCGGGCATTACGGCAGTTAATACCTCAGGTCAGCCGGGATCTTCAGTATCCATTCGCATCCGAGGTCAGGGTAGCCTGAGAGCTTCTGCTTCCGAACCGTTGTATGTGATCGATGGCGTACCTGTTCAGAATGTAAGTCAAAGTGGTCATGACATAGGGCTGGGTGACCGGCTTGGTAACGGATCTGTTCAGACCTTTTCTGGATTAGCAGGTATCAATCCGGCCGATATCCTCACCATGGAAATTCTTAAGGACGCCTCGGCAACTGCCATATACGGTTCACGGGGAGCCAACGGTGTGGTATTGATCACAACCAGAAGTGGCAGGACCGGTGATGCAAAATTCACCTATGATGGGTATTATGGTCTACAGGACCAGGTAGCCCGTCTGGACATCATGACCCTGCGCGAGTTTGCTGAGTATAGTACCGATTGGGCCGCTGAAACCAATGGCCGTGATCCACGGGATGAATTTTTAGATCCGTCGCTATTGGGTAAGGGCACCGACTGGCAGGAGGAGTTGTTCAGGACTGCACCGATGCAAAGCCACCAGCTCAGTGCACAGGGTGGTACTGATAATGTAAGGTATTATGTATCAGGTAGCTATTTTGACCAGGAAGGGACAATGGTAGGTACAGATTTTAAGCGTTATTCGGCTCGTGTAAACCTGGATTCCGATCTGAAAGATTGGTTCAAGCTTGGATCCAAAATTCTCTATTCCCATACGGAGGAAAACCTGGCACTGAACAACAGCACAGAAGGTATTATCAGTGTCGCTATGCGCACTACTCCTGATGTGCCTGTTAAGAATGCTGATGGTTCATGGGCCGGTCTTTCCTATGAAGGTGCTCCGAGCATTATAAACCCGATTGCTAAAGCCCTGGATGAAACCAACATCCTGAAAAAGAATATTCTGTATGCGAATTTTTATACGGATTTAACAATCTACAAGGGGTTGACTCTGCGTACGGAATTGGGTGGAGAATTGGGAAATAGCAACGCCTATCATTTTACTCCAACCTATCAATACGGGAGCCTTGTGAATAGTACCAACACCTCCCGGAAGCAATACAATCAGAATTTCTTCTGGCAGCTTAAAAATTACCTGACCTATTCACGGGAGTTTGGGAAGCATGATGCTACGGCTATGATCGGACAGGAGGTATCCGAATCGAAATGGGAATACCTGCGCGGGAACAGCAACGGGCTTTCAAGCAATGATATCAAGGAACCCAGCCTGGGCGATCCCACCAGTATGGCCATTGGTTCCGGGCATGGCAGCTATGCGATGTCTTCCTTCTTTGCCCGTGCCAATTATTCGTTCAACGATAAATATTATCTGACCTATAGTTTCCGGTATGACGGATCTTCCAACTTTGGTCCGGAGAACCGATGGGCACCCTTCCATGCTGTCTCCGGATCGTGGAGGCTGACGAATGAACCCTTCCTGGAGTTTATTACCGGCATAGTGAACGATCTTAAGATCCGGGCAGGATGGGGACAAACGGGCAACCAGAATATTGGTAGTTATCGCTGGGGTGCTTCCATTACGAAAATGCCCACAAACCTTGGTCAGGGATTCAGACAGTCGAACATTGCCAATCCCTATATCACCTGGGAGAAGCAGGAACAGATAAACCTTGGGTTCGATGTGGGACTCCTTGAGAACCGGGTAGCCCTTATCCTGGATCTCTATAAGAAAAAATCAACCGCCATGTTGATGGATATGCAGCTGCCTTCCTACATGGGAACAAGAGGCAATGTATCTATCCGTCTTAATCCACCCATGGGTAATTTTGGGGAGATTGAAAACAAAGGCGTTGAAATTTCACTCAATACCCGTCCCCTGATTGGAACGGTAACCTGGAACAGCGATTTGCAGTTTACTTTAAACAAAAATAAATTGCTTGGATTGGATGGAACTCCAGCAGCTCATATTGAAGGGTATGGACAGTGGACCGATCTGGTCAGCTTAACTGAAATTGGACAACCCTTGTATACTTTCTATGGCTATGAAGTGGCCGGAGTTTACCAGGATAAAGAGGATATTTTAAGCAGTCCGGTACAAAAGGCCTTTCCGGACGATGGTAACTTTTCGAGAGGTACCGTCTGGCCCGGGGATTTGAAATTTGCCGACCTTTCAGGACCTGATGGAGTTCCTGATGGTGTTATTGATGAATACGACAGGACCAATATTGGTTCGCCGCTGCCCAAATTTACCTTTGGATTCAATAACGTCGTCCGGTACAAGGATTTTGAACTGATCGTTTTTATCAACGGTTCCTATGGCAATAAGATCTTCAATTATGTTGGCAGGTCATTGAGCCAGATGAATACTATGTGGTCGAATCAATTAACAAGTGCAACTGATCGTGCCATGCTTGAACCCATTGATCCGGATAAGGTTTATCCCTTTGTTAATGCTTATGGAACAACAATCAATAACTGGTACGATGACATTGACAATGTCCGGGTAGCCAACCCGGGAACAGATATTCCCCGAGCAGTGGCAGGTGATCCGAATGAAAATAACCGGATGTCTGACCGGTATATCGAGGATGGTTCATACCTGAGGATAAAGAGTATTTCATTGTCCTATTATGTTCCCGGTAACCTTCTAAACAGGATGCGTGTTGATAACATGAAAGTTTACGTTAATCTCCAGAACATGTGGACGTTTACGAAGTATACCGGACTGGATCCGGAGGTTGGAGCCAGCCAGACTAACGATAACGTTTTTGGACTGGATAACGGACGTTACCCGGCAGCACGGATATATACGTTTGGAGTGAGTTTCACCTTCTAACCTTAAAATACAACGATGATGAAAACAATAAATAAAATAAGGAAAATTCTGGCACTGCTGCTTATCTTGCTGGTTGTTGGTGCCTGTGAGGAGTTTCTGGATCGCCCAACTGAAGACTCTTACACGATAGATAGTTTTTACAAAACCGATGAACAGTGTTTTCAGGCAGCGAATGTACTCTACAATGCCCCGTGGTATGATTTTCAAAGGGGATGGGTTAGAATTGGGGATGTTATGGCGGGTAATGTATATTATAGTACCGATGATGTCTACCAGTCATTTGTTCTGACCTCTTCAAACGCCCAGCTAACCGATGCATCCAACTCTTTGTGGATGGTTAACGGACACTGCAATGCGGTCATTGAAAACATTGATTCCAAAGCAGGACCTGATGTCAGCACAGCAACAAAAAACACGGTAACCGGAGAAGCAATGGTTTGGAAAGCAATGGCCTATTTTTACCTTGTACGCTGCTGGGGTGCCGTTCCAATCGTTCACAGTAACAGCGATATTATTGGTGAGGGTACAGCGTTAAAGCTCAGGAGAAACAAGGTTGAGGATGTCTATGAATACATTGTGCGTACGCTGGAAAGAGCCATTGAGCTACTGCCTGAACAGAACCAGCCAGGACGCATCAACAAGTATTCAGCCTATGCACTCTTGTCAAAAGTGTATCTGACGCGTTCCGGGTGGGGAGAGTCCGGCACCCGTAACCAGGAAGACCTGGACAAAGCCAAGGAGTATGCTGCAAAAGTAATTTATGAAAGCGGAGTTACCCTTGAACCGGTTTACAGTGACCTGTTTCGCATTTCAACCGGTAATCGGAATCCCGAAAACCTGCTGTCGTGGCATTGGGTTGCCTCCGACCAGTGGTGTTCGCAGAATACGCTGCAGTCGGATCTTTCACTGAACAATTTCACGGGCCTTGCAGATTCCTGGGGTACGTGGGTTGGCCCTACCATTGATCTGCAGCGTGCATTTGGTGATACAGCTAACAACAAGGTTCGTGTCAATACCGATGTAAGACGTAAAGCTACCATGATGATGTACAGCGATCATTATCCCTATTTCTGGAGAAACTCAGGAGGATTCACGGCAACCTGGGATGATGATAACAATGTTGCAGGCGCCACGTTTGGTTGTGGAACCGGGGCTAATTGCGTGAAACACATCGTGGGCAATACGGAAGACCATGCTGCTGAATATGGTTCGCCATCCTTACGAATGGCTACAAGCCTGTCAACAGCCTTGATCCGGCTGGCAGATGTATACCTGATCTATGCCGAAGCGGTGCTGGGCAACAGTGCCTCAACATCTGATCCTCAAGCACTGGCTCTGTTTAACGCGGTGCGGCAAAGGGGAATCCCCACAGCACCGGACGAAACCTCCCTTACATTTGAGAAAATATTCAAAGAACGCAGGCTTGAACTGGCATGCGAGGGGGATAACTGGTACGATTTCGTGAGACTGCACTACTACAATCCCATGCTGGCAAAGCAGTGGCTTAACAACCAGGAAAGAGGTAGCTTCAACAACCTGAAACCTTACTACAGGGACGAAGTTACCCAGGGTGACGTAACACTGAACTCCTTTAAGGTAAACATTACGGATGATAGTAAGTTCTTCCTGCCATTTCCTGATGTTGATATCAGTTTGAATCCGCATCTCATGGATGAACCGGTCGATTTTGATTTCGGTTCTATCGGTTATTAATGTTGAAAACAATAAAAACAGATAAGATGAAAAGGAATATAAAAATAAACAGAAAGGAATTGGCAATAACGCTTTTGCTGGTAACCCTTTTCACCGGGATGTTTTTCACTGCCTGTGAGGAAGAGGATTCAGGTGGTGGTAAAGCAGAGGTTCTCTATGTTCGCATAACAGATCCTGAAAAAGCCGACTCCCTGGTTACACATGCGTACATGGGGAGTACCATTGCCATTGTTGGTAATAACCTGAATAATGTGGATGAAATATGGTTTAACGACCAGCAGGCTTTTGTAAATTTTAGCTTTGTCACCAATTCATCCATTATAGTCACTGTTCCCAATGTCATACCGACGACTGTAACAAACCTGATGCTCCTGATCAACAGCAGTAAGAAAGATACACTTAAATACCCATTTGGTGTGGATGTTCCACCTCCGTTCCTAAGTGGTATGCTTTGCGAATTTGTTGATGATGGGGAAACGGCGGTTATCCAGGGAAACTTCTTTATTGATGATCCAAGTTCTCCACTTAAGGTGTTCTTCCCGGGTAACCTCGAGGGTACCATACAGAGTGTCACCATCAACAAGATAGAGGTAATTGTTCCTCAGGGTGCCGGTATCGGGCCAATATCTGTAAAATCGATTTATGGTACCACCCGTTCCGTCTTTTATTTCCGTGATGACAGAAATTTAGTACTTGATTTTGATGTTTTGACTGCTGCTGGTGGCTGGCGCTCTGGTGTCATTGGCAGTTCTGATCCAGCACCGGTCAAAGGTAATTACGTCAGATTCCAGGGAGATATGGCTGGTGGTGCAGGAGCGACATGGGATGAGGATCATTTCAGTTTTAACCTGTGGCCCATCGCAAACGGAAGGCCTGATGTACCGCTTTATACAGGCGATATTTCGACTGCAGCTATCAAGTTTGAATGTTATGTGGTGGATGACTGGCAAGCCTCAGCATTGCAGATGATTTTTACCCCATACTCCACTACAGGTACAAATAGCTATATTGCGGATACCAATGTGCCCAGAGGACTCTGGATGCCATGGAAAGAAGACGGCACGTTTAAAACAGAGGGTTGGACAACCGTTAGTATCCCTTTACGCGATTTCAAATACACACACGATGGAGGTACCTGTGGAAATGCTTTAACCGAGGATATGCTCAGAGGCCTCACTTTCTTTGTTTGGCACGGAGGTGTGGAAGGAACAGATTGTTCTCCACATATATGTATTGATAATATACGCATTGTACCGATGCAATAGTCGTTTACAACCTTAAAAAATCGAGCTATGCAAACACAATTCATAAAATACGGGAAATATGCACTGCTGTTCGCTACAATGTGTATAGTATGTGCGGGTCTGTTTCTTACCTCATGCGAAGAGGAGGAGGGAGACACCAAGGTTGTTCTTTACAGTTTTGGACCCATGCCCATTGCACGGGGAGCTGAATTACAGTTTATCGGTAAAAACCTGGATAAGGTAACGGAAGTGATCATACCGGATAATATCTCGGTGACGACCTTCAATACGAAAACTTCTGCTCTCCTGACCATCACGGTTCCGCAGGAAGCGATGCCGGGTTATGTAGTATTGAAAACCCCGAAAGGTGATATCACTACCATGACTGAGATCGGCTATTCAGAACCGATCTCAATTGCAAGTTTCACTCCAACAACCATTAAACCGGGGAGTGAACTGACAATCACCGGCGATTACCTGAACCTGGTCGGAGAAGTAATATTTACCGACCGCATCCCTGTTGCCGATACAGCGTTTACAAGCCAGAGTCGTACTGAAATAAAACTATTGGTTCCGGAAACGGCACAAACCGGTAAAATAGCTGTTTCCGACGCTGAGGAAGACCCGGTGATTGTCTACTCTGGAACGAACCTGGTGGTAACACTTCCGGCGTTCACATCCATTGCTCCCAACCCGGTTAAAGCAGGGTCGCAATTAACCATTACGGGAACAGATCTCGATCTGGTAGAAACGGTTATCCTGGGTGGCAACAAGAACATTACAACGTTTGAAAGCCAGTCTGCAACTGAAATTGTGCTGGTGGTACCGGAGGATACAAAAGATGGTGTTGTTACCATGATAACCGCATCCGAAGTTGAGCTTGAATCAGCTGAAGAACTGGTGATGGTCGTGCCCACGGTTAACGTTACCCCCACTACACTTAAAAATGGTGATGATATAACGGTTACCGGGACGGATCTTGACCTGGTTGATAAGGTTGTTTTCGGTGGTGGTTTTGAAGGTACCATTGTTGGCGGAGGGACGGAAACGGAGATTACTGTGACTTCTCCAGATGGTGCCTTAACCGGTGTTGTGGCCTTTATCACCAAAGCAGATAAGGAAGTGGACGGACCATCCCTAACCTTTATTGATCCGGTATTTACTTCGTTTAATCCAACTTCTGCTAAGGCTAATCAAGATCTTACCATTGACGGAACGGATCTTGATCTTGTTGTTGATGTAGTCTTTACAGGTGGTCTGTCAGGAACTATTGGAACACAGACTGAAACACAAATAATTGTTACCGTACCTGTTGGAGCAGAAACCGGAAAGATAACGCTGGTAGCCAAAAATGGTACACTGGTAGAATCAGCGACTGATTTCATGGTTCTGACAAACCTTCCTGTCTTTTCATCCTACAGTGAGCCTAAAGGGATCCCGGGTCAGATACTGACAATTAATGGTACAAGCATGCTCCTGATAAAGGAGCTGGTCTTCCCGGGAGGCATCTATGCAACAGCCTATGGTACAAAAACAGACACAAAAGTTGAAGTGTATGTGCCTGATAATGTTGCTGTTGGATACGGTCAAATAACCATGATCACGTATGAAGGTGAACAAGGCCTGTTACCTTCATTATTCTTTGGTAGTACCGATCCGATTACACCCGCAACTATAATGATTACTGATTTCAATGGCGGTGGAGCTACTCAATCCACCTGGGGTGGTGTTGTGACATTCGGTACACCTTCTGTAGTCCTGGACGGTACTGCAGCAATGCTTGGATTAACAGGTTCAGGTTGGCAGTGGACATGGGCACAGAACTGGGATGACAATTGCAGACCTCCTCTGGCTAACCCGGAAAATTATGTGCTTAAATTTGATATCTGTATAATAACTCCTGCTCCGGGTGTCGATGCAGGCATATGTCTTAAGGGCTGGGACACTGCTCCCGGTCTGGGGCAACCTTTCGGTACTTCCACTAACGGAAACTGGATTACCATGACATTCGATGTCCTGACTGCCGGTATGGTTATCGATGGTACAGGCGATTGGGGTATCTGGATAAATGGTGGCAGTTATGATCTGACAGGTATCATGATAGACAATTTGCGTTTTGATCCTAAATAATGGTGATTGATTAGATCAACCATTTAAGCAAGAACAAAGGGTATCTCAGATTTTATGAGTAAATTGAGATACCCTTTGTAATTTTACTGTTATTAGTGACCGGCATATATGAACAGGTTTATACGATTATCGCTTTGCGTGCTTTCTCTTCTTCTAAGTTCAGCGGTTGCTATTGCTCAGAGTACAAAATATGAAGCTGAGAACGGTACCCTGACAGGAACGGTGACGGTTCAGACCTCTGAGCCGGGTTATTCGGGTAGCGGATATGTTGGCCGGTTTGAAAACGAAGGGGATAAGGTAACCCTTAATTTTACCCTGGAGGAGGATGGGAATTTTGACATTTACCTGGGTTATGCAGCTCCGTATGGCGAGAAAATAAATAACATCAGCATCAACGGGAATGTTGCAGAAGTTACGTTTGAAAATTCGTCAGTGTTCAGGGAGGTCCATTTTGGAAAGGTGAAGCTGGTAGCAGGGAACAACAGTGTCAGTATCATCAAGAACTGGGGATGGTTCCTGGTGGATTATCTCCGCATTGAACCCAATACAGATCCGGAAATTGTGGTCAACGTCCCCTATCCGCTGTCAACTCCCAATCCGATGGACGAAACTAACAGGCTGTTTCACTACCTGATGGATGCTTTTGGAAACAACATCCATTCCGGAACAATGAGCATTGATGCTATTGAAGAAGCGGAATGGCTCTATGCCCAGACCGGTAAATACCCTGCCCTGATCGGTCTTGACTTCATGAACCATACCAGGGACTGGGTATGGTTTGATAAAACCATTTTGGTGAATGAAGCCATAAACTGGTACAATTCCAACGGATTGGTAGCCATCTGCTGGCACTGGCGCGATCCATCGCGAAACACCGATGAATTTTATACCAGCAATACCGATTTTGATGTGTCGAAAATCTCCGATACTACTTCAGCAGAATATTCAGCAATGGTCAATGATATCGATATTGTTGCCGGTTATATCAAAGAATTACAGGACTCGACGATTCCATTTTTGTTCAGGCCCCTTCATGAAGCATCCGGTGAATGGTTCTGGTGGGGCGCCAAGGGACCTGAGCCCTGTAAAATACTCTGGAGATTGATGTTTGACAGATTGGTAAACTATCATGGACTGAAGAACATGATCTGGGTATGGACGACAGATGTAAAAGTGGATAATATGGATTGGTATCCCGGTGATGAATATGTGGATATCCTGGGTGTTGATATCTATGCCGGCAATGGCGATTTTAGCTCCCAGATACTGACCTTCAATAAAGTAAAGGAAGATTTCAACGGTAAAAAGCTGATCACACTGAGTGAAAACGGACCGGTCCCCGATCCTGACCTGTTGGTGGCCGACCAGGCAGGCTGGTCCTGGTTCATGTCATGGTGGGGTGATTTTGTTCGTGACCCGGATATCAACCCGTTAAGTCACTGGCAAAACGTAATGACCCACGATTATGTGATAACACTGGATGAAATGCCCGACTTAAGAAATTATGTGATCAGTGTAAAAACCAATAGTTACAATCCTGATAATTTTCAGGTCTTTTTTAACCGGTCTGATCAGTGCCTGCACGTTCATCCAAAAAGTCAGGTATCAGAATATGATCTGTTTATTTTTGACATCACGGGTAAACTACATTGTACCAGGCTCAACAACATAGAGCAGGTCTCTCTACCATTTCCATCAGTGAAAACGGGCATCTACCTGGTAAAAATTGTTACTTCAAAAAGTTCTCACTCCTATAAAGTAATCAGGTGATGGTAAGATTTGGGAGAAATCTGCGTTATCTGGTTGGTAGAATGATTGAATCAATGAATATGAGATTACGATCTGCTTTATTAACTATACTCATAATCAGTCTGACACCTATTCTTTACGGCCAGACAGGTCAGGGTTTTTTTCTTGACGGCTGGCAGTCCAAAGTTATATCTTCTCCTGAATCTGATGATGTATTTGTACCGGCAGACCAGGTAACAGTTGCAGTAACGATTGATTATAATGACACGTTAACAAAGATTTCACCCTACCTATTCGGAGACAATGCGAATACCTGGACCGGTTGCATGTCTGACAATGCAACACTAATGAAGCATATGGCAGATCGCAATATGGGAGTATTGCGTGGACCAGGTGGCAGTATCTCCGATGTTTTCTTCTGGAACAGGAATGTGAATCAGCGTCCTGATGATGTGCCACTTACTCTTGCAGGCCAAACAGAAGAGAATTGGCCCTGGTATGGGGACAGGCCCTATCCATGGGAAACATGGACCATGGATGTCGATTCCTTCTATAGCATCCTTGACCAGGTGAATGCTACTGGAATGATCACGGTTAACTATGGTTATGCAAGGTATGGCACGGGTGATTATCCGGTTGCGAATGCAGCCCATATGGCGGCTGATTGGGTGCGGTATGATAATGGCAGGTCTTCTTTCTGGGAAATCGGCAATGAGGTGTTTGGCAACTGGGAAGCAGGATACAGGATCGAAACCTCCCTGAACAAGGACGGCCAGCCTCAGTATATTAATGCCACTCTTTATGGACAACACTGCCGTGTATTTATTGATTCGATGAAAGCAGTTGCCCAGGAAACCGGAACGGACATTAAGATCGGCCTTGTAATGGCGGAAGGATCATCCACTGCCGGGGCTGCGTGGAACAGGGATGTGGCTGCGCAGGCTGGAGATGTAGCCGATTTCTACCTAGTTCACAGCTATTTTACACCATGGAATACCAACTCGGGCGTGGAAACAATTTTGGATTCTTACCAGTATGCAGGCGATTATATAACATACGTCTGGAATGAAGTGGCTGCAGCTGGCAAGCCGACTCTTCCCGTGGCACTGACAGAGTATAATATTTTTGCTGTCGGATCAAACCAGCCTGTCTCACACGTGAATGGTATGCATGCTGTGCTTGTTACCGGTGAAGCAATGAAAACTGGCTATGGTGCAGCACTCAGATGGGACCTGGCAAACGGGTGGGATAATGGCAATGACCATGGCATGTTTTCCTATGGCAGTGAACCGGGTATTGAAACCTATGCACCCAGGCCTGCATTCTATCATCTCTATTACATGCAGAAATTTACAGGAGATATCTTACTGAATTCTACCATGATCGGTGCCACCGGTATGGTGGTGACCCCTACTGCCTTTCATTCAGGCCAGGTGGGAGTTACACTGGTAAATACTGCCAGGATACAAAAGGTTGTAAGGCTCAACATCGCTGACTTTGGGGTCGGCGACCGGTTCTATACCTATACCCTGACAGGTACCCCGGGTGAAGATTTTTCAAGAAAAGTTTATGTCAATGGTTTAAGTAATGAACTGGTGGCAGGGGGACCGGAAGATTATGAAAGCATAAAAGCTGATGCATTCGCGATCACAGACGAGGTAAAGATAATAGCCCCTCCGCTGTCTGTAACCTATGTTCTGATCGAATCCGGAACCAGGGAACTGATTATTAATAATGAAGTAACATCGGTTGAAGAGATATACGATGAACAAACAATCGGAATATACCCGAATCCTGCCCAGGGTATGTTCACCATTTCAAACATTTTTCCTGATATCCATGAAATCGAGATCATAGACATCAATGGGAAATCCTTATTTCATCAAAAGGACGGTTTTATCGGTTCAAAGGAAACATTGGATCTGAATCTTCTGCCCGGAATATATCTGATAAAACTGACCGGATCAAACCACCAGGCCACAAAAAAGCTCATAATCAGATAATTTTTACCCCGGCTTTCTCCATCTCCCGGTAAGCCTTTTCTTCATCACCCGGGTTGGCTTTCACACCTGCCGTAGCATTGCTGATGACATAGGTCCGGTAACCGTTTTTCACTGCATCCAGGGCAGTTGATTTTACACAATATTCCGTGGTCAATCCGGTCAGGTACAGTTCATTGATATTTTTCCCCCTGAGGTAGTCATCCAGGTTTGAACTGGTGGCTTCAAACGCCGAGTATCCGTCATCCCGATCTCGGGTGCCTTTCAGAAATTCTTTATCGATTTTTTCCGAATCCAGTTCCTCCGGGAAAGCAGCTCCTTCTGTATTCCTGACACAATGTGGCGGCCAGCGATCAAAATGAGTACTGTTTTCCGGATGCCAGTCCCGTGAGGCAACCACCAGGTTAAACTGATCCATGATCCTGTTTATCTCAGGGATAATTTTATTTCCTTCGGGAGCCGGGAGTGCTCCACCGGGTAAAAAATCATTTTGCAGATCTACTATGATTAATGCTTTCATGGTAAGCTGTTTTGTTCATGATTTGTTTTTATATCGAACTCATGTCAAACGATTCACTTCGTTACACCGATTTGTTATTAATCGGATAAGTTATCATTTGTCTGTCCCGGCTAATTTCTCCCTCAAATCAAGCAATCTTTTGCTGATCCCAACCTTATAGGTATGGGGGTTCATAAAACGTTTGTGCTCTTCAGGGAGATATGCAAGCCTCGACTGTGAAAATTTAGAGATCATTTCCGGGGTTTTTTTGCTGGCTGTTATGATGCCTTTTTTCATCACTTTTTTTGTGATTTCTTCTCTGCTGTACCGGGATATATTGAGGGATTTCTCCGGTTCAAAAGGGTGATAAATGACATCCACACTGTTCTCTTCTTCCAGGACAATACCATCTGCTGCAAACATCCCGTTTTCGTCTCTGAACCGGTACAGGGTCTTTTTCCCGGGCAGGGTGGTTTTTTTGATGTTTTCAGAAACCTTCAGGGAAGGTTCACCGTTGATCATCGATAATTTATACACTCCATCGAGGGCTCCTTCACCCTTCCCGGTAACCAGAGCGGTCCCCACACCAAAAACATCGATCGGCGCCCCCTGTTCTATCAGGCTTTTAATGACATATTCATCCAGTTGATTGGAAGCAACAATCTGTACATATTCCAGACCTGCCATGTCAAGCATCTGTCGTGATTGCTTGCTTAAATAGGCAAGATCACCGCTGTCCAAACGGATACCATGTAGTTTATTCCCCTGTTTTTGCATCTCCAATCCTACTTTTATTGCATTTGGCACACCATTCTTAAGCGTATCGTACGTATCTACCAGGAGTATACAGCTATCCGGGAATTTTTCTGCAAATATCCTGAAAGCGGTTAATTCATCGCTGAAGGACTGAACCCAGGAATGGGCCATGGTACCCGTTGATTCCAGTCCATAGTGGAATGCACTATATACATTCGAAGTTTTGTCGAATCCTCCGGTCACGGCAGCCCTGCTTGCCTGTATCCCCCCAAATCCCTGTGCGCGGCGAAGCCCGAAGTCCATTAACAGTTTATTGCCGGCAACCTGTTTAATCCTTGCAGCTTTCGTCGCGATGAGTGATTCGAAATTTAAAAGATTCAACAACAGGGTCTCTATCAATTGTGTTTCAATGATATTTCCTTCAACCCGCACACAGGGTTCATATGGAAAAACAACCTCACCTTCTTCAGGAGCGTAAATATCCGCTTCGAACCGGAAATCCAGCAGATAGGAGAGAAATTCAGGATCAAATCCAATCTGCTCAAGGAAATTGCAATCTTCCCGGTCGAACCGGAAATTCCCCAGCATTTCCAAAAACTCTTCCAGACCAGAAAACACAACGTATCCTCCGTCATAAGGATACTTTCGAAAAAAATAATCAAATCCTGCCGGAGTATCCTTCTTCCCACTCTGGTAATACCCCTGAGCCATGGTCAATTCATAGTGGTCTGTGTACAATCCCATGTGTTGATTCAGAATTGGCATTTCTCCAGATTTAAATGGTGAAATCCTCTGCCAGCAAAGACAAAATCTTTTAAGATATTAAGACCCAAATATATATATATAAATTGTTATATAGAAAAGAAAACGTAAAGTAAACTTCATGTTAAGAAAAAGGATATTGTCCTGATGAACAACATACCTTATTTTAAATAACTTTATTATATTACCCCACTTTTAAAATATAACTTTACATAAAATTTCTCAAACAGTATGTCCCTGACAAAAAGTCAAACTGAGCAAGAGGCGCTAGAAGTCCTTGTTGATGAATGCATTAAGAAGCATGATAAATTCCTGATTGCCATTTTGCAGGATATACAAAGACGGTTCAATTATCTTCCTGAAAATATCCTGAGGGTGCTGGCGAAAAAATTAAACATCACCATACGTGATGTTTACGGGGTTGCCAGTTTTTACAAAGCGTTCAGCTTTTATCCAAAGGGGAAGCACATCATAACCACATGCACGGGTACTGCATGTCATGTACGCGGCAGTTCAAAGATCGTGGATGCTTTCTCGAATACATTACGCATTAAACCGGGTGAAACGACCAAAGACAAGATGTTCACTTTAGAAACTGCAGCCTGTCTGGGCTGTTGTGCCATAGGACCTGTTGTGGTTGTTGATGGCGATTACCTGCCTAAAGTTAAAGTCAACAACATTAGAAAAATTATTGATGAAACGAAAAACGGTATGGGTGGTACCATTGAGAAAGATGATAAGCGAATATTTCCCATTCAGGTCGTTTGCCCGCAATGCAACCACAGTTTGATGAAACCGGAACATCCGATTGATAATTATCCCTGTATCCATGTAACCATATCATTTCACCGTAAGCACGGATGGTTGAGGCTGTCTTCCCTGTATGGCAGCTTTAGTATTGAATCCGAGCACGAAATACCGGTTAACACCGAAGTAAATTTCTTTTGCCCGCATTGTCATGCAGAGTTGGTAGGAAGTTCTACATGTCCTGAATGTAGTTCTCCGATGATCCTTATGCTTGTACAAAATGGTGGCAATATTCAGATTTGCTCCCGGAGAGGATGCAAAGGACATATATTGGATGTATAGGATCCCATGATAATATTTTATTACTTTTTAAGAATGAGGAACGTATGAAACAATTATCGTCAATTGAGGATTTGATTGATTTTCGCAAGCTTATCATGACACAGGATGAAGAGCAAATACCTTGTTTGGTGTTGTGTGCAGGTACCGGCGGACAGGCAAGTGGATCAAATGATATTATGCGGATCATAAAGCGCTACATTATCGAGCATAACCTTCATGATAAGATTGCGTTACGGGTTACGGGCTGCCTGGGTTTCTGTGAAATGGACCCCTTCATCATCGTTGAACCCGGAAATCAAGTCTATCCAAAATTGAAAATGGAGGATGTCCCCCTGATCATAGATGCAGCAGTACGTGGAAAGGTTATTGAAGAGAAGCTTTACAAGGAACCTGAAAGCATTGTAAACTACCGTTCACAGGAGGAGATTCCCTTTTTCAAAAATCAAACGCGTACCATTTTGGGGAAGAACCAGATGGTGGATCCGATAAGGATCTACAACTACATCATGGGAGATGGTTATGCTGCTTTTGAAAAGGTGATATCCAATCCGGATCCCGAATGGATCATCAATGAAATTCAAGAAGCCGAATTGAGGGGACGCGGAGGAGCCGGTTTCCTGACCGGTTTAAAATGGGAAATTGCAAGGAAGGCTGGCAATAATTCAACGCAGAAATACCTGGTTTGCAATGCAGATGAAGGAGATCCGGGGGCTTATATGGACCGAAGCCTGCTCGAAGGGAATCCTCATCTCATCATTGAAGGGATGATCATCGCGGGTATTGCAATCGGTGCAACGAAAAGTTTTATTTATGTGCGGAGTGAATACCCATTAGCCTTAAAACATACGCTTATTGCGATCAGGCAGGCACGTTACCTGGGTTTGCTTGGAGAGAATATTCTTGGTACGGGTATAGACTTTGATATTGAAATTGTGCGTGGTGCCGGAGCATTTGTTTGCGGAGAAGAGACAGCACTCATCAAATCCATTGAAGGGAAGATGGCACACCCGAAACAGCGTCCTCCCTATCCTGTTAATCAGGGCATCTGGGGGCATCCTACCTGTATTAACAACGTGGAAACCCTGGCAAATGTGCCGGTGATCATCAGTAAAGGGGCTAAAGAGTATAAGAAAGTTGGGATTCCGGGTAGTCGTGGAACCAAGATATTCTCTTTGGTTGGAAAGATTAAAAACACGGGTCTGGTGGAAGTTCCGTTCGGAACCACCATTCGCGAAATAGTGTATAAAATAGGAGGAGGACCATATGGAGATGCCCGGTTGAAAGCCATACAAACCGGCGGACCCTCGGGTGGTTGTATCCCGGAAAAGATGTTCGACCTGCCAATTGATTACGAAAGCCTGAACAAAGCAGGATCCATTATGGGATCAGGCGGTATGATCGTTATGGATGAACATACCTGTATGGTTGATATCGCTCGCTATTTTACCGCATTTCTTCAGGAAGAGTCCTGCGGGAAATGTTCTACCTGCAGGGAAGGCACCCAGAGAATAACCGAAATACTGACCAATATCACACAAGGACGCGGTAAAATTGAGGACCTGGGCCTGATGGAAGAGCTGGGACAGGTTATGAAAGATGCGTCAATGTGCGGGCTTGGCCAAACAGCAGCAAACCCGCTGCTGGCAACACTTCGGTACTTTAAGGAAGAATACATTGAACACATTGAAAAGAAAAAATGCCGGGCGGTTGTTTGTAAGGAGATCATTTCCTCTCCCTGTCAGTATAGCTGCCCCATTGATACAGAGGTTCCTGTCTATATCGCCCTGATTGCACACAAACGGTACGAGGAAGCCCTGGAAATAATTAAAAAGGATAATCCATTTGCTTCCGTTCTGGCACGGGTATGCCATCATCCCTGTGAATCCAGGTGTAAGGCAGGTGAAGGAGGTGATCCCATTGCCATTCGGGATCTCAAGCGGTTTGTTACCGATTATGGAATACAACACAGGTTGTGTCTGACAACCGATCCGCCCAAAAAAACCAACGGAATTAAAGTAGCCATTGTGGGCTCAGGTCCCGCAGGACTTACCTGTGGTTTCTATCTCTCGAAAAAGGGGTATGAAGTTACAGTGTTTGAAAAAGAAAAAGTAATCGGTGGAATGCTTGCACTGGGAATTCCTGAATACCGACTGCCCAGAGATATACTGGAATACGATCTGGATTATGTCAGAAGTGCCGGTATGGAGATAAAAACAAATGCCGCACTCGGCACAGATTATACAATAGATAGCCTGTTTGACCAGGGTTACAAAGCACTCTTTCTGGCAACCGGATCACACAAGTCATTGAACCTGGGCTTAAAGGATGAACACGTTGAAGGTGTTTTACCTGGAATGAAAGCATTGTCATCATTGAATCTTGGAGAAAAAATCGACCTGGGGACAAAAGTTGGAATAATCGGGGGCGGTAATACCGCTGTGGATGCCGCCCGGCGTATATTGCGAGCAGAAACATCGGAATCTGTTGCCATGGTTGATACAGCAAGAAGAGTATTGCGTACAACCACACCCGAAAGCGTTACCATATTCTACCGGAGAACCATGGATGAGATACCTGCCTATGAAGAAGAGGTAGAAGGTGCCGCAGAGGAAGGAATAACCATTGAATTCCTCACCGCTCCCAAACGGATCATTGCCGAAAATGGGAGATTGAAAGCGTGTGAGTTT
>Ga0315552_1000967_pt1 | contig 17636 bp, 16 predicted proteins | sample SalMarSW160170MG_2_FD_203102 | JGI IMG/M metagenome (GOLD analysis project Ga0315552, IMG submission 203102) | Salt marsh sediment microbial communities from the Plum Island Ecosystem LTER, Massachusetts, United States - Salt Marsh Sediment SW1601-70 ...
AGATAGGCCTGATATTCTCACTTGCCGGGCTCATCCTCGCTATCGTCAGGTTTTTGGTCGGCAAGTTCTCTGACCTCCGCAGCAGAAAAAGCCTGATGTCCCTCGGCCTCCTCGCAGATTCCATAGCAACAGCTTTCTACCCGGCTGTCTCCACACTTGCCCAGTTCTCCGTTATCAGGGGAATCAAGGATGTTGCATATAACATAACCAGCACCATGGAGGATGCCCTGATAGGAGATTCCTTTCCCAGGGGAATCAGGCCAAGGATTCTGGCCAGACTGGGGACAATATTCCCCCTGGGCAGGGCCCTTGCCGCCATAACAGGCTTCCTGGTGGTTACCTGCCTCTCTGTCATACATGGCTTCTATGTGGCAGCAGCCTCCCTCTTCCTGGCCTTCCTGATTTTCACCACATTCTACAAGGAAAAGAGAATAAAGAGGGTAACCGAGTTCAGGTTCACCACCAGGAACATCTCAAAATCCCTGGTGATAGTCTCCCTTATAGGTCTAACCAACACACTTGCCTTCACTGTAGCCTATTTTCCTGGCTTCTTCATCCTCGCCGACAGTCTCGGCCTCACCGAGGCCGACCTCTTCCTGATGTTCCTCCTGACCTACACAATCTCCAGCCTCTTTGCCTGGCGCACCGAGGCCCTGATAAAGAGGCACGGAAATGAAACGGTTCTGAGCCTGGGCATACTCATATACGGACTCTTCACCATACTCTACACCCAGGCAACCAGCATAGTAGTCTTCTACCTCACCCTCCTTGGAGTGGCCATATCCTTCTACATATTCAACATATGCTTCAGGATAGCCCTGCTTGACCACACAAGCAGCAGTCACAGGGGCGAGCAGGTGGGCTTCTCTAGGATGGTGACCCACCTGGGAAGCATAGCAGGCCCTGTCACAGGGGGCCTCATAATAGACACCATATCCCTCCAGGGCGCCTTCCTGGTGGCCGGCTCCTTCGGCCTGCTGGGCTTTCTCCTTTCACTCTGGCTCAGGAGGCTATAATTCATCATTCAAACAAGTGCCCCTTTTCTTAACTTTATACCCAGATTTTCTCGAATATATTTCCTTAATTTGTAGTCGCTTACTTTACATCCCTTCATGTGCAAAGTATGCCTTACATACGGAATGCTGTGTCCTTGCTCTATACGTTCCATTATTAAGTCATCATGTCGACTGTCCGGATACTCGCTCACCCTGTCAAGCCTGACCATGCTTCATCTTTATACAAAGCCTTTTTATCCCCTTTCAAGGCCAGGCAAATTTAAAACACCGGGCCAATTATTAATGAATTCCATGTACTCCGGGAAGCTCGAGACCCTGTTCAAGAGAAAGCGGATGAGAATCGGCTCCAGAATAAGGGTGACCAGGGCCGGCTCCCCCAGGGGGGACAAGCAGGCCTATGATGGCCTGCTCATGCCAAAGACCGATGCCGGAGACCCTGATTCCATCATTCTCAAGCTCGATTCAGGCTACAACATCGGCCTCAAATACCATTCCGGCATGAGGATAGACAAGAGCCGCGGGCCCTCCCCCATGGCCGTGAAGGAGGAGGAGAGGTTCGAGCTCGGCAGGATATCCAAGAAGCTGACAAAGCTCAGGTTCGACTCCAGGAAACCCCCCATATCCATGATATCCACGGGCGGGACAATAGCGAGCAGGGTGGACTACCATACAGGCGGGGTCCGCGCCCTCGAGGACCCCAGGGAGTTCCTGCACAATGTCCCGGAGCTTGCCAGAACAGTCAACATAAAGCACATCAGGCGGCCCTTCACCAAGATGTCCGAGGACATGGACTACAGGGACTGGCAGGAGATTGCGAAACAGGTGGCCAGGGACCTCAACTCAGGCATGCGCGGCGTGGTCGTGACCCACGGAACCGACTTCCTCCACTTCACCTCTGCCGCTCTCTCCTTCATGCTCAGGAACCTCCACAAGCCCGTGGTCCTGGTGGGTGCCCAGCGTTCCTCTGACCGCGGCTCCTCTGACGCGGGCATGAACCTGATATGCTCAGCCCATGTGGCCGTGGGCGGGATTGCCGAGGTCGGCATATGCATGCACGGTGAGTCAGCAGACACCTTCTGCCTCTTCAACCGCGGGACCAAGGTCCGCAAGATGCATTCTTCCAGGAGGGACGCCTTCAGGCCCATAAACGACCTCCCACTGGCCAGAATCTATCCCAGCGGCAAGATTGAAATCCTAAACAAAAACCACAAGAAAAGGAACGACCGGGAGAAGGTCGAGGCTGATACACGGTTCGAGCCAAGGGTTGCGATATTAAAGGTCTATCCCGGAGCTGACCCTGATGTCATAGATCACTACGTCTCAAGGGGCTACAGGGGGTTTGTCATCGAGGCCTCTGGCCTGGGGCATGTCCCCACACTCTCCCGAAAGCCCTGGACAAAAACCATCAAGAAGCATGTCAGGGACGGCATACCCTTCATCACAGCCTCCCAGACCCTCTACGGCAGGATACACCCCCACGTATATTCAAACCTGAGGATTCTCTACCGCGAGGCCGGAGCCATCCCAGGCGGGGACATACTCCCCGAAACCGCCTATGTGAAACTGGGATGGGTGCTCGGACACACAAAATCCCTGGAGAAGGCAAGGGAGATGATGCTCACCAATTACGCGGGCGAGATAACAGAAAGAAGCCTTCCAGGGACCTACCTCTACTGATTCATCGCAGGCTTCATCCTGCGGGATATTCACGCTTTAATCTCCCTTCAATCTCCTGGGTTACCCTCCCCTCTTCCTCTATATCTTTCAATACCTCTTCCAGGTTTCCATCGAGAGAATAGACCTTATGCCATTTGCGGCCTACAAAGAGTTCCTTCACACCCCCGAAATTACCCTTTACATCCTCGCGACCCTTATCACCGAATTCCTCAAGCGTATCAAACACCACATACAACTCGTGATGCGTAAAGGCGTCCCCCGCCTCAGTGGCAGAGCTAACCCTTCCTGCATAGGCCCTTTCCGGCGTGGTTACCAGAACATACTTACCGTCAATCTTCGGAACATCCATACCAAGTGTTCATATTATGTTCTTATAACAATCAACAATAATTTTAATATGAATGTATTAAATATAATTAAAATATTAAATATTTGTTTACAAAATAACGATATATATACATTAAATTAAACATATGATTACCATGAAACCCGGAGCAGACCCCGTCAACGACAGGATTCTGAACATCCTGCTGCAGAACTCCAGGCTATCCTACAGGGCAATATCAAGGAAGGCCGGTGTCTCAGTGGCCACTGCAATAAACAGGGCAAGGTCAATGGAGAAGAGCGGCACAATAAAAAGGCACACCATCCAGATAGACTATGAAATGCTCGGCTACGACATCGATGTTGCCGTCTTCATGAGGGTCTCGAAGGGGAAGCTCCTCGAGGTTGAGAAAAGGCTCTCCCTCTACAGTAATGTCTATGCCGTCTATGACATAACAGGGGCATTTGACGTCCTTGTCATGGCAAGGTTCAGGAACAGGAGGGAGCTGGACAGCTTCATAAAAAGGGTCCAGACACTCGAATACGTGGAGAGGACCGAGACAAACCTAATCCTGAACAAGGTAAAGGACAGCTTTTGAAGGGACATCTAATATATTAAAAACCGAAACAAAAATTCTACATGCTCTTTGGCAAACCAAAATCAGGGGAGAGGCCTCACCTGATTGTCCAGGCCATGATAAGGAAGAACACAGGCGAATACCTGGCTATCAAGAGGGCCGAGGCCGTGGAGGTGGGTTCCTGGGAGTTCCCAGGTGGCAGGGTCGAACCGGGGGAGACCATAGAGAAGGCCCTGGCGCGTGAGATAAGGGAGGAGACCGGACTCAGGGTCGATATCGAGCGCTTTGTGGGCTGGGGCCAGGGCTTCGGCATAAGGGACGTGTCCGGCAGGATTATAGACCGCTTCGTGATGTTCTTCGAGTGCAAGCTCATCAAGGGGAAGCTGAAGCTCAACAGCGAGGCCTCAGACCACAAGTGGGCCACACTTGAACAGATCCTTCAGTTCAAGCCCCTGAGCAGGCCTGTCCAGGACTTCTTTGGAAAGTTCAGGATAATCCCGCAAGGGCTTTTAACCGGCGACAAAGCAGTAATTTCAGATATATACCAAAACATTTCGGACTAGTGTTATGGAGCCATGGATATATAACAAGAAATGAATTAGAGATATTAAGATGGATTAAAGAATCATTCAAACATCTGGAGGCTTTCGATAATGGATTATAAAAAAATTGGATTAAAGTGTGGATTGGAAATCCACCAGCAACTAGATACTAAACACAAATTATTCTGTAAATGCAGTACTGCTTTTTCAGAGACGACACCAAACACAGTAATTGTCAGAAGGCTAAGGCCGGTTGCAGGTGAACTAGGCGAGATTGATTTGGCAGCATTGCATGAAGTAATAAGGGGTAGAGAATTCCACTACAATGTTTATTCTAATGAAAGTTGTGAGGTTGAATCAGATAGTGAACCCCCACACGATCTTAACAGGGAAGCTCTTGATATTGCACTCACAGTGGCCACAATGCTAAAGTGTGACATACCTGATGAGATACATATTATGAGGAAGAACGTAATAGATGGTAGTGTGGTATCATCCTTCCAGCGAACTGCTATAGTTGGTCTAAATGGCAGGCTTAAGGCCCCTTCCGGGGAGGTGGGCATAACCAATCTGAGCCTGGAGGAGGATGCCGCCCAGATACTGGGAAGGGAGCATGACAGTGTCATATACGGGCTCAACAGGCTCTGCATCCCCCTAATCGAGATAGGCACCACCCCTGACATAAAGTCCCCCGAGCACGCCAGGGATGTTGCGGCCCAGCTCGGAATGATCCTCCGCTCCACCGGAAAAGTCAAGCGCGGCCTGGGGACAATCCGCCAGGACATCAACGTCTCCATCAGGGAAGGCGCCAGGGTCGAGATAAAGGGTGCCCAGGACCTGAACCTGGTACCCAGGTACGTGGAGAACGAGGCCCAGAGACAGCTGAGCCTGGTTAAAATCCGCGACAGGCTCAGGAAGGCCGGGTTCAGACCCCCGAAACCCAATCTCAAGGACGCTTCCCACATCTTCGGTAAGGCCCAGTCCAGGATAACCAGGGGAAAAACAACCTTCTCCATGAGGATTCCCGGCTTCGCAGGCTACCTCAAGACCCAACTCACACCCACACGCACCCTGGGCAATGAAATAGCCAGCTACGTGCGCGCCAGGATAGGCGCCCAAGGCTTTATCCACTCTGACGAGGTCCTTGGCAAATACGGCCTGGAGAAGCATTTCAGGGAGCTTGAAAAGCACCACAGGGCCAATCCCAGGGACACCCTGATAATAGTATCCGGCGACCGCAAACTTGCCAAAAAAACATTCGAGGTCATTGTCGAAAGAATATCCCGGCTTCTGAAGGGCGTTCCGGAGGAGACCAGGAGGGCCCTTGAGAACGGCGACAGCGAGTTCATGAGGCCGCTCCCGGGGGCAGCCCGCCTCTACCCCGAGACCGATATTCCCCCGGTATTCATAACCCCTGCAAAGCTCAGGGAAATCAGGAGTAACCTCCCCGAGCTCCTCGAGCAGAGGGTTGTCAGGTTCATGGCCAGGTACAAAATCAATGAGGAGCTGGCCTCCCAGGTCGTCCACAGCGGCTTCTCAGATCAGTTCGAGTACGGCATCTCCCGCGGGCTTGAGCCCACCTTTGTGGCAGGCCTCCTTACCTCGGGCCTCACCCAGCTCAGGCGCAAGGAGGGCGTCCCTGTCGACAACCTGACCGGGCCCGAGTTCAGGAAGCTCTTTGATTATCTCAAGGCCAGGAGGCTGCCCAGGGAGCGGGTCCTCGAGCTCCTCAGGGAGATGGCCACCCGCCCCGACACGGACCTGGCCGGCCTCACCAGGAAAGAGGGCCTCTCCGAGGCCGACCTGACCAAGACAATCAAGAAAATAATCACCAAGAACAGGGAAGCCCTTAGGAAGCCCAGGCCCGAGAAAATCCTCATGGGCGAGGTCATGAAGGAGGTTAGGGGCAGGGCCCCGGGCTCCGATGTCATGAGGCTGCTTCTCAAGGAAATAAGGAAGGCCTAGGCCCTCCTTTTCCATAAATCACCGTTTAATCCTGTAAGTTCCTTCAGGTATTCTGGACCAAGACCCCCGGGATACACCACCCTTATCTTCCAAACAGGATAATCTTCAATCTTTTCAACAAAGGGGTACGCTTTAGCCAGGGCTTGGTTATGCCCCTTTCTTCCGAAGAAATCTCCGATACAGGCCCCATCAACACGGTCCCCATTCCTGCCAATAGAAATCTTCTTAACAGCTCCGGGGATATGCTCCTGCATTTTCTCTACCAGCGCACTGCATAGCTTATATGGGTTCCTCTCGCTATCAGGCCTGATATCAAAGAAACCCTTTTTGTATATTTCTTCAGCAGGCACCTCAAACACCATTTTCGGCAAACCATTCCTCTTTGTTGGACGTCTCCTGCTCCAGTACCTTCTTGAACTCATTCCATTCACCCTCCTTTCAAGAAAGGCCTTTGATATAGCCCTGGCTCACCTTTTAACATTTTGAATCGAAAAAGCCGCCAGGTTTATAGCGACAAGAAATGAGTGTCAGTCAGGTGAGAACACGAGCCAATGCAAGCCTACCTGCTGATAAAGAGATACAGTACCTGCCAGAGATAGCCTGCTGGGCCTTTCATTGGAATATAATTTGTATGCAATCCTTTAAATAATAATCGCATATTATTTTCATGAAAAGAGCATTCCTCATACATGGCTGGGAGGGATACCCGGAGGAGGGCTGGCGGCCTTGGCTGAGAAGCGAGCTCGAAAAGAGAGGGTTTAGTGTTTCTGTCCCTGCAATGCCTGATACAGAAAACCCGAAAATGGATGCATGGGTCAATCACCTTTCAAAAACAGTCGGAGCCCCTGACAGGGACTGCTACCTTGTCGGCCACAGCCTGGGCTGCATAGCCATCCTCAGATACCTTGAAACCCTCAAGGAGGGCCAGTCGGTTGGCGGTGCTGTTCTTGTTGCAGGATTCTCCGAGAATGTAGGCATAGACGAGATTGCGAGCTTCTTCACAACCCCTCTCAACTGGAACAAGATAAAATCTCATTGCAGGAGATTCATCGCAATACATTCAGATAATGATCCATATGTAGAATTAAGACATGGCAACATATTCAAAGAGAACCTGGAATCAGAGGTAATCATAAAACACAACATGAGCCACTTCAGCGGCGATGACGGAATCACAGAGCTACCAATTGCACTGGATTCTGTCCTGGAGGTATCCGGGTAGGATTCACTCCCCAACGACCTGCAGCACGACCTCCCTCTTCCTGGCCGGCACATCGAAGTCCAGGACAACGATGTTCTGCCACGAACCCAGAATCAGCTTCCCCTCCCTGAACGGAACGTTCAGTCCGGGCCCGAACAGGCTGGCCCTCACATGGCTCTTACCGTTCTCGTCACCCCAGGTCTTGTGATGCTCATACTCAATATCCGAGGGGACGAGCCTTTCCACAGCCTTCTTGAGGTCCCTGTTAAGGTTGGGCTCGAACTCCGTGGTGGTCACCGAGGCAGTCGAGCCTGGGACAAATATAGTCACAACCCCTGACTTCATCCCGGATTCCCGGACAGCCCTGGCCACCTGCTCCGTTATCTCGATTATGTCAATATCCGGCCCTGACTTCACCCGGATGGTCTCTGTCTTTACAGGCATGCTATTAGATTGGATTCAGGGTTAAAAACATGGCGGGCCTCCCGGCCCGGGAAATCGAGACCTGACTACTCCAGAACCGAAAAGATAAAACACCCGAACAACCATGGTATGTATTTAAATATTTAATAGTTTTAATACTTATTAAAAGTTAATTATATCCGGTGAGTCTTAAAATGGCCAACGATATCTATTCTGAATCCCTGGAGATGCACAGGCGCGCCAGGGGAAAGCTCGAGATATGCCCCAAGGTCCCCCTCAAGACCAGGCATGACCTGAGCCTTGCATACACACCCGGAGTCGCCCAGGCTTGCAGGGAGATTGCCAGGGACAGGAACGCGGCCTACAAATACACCATAAAATCAAACACCGTGGCAGTCGTGACAGACGGCTCCGCCGTCCTGGGCCTGGGCAACATAGGGGGCCACGCAGCCATCCCTGTCATGGAGGGCAAGGCCATACTCTTCAAGGAGTTCGCCGGAATAGATGCATTCCCCATATGCTTCGAGAAATATAGCAGCGATTTCATCAACACAGTCAAGAACATCTCTCCCGTCTTCGGCGGCATAAACCTCGAGGACATCGCTGCTCCCAAGTGCTTCGAGGTCGAGGAGGCCCTCCAGGATATCGGCATCCCTGTCATGCATGACGACCAGCACGGGACTGCTGTGGTTGTCCTTGCGGCACTCCTTAATGCATGCAGGGCAACAAACAGGAGATTCGAGGACCTGAACATCGTCATAAGCGGGGCCGGTGCTGCCGGCTTTGCCATTACCAGGCTGCTTCACTGCGTAGGCATTGACAAGAGCATCTGCAGGAAGGTAAGGGAGATAATAGTCTGCGACACCAAGGGAATAATCCACCAGGGAAGGAAGGACCTGCCCGGCAACAAATACAAGCAGATTATCTCACAGGAAACAAACCACGAAGGGAGAACAGGCACGCTTGGGGATGCCCTACAGGGGGCGGATGTCTTCATAGGCGTCTCAGCCCCAAACATCGTAACAGGGGACATGATTAAATCAATGAACATGGACCCGATTGTCTTTGCCATGGCCAATCCCGTTCCCGAGATAATGCCCGAAAAGGCCAGGGAGGCCGGGGCCTCCGTTGTCGGAACCGGGAGGAGCGACTTCCCCAACCAGATAAACAACGTTCTTGCATTCCCCGGTATATTCCGCGGGGCCCTGGACGCCTCTGCAACGAGGATAAGCGATGAGATGAAGATTGCGGCTGCCCATACACTCGCGGACTACGTCAAAGAGCCCTCCAGGGAGAATATTCTTCCCAATATCCTTGACAAGAATGTTACCACTGCAGTGGCAGCGGCAGTCAGGGAAGCGGCCATCAAATGCGGATGCATAAGGGCTTGACAGTTCCGCACCCCTTAGGCCTGTTAATAGCACAACCCCCATGTATTCTCATCACCAACTACACTCAAACCCCACGGGTTTATGCATAGCGGGGCCAGCGTCTGAACTAAATAAATACAAAAAAGAATTGGAAATATCCCCCTACCAGGAGGAAGCCCAAAATTAATCCCTTCTGTGTGATTGCCTACTAAAACCTCTTTGGTCGGTGCTTCTGGTAGCAATCCCTGCAATAAACAGGCCTGCTTCCGTCAGGCTTGAACGGAACCTCGCATTCCTTCCCACAGTCAGCACAAATTGCCTTGTGCATCTCCCTGGGAGGACGGTTTCCGAATCTCTCTTCTCTCATTCAATCTCTCCTTAATTCTATTGGCCCCCTGTTCTTCAAGGAGCTCCTTTTTATAGTCGCTATTGGGTATTTAAATGTATGCATGCTGCCCAGGCCATATTCTTGGCCAAAGGGGAGCATAGCCCCGCGCGGACTTTCGGACGCCCCCTCCGAAGAGGAAGGCGGGCGAACTTGCCTGGGAGTCTGACCAAGGCCACTCTCCCTGCATTCGAACCGCGGTCTCCAGGTCCAGAGCCTGGTATCCTTGGCCACTAGACTACGGGGCTATAGCCGCTATGCGGTGATATTAATGGCTTAACCAGATATTTAAACCTTTTTTCCGTGAGGCCAAGCCTTAAAACATTTACTGTTATAACTTAATCGGTTGCGATGCCGCGCATCTCATCTTAAATATGCCGAGAAATTGATGTTCATCGAGATAAATCAATCCCATAAGTCATATGGTAACTGCTACCTTATGAGATTCCAGTGAATGGAAGGCCACGATTCTGTTAGCCCGCGGATTGATGGGTCTCGGTTTTTAGGCAATTATTCAGGTCTTGGAAGGTCTTGAGAGTTAATAATAACCCAATCAGAAAGGAGGCACACTATGAAAGTTCTCGTATATGGTACGGGAGGCAGGGATCAAAGCCTTGCCGATAAATACGGAGACAGCCAGCACGTGGACAAGGTCTATTTCGTGCCCGGCAATGCCGGTGTGGCCTATACCCAAAAGGGCAGGAGAGGTCTCATAGAGTGTTTCGACATACGGGATTTCACAGAGGTCTCAAAATTCTGCCTGGAAAACAAGGTTGATCTCGTTGATATCGGCTCTGAGAATCCGCTGGAACAAGGACTGGTGGATATACTGAATGAACACGGCATCAGGACCATCGGCCCAATGAGGCAGGGCGTGAGGATCGAGAGCGACCGGGCATTCACCGATGATGTCCTGCGCGATATCGGGGTCCCCAAACCTGAATACAGGATATTTGATGATCCCCGGAAGGCCAAGGAATATGTAAGGACTATCGGCTACCAGGTCTTTGTCAAGGCAAATGGACTTGCAGCAGGAAAGGGAGCCATCGGGTGCGATGACGTCCCCCAGGCCGAAACCGCCATTGACAAGCTCATGGTGGAGAAGATATTCGGCAGCTCCGGAGATAGGGTCGTCATCGAAGAGAGGAAATACGGCACCGAGATCTCCTTTTTTGTGTACCTGGACGGCAAACAGGCGCTTCCCTTAAAGATGTTCGTCCAGGACTACAAGAGGGCCTTTGATCTAGACGACGACAACGCTATCAGGGAATTCGGCGGCAACCTCAACACCGGCGGTACAGGCTGCTATGCTCCGCACAGACTGGTGAGCCCATGGCTCGTCAACAGGATCATCAAGGAGATCGTGAACCCAACGGTGAACGCAATCTACAACCGGGGCGACCTAGGTCTAGGATGGAACTACAAGGGGGTCCTCTACTTCGGCCTCAACCTCGACCCGTATCATCATCTGGATGTCTTTGAGATCAATGTGCGGCACGGTGATCCCGAATGGGAGGTGCTTTCCCGGAAATTGAGCACCGATCTGTTCGAGATAGGCATGGCGGTCTGGGAAGGGACGCTCGACCAGATTCGCCCTGTCTGGAACAGCCAATACTATGTGGATGTGGTTGCCATGGAGGGCCGCTCAAAGGCAGAGAGAGGATGGAACAAGGGATATCCCGGGCGATACGGAAAGGGCCATCAGGTGGTGGGCCTGGATCAGATGGATAAGGGAATAGCCATCTACTTCTCAGGCGTGAGAGAGGATGAAGACAGGGGCCTGGTAACCGACGGCGGGAGGGTCCTCCATGTTATCGCAGGGGATGCCACACTGGAAGGGGCCCGGGAGAAGGCGTACAGGAACATAGCACGCATATCGTTACTAGATCATAATAACGGCGATGCAAACGGTATGCGGTTCCGAAAAAGGATTGGGCTTGAGGAGATGCCTCTAATCCAGTTATGATTCCAAAAGCAGGAATTCATCTTGGGGTTCCTGCTTATCTTGTCTAATTAAAGGGATACAAGAACACCTCAGTCCCGCATGCAAATAAAAACCATGCCCAAATCAGGCTCGGTTTTCTCTCATAGAATCCCGAGTATGGGGACTCGAGCTTAAAAGATTTCCCATTATCTAATAATCATGTTCAGGACGAGAAGGGCCATTAATGATATTGAATCGCTGGGGCTTGATGTCAGCCCCATTGACTCAAAGCACCTCCGCATATGGGACAGTTCGGCCCAGGGAAGGTACCTCCTCTCCGGCTTCATAAAAAGGAGGAGGGGGAATCCCGACATCATAGCATATATGGGAATCGATGAAGGAAAGAGGGGAAATCTAAGGGGAATCGCAGGAAAATACGGCCTCTCATTCAGGTGCGTGCTCAGTGCCTCTGACGGCATGCTCGTCTACGAGAGGGACGGTGAGATAATCGAGGAAGAAGGATTTGACGGCAAGACATGTTCCAGGTATCTTCTGAGCGATTAGATGCCACCTACCTATACATCCGTGAGCCAGACCATGGCACCTGCCCAATAAAGTTATAAGCAACATCTGCCAATACATATCCATGGAAGAAAGGGAAAAGGCATCAACAACAGTGGAAATCGACAAGGAGATACTTCTGAAGTTCAAGAGCATCTGCGTCCTCAAGGAAGTGACAATGTCAGATGAGATAGAGGATATGGTGCGGGACTGGGTGTCTAGGAACGAGGGTGCAGAACCCGCGGCCCCGGAACCCGGCGGGGAGGCAGCCCAGGGTGATGAGTCCCTAATGGCCCAGGAACCCAGAAAGAAGGCCTCTGAAACCGATGAAATCAGCGACGAGATTGAGAATCAGGTAGAAGGGGACTGAAGGATTGCCAAAGCTTTTAAATCTGCCTCTCCAAACTATATTCATGAACCCCGGCACGACAACCACCATGACAACACGATTTTGTTAGTCATTGGCCTGTGCTGGGGTGGTCTGGTTCTGGTTGCCAACTGCCTCATGCAGGACTATAACCATGCCGGAACGGGTAACGCAAATATAACCCCTAAAAACCAATATATTAAGAACAGCATGGTGAATCAGAATGAAGATATTACTGCTCCACTCGGACTTCATAGAGTGGGAGCCCAGGAAGAAGGCCATCCCAGGGGCCGAGGAGGCCGAGAAGAAGCCAGTCAGGGTCAGGGAGGCCCTTGCTGTGTTCAGCGCTGTGGAGAAGCCTGACAGGGAAAACCTAGAACAGGTCGCCGAGAACACAGTAAAGGAGATTCTCAAGGTCTCCAGTGAGGTAAAGGCCAGGAATATCGTTATCTACCCCTATGTCCACCTCTCTCAGGAGCCCTCCTCCCCGGACACGGCCCTCAAGGTCCTTGACAGCATGGAGGCTCTGCTCAAGAAGGCAAAGAAGAAGGTCTACCGCGCCCCCTTCGGGTGGTACAAGGCATTCAACATCAGGGTCAAGGGTCATCCCCTCTCCGAGCTCTCAAGGTCCATCTCTCCCAAGGGGGTTTCCAGTGAAAAAATTGGTGAAGTCTCCGAGGCCCTCAGAAAGGAGAAGGCCCTGAAATCCAAATGGTTTGTTCTGGAACCAGGCGGGAAGATGCACAAGATTGAGATAAAGAATGGAAGGCTTCAGGGATTTGATTTCTCAAAGCATGAGAATCTGAGAAAGTTCGCACACCATGAGATGGCCAAGAGCAGGAAAGTGAAGGAAGAGCCTCCCCATATCAGATTGATGAGGAAGCTACAGCTGGTTGATTACGAATCCGCTTCTGACCCTGGAAATTTCCGCTATACCCCTTATGGGAAACTGATAAAATCCCTTCTGGAAGAGTACGTGACAAGGAAGATGATAGAGAACGGTGCCATGGAGGTGGAGACCCCCATAATGTATGACTACGAGCACCCCGCACTCAAGGACTACCTCAACAGGTTCCCTGCAAGGCAGTACACAATAGAGACTCCTAATAAGAGGGTATTCCTGCGCTTCTCTGCCTGTTTTGGACAATTCCTAATACTGCATGATTCAAACATATCCTACAAGAACCTTCCCATGTGGCTGTATGAACTCACCAGATATTCCTTCAGGGTGGAACAGAGGGGTGAACTTGCCGGACTAAGAAGGCTCAGAGCATTCACCATGCCAGACTGCCACGCATTTACAAGAGATATGCTCCAGGCCAAAGAGGAAATGATGAGAAGGTTCAGGATTTCTAAAGAGATTCAGGTGGGCATGGGCATCTCGCCAAAAAAAGACCTCGAGCTCGCAATAAGGATGGTAAGGGATTTCCATAACAAGAACAAGGGTTTTGTTTCAAAGATGGTAAAGGAGTGGGGCAAGCCTGTGCTTGTCGAAATGTGGGATAAGAGACTCTTCTATTTTGTAATGAAATATGAATTCAATTTTGTGGATGCACTTGATAAAGCAGCTGCTCTGACAACTGACCAGATTGATATAGAGAATGCAGAGAGATACGGAATCCGATACACTGATGTGGACAACAAAAGAAAATATCCCATTATTCTTCACTTATCTCCTTCAGGAGCCATCGAAAGGGTAATTTATGCTCTTCTTGAAAAAGCCTACATGCAGATGCAGAAAAAGAAAAACCCGGTTCTTCCATTGTGGCTTGCACCCACACAGGTAAGGATATGCCCAGTATCTGACAAGCATCTGGATTATGCCGTGAAGATTGCAGAGGATATATCAAAACATGATATAAGGGTAGATGTGGAGGACAGGGACGAGACAATTCCAAGAAAGATACAGAATGCGGAGTCTGAGTGGATAAGCATGATTGTTGTGGTAGGCGATAAGGAAAAGAAATCAGGGAAGCTTGCCGTAAGATTTAGAGAAACCGGTGAAATCAAGAATATTTCTAAGGATGTTCTGATAAAGGACATCAGGGACAAGACAGCGGATTTCCCCTTCAGACCGCTCCCGGTTCCCATGCTTCTGAGTAAGAGGCCTGTGTTTATTGGTTAATATGGCTTTTCAGGGCTTTTTCCAGAACCCCTTTCTTGTCCCATCTTCCATCTTCTGCCAGAACCCAGTCATTGTTTTTAACCCCGGGTACCAATAATAGATTAATGCCCAAGAAAAAATCCCCCACCCTTCCTTTACATAACAAAGGCAGGAAGGGAAAGCACTCCCCCGAGCGCCTCATCTTCACAGACCTTGACGGGACCCTTCTCGAACGCGAGAGCTACTCCTGGAGGGCTGCTGAACCTGCCCTCAGGGGGGCCGAGAAGGCCGGAATCCCCGTCATATTATGTACGAGCAAGACCCGCGCCGAAATCGAGTTCTACAGGAAGCGGATTCGCAATCATCACCCATTCATATCAGAGAACGGCGGGGCAATATACATCCCCAGGGGATACTTCAGGCACGACCCCCCCGGCACCACGAAGACCAGGAAATACCTGGTCAGGGAGCTCGGCAGGCCCTACAGTGAACTGAGGGGGGCCTTAAGGGCCATGCAGAAGAAGGGCCTGAAGGTAAGGGGCTTCAGTGACATGTCCGCTTCTGAACTCAGGAAGCTATCGGGCCTCTCCCTGAGGGAGGCCTGCCTTGCAAAGAAGAGGGAGTACGACGAGCCCTTCATTCTGGGTGACCCCAGGCAGGATACCAGGCTCCTGGAGATGACAGGGAAGCTTGGCCTCCAGTGCATCAGGGGAACGCGCTTCTACCACATCCTGGGAGACAATGACAAGGGCCTTGCAGTCAAGGTTCTCACAGACATCTATCAGCAGGAGGCTGAGAGGCCCATGGTGACAGCCGGCCTGGGCGACTCCCCCAACGACTTTCCCATGCTCAGGGCAGTCCACGTGCCCTACCTCGTAAAGGGGTCTGACGGCGGTTACGCCTCCAAATCCCCGGCCTTTGCAAGGGCAGACGGGATTGGCCCCGAGGGATGGAACTCCGCTGTCCTCAAATTCATCGAGGAGGAGTTCTGATGGAGCAAAGGAAGGCAGAGGCCCTCTACAGGAACTCCATAAGGGTTCTCAGGAGGGCCCAGCTCAGGTCAGGGGGCTACCTGGCCACTCCCAAGGGCGAGCGCTACCCATATGTCTATCCCAGGGACAACGCCCTGTGTATCCTGGGCTTTGTCTCAGCAGGCCTCTTCAGGGAGGCCAGGAAGGCCCTGGACTTCATACTCCACACGCAACTCCCATCAGGGGCCTTTCCCCAGAGGGTTGACACCGACGGAAGGGATGCATCCTACAAGCCCATCCAGATAGACGGAACCGCCCTCAGCCTCTATGCACTCTCCAGGTATGTGGCGGAATCAGACGACACCCGCTTCGCCCTGGAGAACTGGGAGATTGCGGAATCCGCAGTTGAATACATCATCAAGAACATCCACTCCGAGAAGGATCTTGTCTACACCCCGAACTCTGTCCACGAGTTCCCGCCCATGGAGGAGGGCCTGGAGATATGGGCCAACGCAACCTGCCTGGCCGCATTAAAGCAGGCCTACGAGCTTGGAAAGAGAATCAGGATGGAGAGGCCGAGGTGGTTCGAGGCCACGAACAAAATAAGGAGCGGGATAAACAACTACATGTGGAACTCCCGGGTCAATGGCTTCATCAAGACCATAAGGCTCAAGGAGTCCAGCTCTGTGGAAACCGATGCAGACACCTCCTGCCTGGCCCTCTGCGAGTTTGGGGCCTTCCCTGACAGGGACCCGAAGATAAAATCAACGATAAGGAGAATCGAGGAATCCCTGTGGAACAGGGAGCTGGGCGGCATCTGCCGATACCCCAAGTACCAGGGAAGGAATAATGGAGGATGGGGCCCCTGGCCCCACTTCACCCTGATTCTGGCCAGGCACTACATCCGCCTGAGGGACCGAAAAAGGGCCGACAGGCTCCTGGACTGGACCATCAGGACGGCCTGGAAGAACGAGCTTCCCGAGCACATTGCCACTGTTGAGGAGTTCGAGGAGTATGTAACAGACTTCAAGGACTCAGGCATCCTCAGAAAGGACCGCCTCCTCATGATAGAGAACGCCCGCAAGCATCCCATGTTCAGGAAGGGCGTCGCCTACATAACCCTCCCCCTGGCCTGGCCCCACGCCGAGTTCATCCAGACCTGGAACCTCTACAAGAAGACCTTCGGGAAATCGGCGGTGGGGCACCATTAAGTATATAAAAACTACATAGAGATAACATAAACCCCACGTTTACTTGTGTGGGTTTGCCCTCCTAACAGGTGTTAGATGCAGGCGCTCCTGAAGCGCTGGAGTTCGTTTGCGTGAACCAAAGAAATATATTATCTGCTTCGATTAGATTAACATATGAAAACACTTTTCTTAGCATCGTATGCGGCATACACGTTGAATAAGTTATTGGATTATCTCCCAAAACCACCAAACAAATTAATAGTCGCATTTATACCAACTGCTGCGGGACCCTATGAAAACAAATGGTTTGTTGATGAAGATAGGGACAAACTAATCGAATTAGGATTCAATGTAAGGGACATTGATATCGAGACAAAAACAGAAACACAATTAGCCGATGACCTAAAGGATATTGATATGATATTTGTTGCAGGGGGAAACGCATTCTATCTATTAGAAAAAGCAATTGCTAGCGGATTTGACAAACTAACAAAATCGTTAGTTAATCAAGGGATAATATATGTCGGGTCGAGCGCAGGTTCTGTTTTTGTTGGACCAACGCTAGAACTTGTAAGAACGGTAGATGACCCGTTAAAAGCTCCCCAACTCAAAACACACAAAGGACTCAACATTGTAGATTTCGTTGTATTGCCGCATATCGGAAATGAAAAGTTTCAACCAAAATACGATGAAATAATAGACGAAATAGACAACTCACCTTTCAAGGTTATCAAACTCAAAGATAACCAAGCGGTTCTTGTTCACGGTGATGACGTAAAGATTATCAGTTAAACCACGCAAACGAATTACGCCTAACGGACGGGATTCAACGAAGTTTTCTTTCCCCGCTACTATGTCAGAGCCCTATAAGCGTGGTTATCAGTAAGAAAATTTGGGGAACTATCTCCGATTAAACCGGTTCCCGTTGAATCTGTGTTATCTTCCCCAGCTTAGAATGCACAAATAAGGGTCCGAACCCGAAGGGTGAGGAAGTTGCCGAGCACATATGTTAACTGAATATTGTTATAATATTGGGGG
>Ga0315552_1000970_pt1 | contig 17618 bp, 17 predicted proteins | sample SalMarSW160170MG_2_FD_203102 | JGI IMG/M metagenome (GOLD analysis project Ga0315552, IMG submission 203102) | Salt marsh sediment microbial communities from the Plum Island Ecosystem LTER, Massachusetts, United States - Salt Marsh Sediment SW1601-70 ...
AGTCGGCTGGTTTCTTCCGGTACGTCCTTCAACCTGATAAATATTTGCCGTATTCATGTACTGACTCTCCTCCCGGGGTATAGTCGCTCCTGGCCAAGACCCTCCTGCCTGCTTGAAGGAGCTATTACCCGCAGCTGAATTAGGGATTAATAAAGTGTGCCTCTTTTATCTTTTACCCCCCTTTACTTCATATTTCCGTTTTCAAACGGCCAGCCTTTGATGGGCATGTTCCATTCCTCGAGGAATTCCCTGAAATCCTTCTTATCTATTCGGTAATGCCCGCTGGGCAGTCGGAAAGCCTTCAATCGTTCACTTTTTATCCACTCCAGCACCGTACTTTTACTAACCTGGCAATAAACGGCGATATCTCGTGATGTCAACCTGATGTTTTCTCTGGCATTTCTTCCGGTCAAAAGCAAACTCCTTAGTTTATTAACAACGATTATAACCTGTGTATTTCAATTGTTTTTTACGAAGCGCGCGTATTACACATATGATAGATATGCGGGATTACAAACAAATCACAAAGCCTAAGTGAAAAGTCACAAAAAAGTCACAAATATAGTACTTTTGTACGGTATATACGTCATCGGCGCTTTGTGATTCAGGCTCGAATGAGTAGTGACGATTCTATAAAAAAGTCACAAAATATCGCCGATATATCACAAAATAATCACAAATAGCGGCGCACTATATTTTTACCCATGAGGCCTTATATCCGTAATTAATCACGGAATGTGTTTGACAGAGCGTTATATTGTTGATAATATAGAATGTCTGGAGTCGTGAGAAAATGACGGATAAAAAGATAACGGAAGCCAAGGTACCGGACTTCGGGGTCAAGCATAGTGCTCGTTCCGGGCGTGTACCGGAAACGGGCATCGTGGTGAGGAGCAAGGTCTGGCTGGAGAAAGACGGCAAGTTGCTCATGGGGTGGGGACGGGTTACCCTGCTGGAGCGCATCGATAAGCTCGGTTCGATATCGGCAGCGGCTAAATCGATGAAGCTGGCTTACCGCAACGCTTGGCTGTGGGTCGAGGCGATGAACCGCCTGTCGCCGGAACCGCTGGTGGAAAAGTCCACCGGAGGGGCCAGGGGTGGTTACGCACGCCTGACCAACGAGGGGCGGAGGATTGTAAGGGAATATAAAGAAAAACGCAGCGACGTACGCCAGATGCTGGGAAAAAATATATAAAAAATTTTTCATAGCGTCATATTGATGGCAATATATCCATGCGGAAACTGAAAAGAAGCGGTAATTAACTATTAGAAAGGGATTTATAGATGAAAAAACTGTTATTGCTGTCACTAATCGGACTGATGGTAATGCCTTTCGTCAGTTCATGCACCACCGGGGAGAAGGCACCAATCGGGATGGCGGTTGAGTTTATGGACCATGCCGCCTGCGCGTATATCGGACAGGACAAGGGGTGGTTTGAAGATGAAGGGCTGGATTTAACTTCCTATGAGAGCTATGCCACCGGTATGGCTCTGGCTTCGGCGCTGGCCCGCGGCGATGTCGAGGTTGCCTACGTTTGCCTGATACCCGCTATCAACGCTTTTGCCAACGCCGGTGTGCCGATAAAAGTAGTGGCCGGGACGCATAAGTACGGCTACGGCCTGGTCGTCGATGGGAATAAGGTAAAGACCGTCAAAGACCTGGAGAATCCGGGGATACGCTTCGGCTGCGTGAGGGAAGGCGGCGCCGTGGATGTGTTGCTGCACAAGATAATCGACCGGTACAATCTTGACGAAGGTAAAGTATTGAGCAGCCTTCAGCGGATGAATCCGCCCAAGCAGGTGATGGCCATCAAGACGGGGCAGCTGGATGCCGCCGTGCTGCCGGAACAGTGGGCGACCATGGCTGAAGAATTCGGCTTTAACATGCTGGTGATGAGTCAGGATGTCTGGCCGGATATGCAGGGCAGCGTCATGGTGGTAAAGGAAGACCTTATCAACGACCACCCGGAAGTGGTGAAAAAACTGATAAAGGTCTCGCAACGGGCGACCGATTGGAGCAATCAGCACCCCGAAGAAGCGGCCGAGGTTGTGGCACGGCAGCTGCAGGAGACCGGCGGCGAGGTGTTGCCGGTTAACGTGGCCGATACCGCCTCCGCCCTGGTCATTACCCCGGAAGTCCTGCTGCGTTCCATGCAGAGGATGGAGTTTACCACCAGCGTTGACCCGGATATGGTTCAGATGACCATTGACTATATCGCCGGACTGGGCTATATCAAGAGCAGCTTCAGCGCCGGTGACATCCTTGATTTGAGGTTCCTTGAGGATGAGCATACTTAGAAAATTAAGACCGGGCTGGGGCCTGCTGCCCGTAGCCGTTTTCCTAGCGTTATGGGAGCTGGTGGCCAGGCTCGATGTGCTGCCGGGGCATTTCCTGCCCCCCTTTTCCGCCGTGGTGGTGGAGTTTTACGACCTTAGTGCCAGCGGCGTCCTCGGCGAAAATTTCTTGAGCAGCCTCGTCAGGGTTCTCATAGGTTTCGTCGCCGGCTCCGTCGCCGGTATCACGGTGGGGACTATCATGGGGTGGAAAAAGGTTATCAACCGGGCTCTCAATCCTATCGTCAGCCTGTTTTACCCCATCCCCACCCTGGGATGGATACCCCTGCTGATGCTCTGGATAGGCATCAACGAGATGCTGCCGATTACCCTGATATTCATCTGCTCCTTTTTCCCCGTCCTTTATAACACCGTCACCGGCATCAGGAACGTAGACACCGATTTTATCAAGGCGGCCAGGACGCTGGGGGCATCCGACGGGAAGATTCTGACCACCGTCGTTATGCCGCTGGCCCTGCCCAATATCTTTACGGGGTTGAGGCTGGAGGCGGGGATGGCGTGGCGGGTAATTATCGCCGCCGAGATGGTGGCCATTCCCACCGGCATCGGCGCGCTGCTTATGAAGGCAGAAAGCCTGATTCGCATCGATATCATCATCGTCTGCCTGATTGTGCTGGCCATCATGTGTCTCACATTTGAAAAGTTTTTTGAATACCTGGAAAACAGGCTGACCGCCAGATGGAGGTAATGTGCCCTCTATAAAACTTGAGAACATATGTAAATACGTCTGCCGGGATGTGAACCTCACGATAAACGATAAGGAGTTCCTGGTTGTTTTGGGTTCCAACGGGGCCGGCAAGACAACCCTGATTAACATCATCGCCGGACTGGTTGATTATGAGGGGTCGGTGCTGTTCGACGATGTTCCCGTGGATAAGCTTCCGGCGAACCGGCGGGAGGTGGGGTACCTGTTCCAGGGGCTTTTACTTTTTCCGCACCTGACGGTAGTTGATAATATCGCTTACGGTTTGAACGCCCGGAAGTGGCCGCAGTCCCGGGTAGAAGCCAGGGTGGACGAACTGCTGGACCTGATGAACATCAAGCACCTGGCCTCGCGGTACCAGCGGCAGCTTAGCGGCGGCGAAAAGCAGCGGGTAGCCCTGGCCAGGGCCATCGCCCCGTCGCCGAGAGTGCTGCTGCTGGATGAACCTCTTTCGAGCCTGGATGCCCAGACCGCCAAGTATTTGAGGACCGAGCTAAAGCAGTTGCAGAAGCGACTTGGAATTACGACCGTGTACGTGACACACGACCTTATGGAGGGCGTGGCGATGGCGGATAGGATGGCCGTAATCCAGAACGGGCGCGTGGAACAGGTGGCGGAACCGGAAAAGGTGCTGTTCTATCCCGATAGCGAGAGGGTCTCCGATTTCATCGGGGCGCCGAATATACTGGACTGCGATTACTGCCGCGACCTGGGGCAGGGGGTTATGGAAGTAGGTTGCGGCGGATTGAAACTAACCGTCCCCCGCGAGCGCGGTCAGATACGCAAGGTAGCCATCCTGCCGCGCCACATCTATGTCTCCGAGACGAGACCGCCGGGGTTGAGCGTTAACGGATTTCAGGGTAAAATTACCGATATCAGGCCCGCCGGCAGTACCGTAAAAATCTGGGTCAGCGTGAACGGTACCAATCTCGTAGCAGAGGTACAATCGTACATATTCGAAGAGATGAATTTAAAGGTAGGTAAAGAGGTCTTTGTCATCTTGCGGATGAGAAGGATACGTTGTTACGAAACCGGTAACTGATAAAGTTTTTAGAAAAATTTAATGAAATTATGCCATTAACAGCGAACCTTTTCACACTTTTAACGTTATAATATAGTGAACGCTTGTAAAAACGGGAGGTTGATATGAAAAGGTTGATAGTTGGACTGTTAATGATTTTCCTGATTCTGGGTACGGTTGCCTGCGCGGAGGCGGAGCCGGCGCCGTCTCCCACACCCTCGCCGACTCCAGCCCCGGCACCAGCTGCGCCGCAAACTGTGTCGGAATCAAAGTCGATATTTGGAGGGGGGGATTCCTCCGTACCGGCACCGGTGATTCAGATACCCCCTGTACCCGCCCCCGCGCCCGCCCCGGCTCCGGAACCGGAAGGAGCCGCCGGTTATAACCAGGCCTGGTCTGGCGAGCGTATGATTATACGTTCCGGGTACATGACGCTGGTGGTGGTGGATGTCGCCTCGGCGGTGGAGCAAATTACGAATCTCGCCGCTACCTATGACGGCTATGTCGTGGCCTCCAACAACTGGCAGGACCGCGACAGGATGATGGGTAATATTTCCATAAGAGTTGACTCTAATTTCTTTAACGAAGCTATCAGCGCCTTGCGCGCGATGTCGGTCGAAGTAAGGTCGGAGAGCACCTCCGGCCAGGACGTAACCGAGGAATACGTCGACTTAAGCGCCAAGCTGCGCAACCTCGAGGCCGCCGAGGCGCAGCTGCTCGAACTCATGAAGCGGGCCGGCGAAGTCAAGGAGATACTGGAAGTCCAGCGAGAACTCGTGGACACGAGGGAAGATATCGAGCGGACCAAAGGACGCATGCAGTACCTGGAGGAAAGCGCGGCCATGTCGTATATCGAGGTGAGCCTGGAGCAGTCCAAACTTACCGCCGAATTTAGCGCCACTTCCCGTACTGTGAAAGAAGACGAGAAACTCCGCTTTTACGCTGATGTCGCCGGCGGCTTTACCCCTTACAGCTTCGAGTGGGACTTCGGCGACGGGAATACCAGCACGGAAGAAGCGCCCGTATACTCCTATAATACCGACGGCACCTATACCGTTACGCTGAAAGTTACCGACGACCGCGGCAACACGGCTCCCTATGAGAGAACGGATTACATCACGGTTCTTCCCGGCTGGAACGCCGGCGGTATCGCCAGCAGCGCCTGGAACGGGCTTATCGGGTTTTTCCGTGTCCTGTCCGATATCATTATCTGGCTGGGTATTTTCAGTCCGGTCTGGATAATAATCCTGGTTATCCTCTACTTCACCTGGTGGCGCAAGAGGAATAAGAAAGAGAGTTAAAGACGTAAACTTCCAAAAAATCATGGAGGGGGCGAAAGCCCCCTCCATTTTTATTGAAATCTAACCTGTTTAAGCTAACAGCCGCCGGATAATTTCCTCGCTGCTCATATCTTCCACGGCGATGACCTTGCTGCGGCTGGTCTGGCCGCGGACGATAGACAAAGAGGTTTTTCTTATTCCCAGCGCCTTACCGAGGAAGTCAATAAGCTCCTTGTTGGCCTTGCCCTTTACCGGAGGCGCCGCAATTTTTACCTGCAGCACCCCATCGGTAAAACCGGCAATTTCATTGCGACCGGCGTTAGGGGTAACCTTAATTGATAGCCGGTGGCTCTTGCCATGATTGTTTACGGTCAAACTAATCTCTTGTCACCTTGCGGGAAGCGAGTCGGCGGCTATTCGACAGGCTCTTTCTTGTATCCTACTGATATCGCGATACTGGCCAGGAACAGGACCGCCGATAACATCAACCAGAAATCCCATGTCAGGTCGACCCTAAGGTCTAGCGTTATCACGTCCAGGATGGTGACGATGCCGAATATCGCGCACAGACCGCCGATACTCCCCAGGATTGCCGCAAAAATACCCATCAGGTATGACCTCCTTATCGGTTTATCGTATAGCTTCGATAGTATATAATTATAAAAGTGGCCTTAATAATTGTGTTTGGAGATAATATAACATGAAATTAACAAATAATCTATATTTCTACCCGGAGCAGGGCATGCTGGACTGCAACACCTATGTCATCACGGGCAGGCCCGGCATCATTATCGACCCCGGCAACGGGGATTATATACAGGGCAGGGTCGAGGGCCTGCGCAAAGACGGCATCGCCCCCGCCGATATCGGCATTATCGTTAACACGCACCTGCACATCGACCATTGCGGCGCCAACGAAGCCTTTAAAGAGCTTTCAGGTGCCAAAATCGCCCTTCACCCCGTCCAGAAAGATAACTATAAACTGGTGGTTATCGACGGCGCGCGGCTTTTCGGTATGGAGCCGGTAGAGTTCACCGAGGACTATATCCTGGAGGGAAACACACTGGCGAACGACGGTACCGAGCTGGAGATGATTGTATCTCCGGGGCACTCGCCGGACTGCGTCTGCTTTTACAATCGGCAGGACAAAGTGCTTGTCTGCGGCGACGTGCTCTTTGAGATGAACACCGGCCGGGTAGACCTGCCCGGCGGCAACGCCGAGGATTTAAAAAAGTCCATCGAGTCGCTTTCCCAGCTGGATATAGAATACCTGCTGCCCGGCCACATGGGCGTCGTTTCCGGCGCCGGGAAAGTAACCGACAATTTCGATTTTATCAGGAGCAATGTCTTCGCATGGCTATGACGGATATGCTTAAGGAGTCGTACGAACTGGGGCCGATACGCCCCCCGAGTGAGGCCTATTCCCTGCTGATACGCGTTACCCGCAACTGTCCCTGGAACCGCTGTAAGTTTTGCCCCATCTATAAAGGTTCTAAATTCCAGTTGAGGTCGTTCGAGGAGGTGAAGGGGGATATCGATACGGCTAAAGCCATTCACGATAGCATTACGGAGCTTGCCCGGGAGTCCGGCGGTGATATCCGTAATGTAGCGGCGAGTGTCTGCAATAATGCCCCCACGGATGCCGCTCGTAACGTCGCCCTCTGGATGTACGCCGGCGGGAAGAACGCCTTCCTCCAGGACGCCAACACCATGATTATGAAGACGCCCGACCTCGTTAAGGTGATAAAGTACCTCAAAGAGACCTTCACGGGCATCGACCGTATCACCAGCTATGCCCGGTCGAAAACGGTGTCTCAAAAAAAGTTAGAAGATTTGATAGAACTGCACGAGGCCGGGCTTTCCCGGATTCATATGGGAGTGGAATCGGGCTACGACCCCGTCCTCGAGTTCATGGACAAGGGCGTAACCGCCGCCGACCATATCGCCGGGGGCAGGAACGTGGTGGCCTCCGGCATCTCCCTCTGCGCGTACGTCATGCCGGGAGCCGGCGGGAAGCGGATGTGGCGCGAGCACGCGCTGGAAACAGCCAGGGTGCTTAATGAAATAAACCCCGATTTTGTCAGGTTGCGTACGCTGACCATCCAGCCCAGGATGCTGCTTCATAAGGACGTGGTAAGCGGCGATTTTATCAGGGCGACGGACGAGGAAATCGTGGCAGAGATAAAACTCCTCATCGAGAACCTGGACTGCCGTTCACAGGTCGTCAGCGACCACATGATGAACCTGCTGCCGGAGGTAGAAGGCAAATTGCCCGGGGATAAAGATAAAATACTCACCGTCATCGAGCGTTTTCAGTCGCTCCCGCCGGAGGAGAGGGATATTTACAAGCTGGGCCGGCGCCTCGGCTTCTACAGCAAACTCGACGACCTTGCCGATTCCCAGCGTCATGAAGAGGTAAAGCAGGTCCTGGGGAGAATCGATAGAAGCGAGGAGGGCGCGTTCGACGAGATATTGTTCAATCTAATGGAGAGGTATGTGTAATCATGGCCAGTTTAGAAAAAGAAATCGTGGATTTAATTGAGAAAAAGGGCCTTACTTTAGGCATAGTAGAGTCGGCCACCGGCGGGCTGATATCTCACCTCATCACCAACGTACCCGGCAGCTCCGATTTTTATAAGGGCTCGGTGACATCATACGCCAATGAGACCAAGATTAACGTTGTCGGCGTGAAAGCCGCTACTATTGAGAAATACGGGGCGGTAAGCCCCCAGGTGGCGGAAGAAATGGCGGCGGGGGGCAGGAAGCTGCTGGCGGCGGATATCTGCCTGGCGGATACCGGCATCGCCGGGCCGGGTGGGGAAACGCCGGGTAAAGCGGTGGGGCTTTTCTACATCGGCATGGCTCATAAGGACGGGGTGTTCAGTCGTAAGCATGAGTTCGGCGGCGACCGCGAGGAGAACAAGCAACACGCGGCGGCGGCGGCTCTGGGGTGGTTGAGGGAATACCTCATTTCCCTGCCGTAAACAGGAGTGTAAGGATGGAAAGAACCTATTCGTACGATGGCCTTAGCCTGGAATACGCCCGCGCCAGAAAAGGCACCCCGAGGTTGGCTGCCTTTGTCGTTTCCCATGCTGGCCTTACCGAAAATTACTTGGATAAACCTTTGACCATAGTGGAACTGGGTGTCGGCTCCGGCCAGCAGACGGAATTCATAGAAAAACAACTGAAGGCTAAAGGAATCCATCAGTATCAAATTTTCGCCTATGATAAATCGTCAGACCAATTGAACCTGCTTGAAGACAGGATAAAAAAGGGAGAAATAAGTAATAAGGTAATCCCGGTACAATATGACTTTGATGGTAAGTCTCTACCACTCGAATCTGAAAGCGCCGACCTCACCTACATGGCATGGGTCTTGCATCACCTGGCTCACCAGCAGGCCGTCCTCAACGACGTTGCCAGAATAACCCGTAAGGGGGCGAGGTTTTTCATGTACCAGGTGACCATTGAAGACCTGGAGAACCACCAGCTTGATGAGTTCTTCCCGATGAAATACGAGTATGATAAACAGAGATATCCGACCAGACCGGAATTGATACGGATGTTTAACGATGCCGGATTTACTTATGAGGAACCATGTATCATCAAGAAAGACAACATCAGGTTAATCGACCGGTCTCTGCTTGAAAACGTTGAAAACACGAGCATCGATTCTGTACTCAGGATAATAAGGGATAACGACCCCGCTGCCTTTGCCGAAGGAGTAAACGAGTTAAAAAGAGAAGTGGAACGGGCGGAACGCGCCGGGAAGTACCGTAACTATCGAACAGTCGAGAGAAAAATTTTCTGGGGAATAAAGGAATAATTGCCCCCGCCCCCTTTTCTATGTTATCTTTTTCCACCCTCCTGCCCTCGTGGCTTTTTTAGATTGCCATCCTCACCCATCAATGCTATACTCGGACAGTATTCTTGACTGGATTGGAGATTTTACGTGAAAAGAATCGACGGGCGTGCCTATGACGAACTGCGACCCATTAAAATAATCCCCGGATACCAGAGCTTCGCCGAGGGTTCGGCGCTGATAAAACTGGGCAAGACCCACGTCCTGTGCTCGGTAACCGCCGAGGAAAGGGTGCCGAATTTCCTCAAGGGGAGCGGCACCGGCTGGATTACCGCCGAGTATGCCATGCTGCCCCGTGCCACGGTAACACGCACCCGGCGCGATTCCACCATGGGGAGAGTCGGGGGGCGCAACCAGGAAATACAGCGTCTCATCGGGCGCTCGCTGCGGGCGGTGGCCGACCTCGATGCACTGGGTGAAAGGACCCTGATGGTGGACTGCGATGTCCTCCAGGCCGACGGCGGCACCCGGACCGCCGCCATTTCCGGCGCGTATATCGCCCTTTACAAGGCGATGGAGACGCTTCAAAACATGGGCGTTATATCATCCATACCGCTGAAAAGCGCCGTGGCGGCGACCAGCATCGGCATCGTCAACGGTTACATGATGATGGACCTTTGTTACGATGAAGATGCCCAGGCAGGAGTGGACTTCAACGTGGTGATGACCAGCAAGGGCGAGTTCGTCGAGGTACAGGGCACCGCCGAGGGGAAACCCTTTAACAAGCAGGCAATCGACGATTTACTTTCGCTGGCGGAAAAGGGCATCCAGCAATTGTTTCAGGCGCAGCAGGATGTCTTGAAAACAGCGAAGTAGCTAAGGTCTTACCTGTCCCGTGCCGATGATAACCCACTTGTAGGTCGTCAGTTCCTTAAGTCCCAGCGGGCCGCGCGCGTGCATTTTCTGCGTGCTGATGCCCACCTCCGCCCCCAGTCCGAACTGGCTCCCGTCCGTAAAGCGCGTGCTGGCGTTGGCGTACACGCAGGCGGCGTCCACTTCGTTGAGGAAACGTTCGGCCGCTTCATCATCCCGGGTAAGAATGGCCTCTGAATGGCCGGAGGTGTATTTTTCAATATGCTCCAGCGCCCCGTCCAGCGAGTCCACGACCTTCACCGCCGCAATCAGCGCCAGGAACTCCCTGCCCCAGTCATCGTCGACGGCGGGGACGAGTTTCAGGGATTTATCGACTTTCAGTATGGCCAGCGAACGTTCGTCGCAGTGCATTTCCACCCCGGCTTTAGCCAGTTCTTTAGCCATCTTCGGCAGGTATTTTTCAGCGATATCGGCATGGACGAGCACGGTATCGAGGGCGTTGCAGACGGTGGGCCGCTGCACCTTGGCGTTATAAACGATGGCCGCGGCGTTATCGATATCGGCGGTCCTGTCCACGTAGGTATGGCAGACGCCGATGCCCCCGGCGACCACCGGCATGGCGGCGTTTTCCCTGACGAACTTTATCAGCCCCGCCCCGCCCCGCGGAATAATCAGGTCGATAATATCGTTCATTTTCAGCAGGTGGTCGACCAGGGCGCGGTCGGTATTTTCGATGAACTGCACGCAGCCTTCCGGCAGGCCGGCTCTGTTGCAGGCTTCCTGAATGACTTTAATAATGGCTATGTTGGAGTTCACCGTTTCCCTGCCGCCCCGCAGGATGACGGCGTTGCCGGATTTCAGGCAGAGGGCGGAAATGTCCACGGTGACGTTGGGGCGGCTCTCGTAGATGGCGCCGATAACGCCCAGCGGGACGCGCCGCTTGCCGATTTTCAGTCCGTTGGGCATGGTGCGCATCTCGTAGGTCTCGCCGACGGGGTCGGGTAATGCCGCCACGGCTCTCGTGTCCGCGGCTATCGCCTCCAAACGGCTCTCATCCAACATGAGGCGGTCGAGCAGGGCGGCGCCCATGCCGCTCGCTCTGGCGGCGTCGTAGTCCTTCTTATTGGCGGCCAGTATCCTGTCTTTCCCGGCGAGCAGGCCGCCGGCGATGTTCAACAGGGCCTTATTCTTGGTATCCGTGGGTACGAAGGCCAGGCGGTGGGCGGCGGCTTTAGCGGCCTTTCCACTGGCTTCAAGTTGTTCTACGGCTGATGTCATATTGGTGACCCTATCCCCTGTGTCCCCTTCCCCTTAGGATTGAGGGGAAGGGGAAATTTAGAAAGAGGGGCTGCGCCCCTCTTAGACGCCCCTCAACTAATAGTCGAACTTACCGGAGCCGCTGAAATGGTAAACGTAACGCGGCGGGAGGCTGGTTACCGCCCGGTTCACTCTCTTTTTAAGCGAGCATCTGGACCGGCGGCCGTCTTCTAGTTCCAGCAAAAACCCGCTGCCGTCTTTGAAACGCACGTAATCTACGAGTGTTAGTTCGCCCCACCACCGCTGCTCCGATTCGTGTTGAAACTGATAATTTACTTCGGCTAAAAAATTATCTTCCCTGGATTGGTACAGTCTGCCTGTGGCCACTTGGCTCCTCCCTTTCCAAAAGCGCTAGATTGTTCCGGTGCACCACCTCCGGGCCGTAATCGAAGCTAAGTAAATCCGCTATTTTACTGGAATGAGACCCTTTGATGATGCCAATATCGCCAGAGCTGTAGTTGGTGATACCACAGCCGAGATTATTACCTTCCGTATCGTAAACAGCGACGATATCGCCGCGTTTGAACCTGCCCTCCGCCCTCTGAATGCCGGCGGAAAGCAGACTGCGGTTCTGTTTTTTAAGCGCCGTGGCGGCGCCGGTATCGATTATTAGTTTGCCCCTGGTGCAGAGTCCGGAGAGCATCCAGCGCTCGCGACTCTCCAGGTTGGTCGAAGTGGGGAGGAAGCGAGTCCCGACGGACTCTCCGGCGGCCAGACGCAGGATAACGTCCGGCTCGCGGCCGTCGGCAATAACCGCGTTCGCCCCGGAGGACGTGGCCAGCGCGGCGGCCTCTATCTTGGTTATCATGCCGCCGGTGCCCAGGTTGCTCCGGGTGATGGCCCCAAGTTTCTTAATGCCGGCATCTATTCTGGTCACCACCGGTACGAGTGTTGCGGCGGGGTCTCTGGATGGGTCGGCGGTATAAAGCCCGCCGATATCGGTCAGTATCATGAGCAGGTCGGCATCAACCAGATTGGCCACCATCGCCGAAAGATTATCGTTATCGCCGAACTTGGCCTCCTTAATTTCGTCGATGGATACAACATCATTTTCGTTGACGATGCAGATAACGCGTAACTCCAGCAGCGCCAGCAGGGTATTGCGGGCGTTAAGGTACCCGGCGCGGTCGGAAAGGTCGGCCCTGGTCAGCAGAGCCTGCGCCACGGTTATATCGTGCTCCTCGAAGAGGCGCTCGTAAATATTCATCAGTCGACTCTGCCCCACCGAGGCCAGCACCTGCTTGAAGGGAATGCCCCGTATGTTTTTAGCCAGTCCCAGCTTGTACCGGCCCGATGCTATGGAACCGGAAGAGACGAGAATCAGTTCCACGCCCTCGCCGTGAAGCTGCGCTATCTGGGCTACCAGGCGGGACATGATTTCCCGGTCCAGGTGGTTGCCCCCGCCGGTGAGCAGGCGGGTACCCATCTTCACAACGATGCGCCGGTACGGCAGTCCCGACGATTCAGTTTTATTATTGTTCTTGCTCATGTCTTTTTATACTAACAGTTTTTACCATTATAGCAAGCTGCGAGCGGTTGAACAAGACGCGGGTTGTGGTGTATTCTGATTAGGCTGCGCGTATGAGAAAATTATCACAACCCGGGATAGAGAATATCCTGCCTGCTATCTCTTTTGTGACCTTTATCGGCTTCCTGGATACACACCTGCTGATTCCGGTAATGGCCCTCTACGCGTACGAGCTGGGGGCGGGCGTCGGCATGGTGGGGCTTATCATCGGTCTTTATTCCATATTAAACACGCCGGCCAATATTTTTTTCGGCAGGCTGGTGGACAGGGTCGGGTACAAGCTGCCGCTGGTGGCCGGTCTCATCGGCGATACTATCAGCATGTTTCTATACACGCTGTGCCGACTGCCGTTTCACCTGGCGCTGGTGCGGGTGCTCCACGGGATAACCGGCGGCATGGTCGGCCCTGCGACGATGTCGGCTATAGCGCAGCACGGCGGAGAGGAGAGGCGGGGCAGGGCTATGGCGGTCTACGGTATGTCCCTGGCGGCGGCGACTCTGGTGGGATACGGCTTGAGCGGGTTCATCGCCTCACGATTCGGCTATAAAGTGGTCTTCTGGCTGGGCGGTGCGCTGTTGATTACAGGCGCGGCGCTGGCAATGTGGCTGCCGGGAGGCAGAAACCGGGATAGTGTTCAACTGAAAACGGCGCCCGGCGAAGGCTGGCGGAAAGTTAGGGAATTATTGAGCAGAAAGGGGCTTATCACCCCTTTTCTTACGATATTCGCGCAGTATTTTTCTTTCGGCGGCGTGGTCACGCTTTTACCCATCTATCTAAAGGGCATGGGCATGGAGGCCTTCCATGTCGGCATATCGCTGGCGGTTTTTGCGGTTTTATTTATCATCCTGCAGATGCCGGCGGGCGTTTTCTCCGACCGCGTAGGGAGGGGAGGACTGGTTATTGCCGGACTGGCTCTGGGTGTTATCGCCCTGGCACTGCTGCCGTGGGTGACGGTTTTCCCCTTATTGCTGGTCGTCATGGCGCTGTACGGCGCGGCTTACGGGATGATTTTCCCGGCGGCTTCGGCCATGGTAGCCGACCATACGAATGCGGCGGAGCGCGGCCTGGGCACCGGGATTTTCCACGCCATGCTTACGGCCGGGGTAGCGGTGGGCGCGCCGGTTATCGGCTGGGCAGGCGGAGTGCTGGGAGTCGAACGGGGCCTGATATTGAGCGCCGGTGTTATGGTATTAGCTTTAATAACAATGTTGACTGTCAGGAAGCACATCTAGTCCTGATAGCTGTTCTGTGCTAAAATTCAAAAAAGGGCTGGTCGAAGACGACGAGCCCTAGAGGTATTTGAGGTAATATATTGCCGGAAATAAGTCGGTTATTAAAACTTATTGAGTCTTTGCCTGCCTATGGCGGGCTACTTGAGGAACTGAAAGAGAGAAGCGATATCACGCTGGTGGCGCTGGATGCCGCCAAGCCTTATCTGGTGGGAGCCCTGTACCAAGACTTGGACCTGCCGATGGTAGTAGTCACCGCCCAGCCGGAGAACGCCAGGAAACTCCACGAACAGCTTTCAAGCTGGTGCCGCTCCGGGCAGGTCAGGCTCTTCCCGGAGCCGGATGTCCTGCCATACGAACGCCTTGCCCCGGACACGACCACCGAGATGGAGAGGATACAGGTACTCTCGGGGCTGGACGGCGGCGTAAATAATGAATCGGATATATATCCGCCTCTGGTAGTCGCTTCGGCGGCGGCGCTGATGTCCAGGACAACACCGCACGGCGTGTTTCATTCCACCTGCTTTAATTTAACACTGGGAATGGATATACCTCCTTTCGACCTTCTGAAAAGATTGCAGATATTGGGATACCAGACGGAAAACGTGGTCGAGTTGCCGGGCATGGTGAGTCACCGCGGCGGTATCATAGATATTTTCCCTCCCACCAGCGAGGTGCCGGTCCGACTCGAGTTTTTCGGGGATACTATCGATAGTATCAGGAGCTTCGACCCTGCCGCGCAGCGCTCGATAGAGGTGGTGTCTTCGGTAGCCATCGGGCCGGCGGCGGAGCTGCTGACCCCCCGGCAGATGGATAAGCGGTCTCTGGAGGCTATCTTACAGGGTCTCGACCTTTCCGGCTGCGCTGCCGAGGTCAAGCAGCAGTTCCGGCGGGATACGGACATGATACTCGGCGGGCAGCTGACGCGGGATGCGCAGTTCTATGCGCCGCTGTTCAACAGCGGCAGTCTCCTGGACTATCTGCCCGCTAACACTCTGCTCATACTGGATGAACCTTCGCAGATAGAGCAGGCGGCCGCCGACCTTGATGCCGAGGCCGGGCAGCTACGCTCGGAGAAACTGGAGAGGGGAGAACTCCCGCGTAATTTCCCCCGGCCTTACTTTACCTGGGAAGAACTTGCGCCGGTGATTGAGAGTCGGCAGAAGCTGAACCTGGCCGCCTGGGGCGTCGAGGAGAGGCTGGACTTCATCTCCGCTCCCGGCTACGCCGGCAAGCTGCCGGTGTTCCTTAAAAAGGTCGCGGAGCTTTTAAGTCAGCAAAAACATATCATCATCGTTAGTCACCAGGCGAGCCGGCTTTCGGAGCTGCTCGCCGGGGAGGATATCGTCGCCGCGCCTGTCGAGGAGGTCGCCGAAGCGCCCGGGCCCGGCGCGCTGGCGCTGGTGCAGGGGTCTTTGCCGGAGGGCTGGGTCATGGGCGGCGAAATGTATCTATTTACCGACGCCGAGATTTTCGGCTTCGTCAAGCAGCGCCGACTCGTCAAGAAACGCCCCGCCCCCCGCCATAAGCTCATGGTTGACATAATCCCCGACGACTACGTGGTACACGTCGAGCACGGCATCGGTAAATTCACCGGCGTTACGACCCTTAAGACCGCCGGAGCAGAGAAGGAATATCTCGTTCTAAAGTACGCGGCGGGCGATATTTTATATGTCCCCACCGACCAGATAGACAGGGTGAGTCGCTACATCGGGGCGGGGGACAGGCCGCCAAAGTTAAGCCGACTCGGCACGCAGGAGTGGACGAGGACGAAGCAGCGGGCCAGGGAAGCGGCGGAATTATTAGCTCAAGAATTGCTGGCATTGTACGCCTCGCGGGAGGTCGTGCCGGGTTTTGCCTTCTCCCGCGATTCGCTCTGGCAGCGCGAACTGGAGTCGGCTTTCCCTTACGTGGAGACGCCCGACCAGCTCGAGGCTTTGCAGGAGGTGAAGGGGGACATGGAAAAGGCCCGCCCCATGGACCGGCTGGTCTGCGGGGACGTGGGCTACGGCAAGACCGAGGTGGCCATCCGGGCGGCTTTCAAGGCGGTGATGGACGGGCGGCAGGTGGCCGTGCTGGTGCCCACCACCGTGCTGGCGCAGCAGCACTTCGAGACTTTTTCCGAGCGACTCGAAGCCTTTCCGGCGCGGGTCGAGGTGTTGAGCCGGTTCCGCTCCCCGGCGGAGCAGCGGGAAATAGTCGACGGCGTGGCGAACGGTTCGGTGGACATCTGCATCGGCACGCACCGTCTTATCCAGAAGGACGTCGCTTTTAAAAATCTCGGACTGCTCATCATCGACGAGGAGCAGCGGTTCGGCGTCAACCACAAGGAGCACCTGAAGAAGATGCGGCAGGAGGTGGACGTGCTGACCTTGAGCGCCACCCCCATCCCCCGCACCCTGCACATGTCGCTGGTGGGGGTGAGGGACATGAGCACCATGGAGACGCCGCCGGAGGAGCGCCTCCCCGTGAAGACATACGTCGCCGAGTACAACGACCACCTGGTTAGGGAGGCGATACTGCGGGAAATCGAGCGCAACGGCCAGGTATTTTTCGTGCATAACCGGGTACAGAGCATCGCCATGATTGCCGCCCGCTTGCAGGAGCTGGTGCCGGAGGCGGAGGTCGCCATCGCTCACGGGCAGATGCCGGAAGAGCAGCTTGAAAAAGTGATGAACGATTTTACCCGCGGCAGGGTGGATATTTTAGTCTGCACCACGATTATAGAATCGGGACTCGACCTGCCCAACGCCAACACGCTGATTATCAACCGGGCGGACAAGTTCGGGCTGACGCAGCTTTACCAGCTGCGGGGCAGGGTGGGACGCGGCGCCAACCTCGCCTACGCCTACTTTTTATACGACCACGGCCGGCGTTTAACTCCGGTGGCCCACCAGCGCCTGCGGACGATTTACGAGGCGACCGAGCTCGGCGCGGGATTCGGCATCGCCATGAAGGACCTGGAAATCAGGGGCGCTGGAACCCTGCTGGGTCCCAGGCAGAGCGGTCACATCACCGCCATCGGCTTCAGCCTGTACACACGACTGCTGGCGGAGGCGGTCGAGGAGCAGAAGGCGCTGCGGGAAGGCAGGCCCAAGCCGCCGCCCAGGCTCCCCGCCCCCACGGTCGATTTACCCCTGGACGCCTTTATCCCCGAGGACTATGTATCGGACGTCGAGACCCGACTTGAGCTTTATAAGACTCTGGGGAACGTGGAAACGGCGGAGCATTTAGACGATATCTTAAAGGAGTACACCGACCGATTCGGCACGCCGCCGCCGGAGGTGGACAACCTGTTCTACGCCGTGAGAATCAAGGGACTGGCCGCGCAGGCGGGCATAGAGTCCATCTCCACCGAGGAAGGCCAGATAATCCTGCGCCGCTTCCAGGGCCTCCCCTTCAACACGCAGAAGTTCCTGCAGACATTAGCCGACGGCGTAACCGTGGGCAGGACGCAGATAAGGATTAATTATAGAATACATAAGAGGGAGTGGAGGGGGGTATTGGAGG
>Ga0315552_1000985_pt1 | contig 17546 bp, 12 predicted proteins | sample SalMarSW160170MG_2_FD_203102 | JGI IMG/M metagenome (GOLD analysis project Ga0315552, IMG submission 203102) | Salt marsh sediment microbial communities from the Plum Island Ecosystem LTER, Massachusetts, United States - Salt Marsh Sediment SW1601-70 ...
ACCCATGAAAGCGCTTTTGAGACTCCATGAAAGTGCGCAATATCCGGTCTCCATTTCGATAGAAGTTCCCTGATTTTTTTTGAAGCCTGAAAATTATCAATTCCTGAAATCATAGAACCCAGTTTATTTGAACTGTTCAATAAGTCTTTTTGACCCAGACAAATTATCTCTTTGATTTTGGATTCCGATAATCCCTTACTTACTGGACCTACAGCTGAAAAAAATATGACCTCATGACCTTTTTCGGCTAACTTCTCAGCGCTTTCTACAGCAACCTTCCCTGCGCCGCCCTCTGCATAAGCATAATCATTAAGAATCAAAACTTTCAAGTGATTCATTTTTTTATTATAAAATGCGCCTAAAGGAATGAGTTCACTACAAATATTAATCTGGATAATTATTACACAAATAATTGATTTTTTTAAATCTTTCTTCCCAGGTATTGGACTTGGCAAAATCAATGAATCTTTCTTTATTCCTGTCTTTTAAAGCAGTATATAGACATTCCGAAAATTCTGCCGCATCTTTGGCCAGATATGCCGGGCTTTTAAGAAGTTTCAATTCTTCCCAGTCAGTTGCTACTGTCGGTAACCCGCATATCATATACTCATATAGTTTTATGGGATTCACTGAATTCACCACGGGATGCCCCTTATCAAAAGGAATAATCCCGACATCACAATTATATAAATATCCTGGAATATCACTGTATTTTTTTCTACCGAGAAGATATATATTTGATCTTTTCTTCAATTTACTTATATCTATATTCGGGCTGCTTATTAAAACAAATGATATTTCGCTCATTTTTTCTGCAACCTTAAAAAGGAGTTCCGTATCGAACCATTCATCAATTGCGCCGACATATATGATCCTTGGAGATGGTATTGCCTTTAAATCATCCGGAATCCCCCTGTTTGAATCAATAAAATTACTAGCATCAACGCCATTTGGAACAAAAAATGCTTTATGCTTGTATTCTAAAATATAAGACCCAAGGCTTCTGGCAGTGTAAATAACAATATTCGCTTTATCCAATAATTCGCGCTCGAGGATCTTCATATTTTTATTTATTTTCTTAAATGCATCCAGCCTGTCTGAAATCCTGAAAACAGTTTTTTTATATTTAATTGAGTCCAACCAGAATTTCTGGGAAATGGAATCAAACCATAAAATATCGACTTCTCCAAATCCCATCTTTTTCGCATGATTGACAACATTGGGAATAGTCAGATTATGCCAGTGCTCTACAACAAAACTCGTATTAAAAACAGGCTTTTCATTGGGCGTTATCAACGCCATTGGCACATAAGTTTCCATATTCTTAATATCACTTTTATATAATCCCTTATAAATCCTATATCTTTCCTTTAATTGCTCATTTCTCCTTGCCAGGAAATGAACAGGAGAAATTGGATCTGAAATAAAAAATACTTCCCAACCATTTGCGGCAAACACCCTGGCATAGTGATGACTGCCCACCTGGTATGGAGAGTTCCAGTAGTTGGAAGCTGCTATTAAGATTTTTTTTGGCATTTCCTTTATTGCCTTCCTTTTAAAAATTGCCCGGCCTTATTAATGCTTTAATTAAAAATCACGCATCCAGCTTTAAAAATCTACTTACATCGTGCTCATCAAATTCATAATTTTCCTCTGCAATTATAAATAAGCTTTCAAATTGAGCTTTTACTTCATTTGAGTATTTTAAAACAGGAGCTTTAAATTTCTCACCATAACCACGAGAAATCCATCCCTCGGTCAATTCAAAGTCAAGTTCATTTACATTCGGTGTAAATAATTTAAAATTTACATCACCTGAAATTTTAAAAACGACTGACTTGCCATTATTATACTGATTAAATCCAATATTATCACTCAGGCGGAAAAATGCCTCATATAAATGCCTGCCCTTGCCTTTAATAATATCCCTGACATAGATCCTGATGTTCTTCTTATCGAATATTATTTGCCTTCGATGTATTATAGGATTTTTAAATCTGGTAAATCCGTAATGTTCGGCGTCCAGAAAGTCATAGCGCTTATTTGATTCCCACACCTTTACTTTTACATTCGAGTCGCTCTTTAATAAAAACAGGCTCCCTTCGACAAATCTGTTCTGTTCCTGGCTATCAATTGAAACGGTGTTATGATATTTGGTAGACCTGAATTTATTTCTCAATTCAGGCGAAGCTGTATATAAATATGTGCCCGGGTCGACAATTATATTTTTGCCATTAATGCATATCTCAAAGCTTAACTTGTCATTATGAGAATGTCCGCCGCTGCCACGCTGGCCGTTCTGGCCTGCGGAAACCATAAGAAAATTATCATTTTTTCTCGATATGAACCAGCCGCTGTTTAAAAAAGCATAGCTCTCAATAGAATTAATGCTTATCCCATCCAAATCATCCCATATCTTGTTTCCTGCTTTTCCGAATATCCATAAAATTTCATCTTTTCTTTTACCTGAACCAGCAAAATTGAAATCAAGAATCTTAAAACTATTTTCAATAAAGAAAACAGACGCCATCTGCAGCAGGTAGGTCGCATCCAATAGCCTGGAATAACTAAATATATGAAGCCTCCCATTATCATTATCGCCAATCTGCGGCATAAAACCATTCGGATTTAGACAATATTTTAATACTTCAAACATCTTAAAGATCTTTTTAATATAGCCATCACCAAAAATTTTAAAGGCCACAGCTTTAAAATTATATCCGTTAAAATCCTTATTCAATCTTGCTAGAAATAACACAGGATAAAAAAATAATTCCAAAACCAGCCTGTGATAACATGTTGATGCTTCAAAACTGCTTCCGTCATCATAGACTTGATGCCGGATTTCCTTATTTAGTTCACAGACTGCAAAATCAAGTAATGATCCCCCAAATTTTAAATTCCCCAAGAATTTCCCTATATATATAAGGCCTGTAAGATTTGAGATGTAATGGTTGGTCCTTGGCCCAAAAGGATCTCTTTCCAGATTCCCTTTAATGTGCAAACCATGCATGTAAATACTTTTTATAAACTCATATAGAAATTTTTTACTGATTAATTTCGAATTCTTAAAATATAAAAAACTTAAAATCCAGTTACACGCCCTTATTGCCACATCCATCGTGCAGACCCAATTGGTTCCGAATTGGACTGTATTACTTTCAGTCCAGTCTATAAACTGGTAGATAAACTCCCTGGTGTATCTCTCGTCTCTCGTAATAAAGTAAGCCTGGCCCAGAGTTAAAAAATGATAGCATCTTGAGAGTTCCCAGGGCATTTTAATATCGGCACCCTGGTCAGTTCCGAATTTTATTTTTTTATACCAGGTCTTATTATCCCACCTATATCCTGATTTAAAATCAATATGCCAGTCTATCGGGTCATATTTATGATCCTGCAGGGATTTAAGTTCATTTTTCCCCAGACTTTTAAATATCGTTGAAATCTTGTGACTGATTTTATCGATATGATTTTTTATTTCCGCTTCATCAGTACTCATATGATATATATTTTTTTCGACACCTTTAGGCTTCAACCTGTAAGATACTTTTACTTTTCCAGAACCAAGCAGATCAAAAATATGCCTGCTGGATAAATCTGCATTTTTAATTATAATCTGCCCGTTTCTTAAATTCTCTTTAATAAAGTCTCTGGTATCTGAATTAATCAACCTGTCCCAGCATTCATTTGTAAAAAATTTTTTAAAAATTGAATTTATAAAATCATATTTATCGCCATGTCTTCTGGAATTCTGATAGCCTGAATCCTTCAAGAGTAATTTTTCGTATTTATCCGAAAGCGTGAGATTCTGAGCCCTTTTGAAATTAAAAAAATCCCTAATTCCAAGTGCCAGCCTGTGGACTATTTTAAATATTAATAAATGTATTGGGGTACTTGAAATCTTTTTCAAACTTTCAATTTTTATCATAATTTTGGAAATTAGATATACCTGTATTTACACCCATAAGTCAGATAATGTCAGTTCTTTTTAATCTGCTTTTCAACTTCAAAACTTATTTCTGTTGCCTGAATTAGTTGCCATAGGGGTATTACCTGAGCTCTGCTGTCGCCTTTTAAATATTTTCCAAAACTCTTTAATTCATTCAGGTGTCCCTTGTCCTGTTTCCCTCTATCAAGTAATTTACTGTCTTTATCATATAAATAAAGTTCTTTATAATCGTTAAGATATAAAATCTTACCATCAAAATAGACATCCATTTGTTCTTTTGGCGCAGCCTTGGAGCCCATCGAAGTATAAGTAAGATTACAGACAGAACCATTTTTATACTTTATCGTTGTCGAAAAGTTATCGTTTATCAAATACTGTTCAGATAAAGGAGTGACTGAGTGAGCGCTTACTGAAGAAAACTCACTGTCAGTGAAGAAATCGAACAGGTCATATATGTGGCATGCCTCGCCAATATTCCTGCCGCCGCCTTCTTCATTATGTACCCAGTGCTCTTTTGGAATATATCCTGCGTTCATTCTGTAGTTTATCAGCAACGGACTTGTCCTATTTTTTATTATTTCCTTAATTCTTTCTGAAAATAGTGAAAATCTTCTGTTAAAACCAACCATATACTGCATTTTTGTTTTTTCTATTATCTTTTTCAGCTCCAAAAGCTCACTATCATTAAGTGCCATTGGTTTTTCCACAAAAACTGCTTTACCAGCTCTCAGGGCATCAGCTGAGATTTTTGCATGAAGATTATGCCTGGTTGAGACAAGCACAAGTTCGACAATCGCGTCTTTTAAAATCTGGTTATAATCAGTTGTCGCAATACAAGCCTTATATTGCCCTGCGAGGCTTTCCGCTTCTCCGCCGACTTTACTGCATATGGCATAGATATTAAAAATGTCTTTCAATTTTTCAAGATTCGGCAGATGCACGTCCTGCGTAAAACTGCCTGCACCAATTATTCCAACATTTATCTTTCCTTCTCTTGCCCCAGCTTTATATTCAAATGAAATCTTATTTTCAGGTTTTGACTCAGGATTATATTCAAGAAGAACTATCAAAGGCCTTTTGTCAGATTTTATATATTCATATGCTTTTTCCGCTGATTCCACAGGAAAAGTTCCCTCAATAAGAGCGTCTATATCAAGTTTCTTCTCTGACGCCAGCTTCAGATATTCATCCATATTTCTTTTCTCTGTCCATCTCACATAAGCATATGGATATTCAAACCCCTTAATCTCGTAATCATCGTCATATCTTCCAGGACCATAGGACGTAGAAATCAGAACATCAAGTTCCCTTTTGTAAAATTCCTCCCTTTTTATATTAATAGCGACATCTCCAACAATCACGACTTTACCCTTTCTCCTGCACATTTCCACCGACTGATTGATCAAAGAATCACTTTTGGAAGCAGCCGTTATGATAACAGCATCTGCGCCAAATCCATTTGTATTTTGTATAATCTCATTGACTATATTATAACTTTTCGCATTTATACCTTTATAAAGCCCGAGAGATACAGCTTTATTTATCCTGTTTTCATCAATATCAATTCCCAATACTCTACACCCTGATACTTTTAATATTTGAGAGGTAATCTGCCCTAAGATACCAAGTCCGATAACAACGACATAGCTTCCTATTTCAGGAGAGCACCTCCTTACACCCTGCAGGGCAATGGCTCCAAGCGCGACAGTTGAAGCAGTCTTCATGGATAGCCCCTCCGGCAATTTAACAGTTAAATTCGGAGGAACAGATATGAATTCTGCATGATTTGCCATTCCTGCACCTGCACAGGCGACAAAGTCACCGGGTTTAAAATCATAAATATTCCTACCAGCTTCCAGAACAACCCCGGATGCTGAATAACCTGTTTGCATTTTTGCATCAATTTTATTTTTTACCTTTGCAACTGAATCTGCAAGGCCTCTTTCCCTAATCATATCGAGCACTTTTTTTATATTTTGAGGTTTTTTCAGCGCTTTCTTGATCAATGATCTCCCCTGGCTTTTTAAAACGGAGATTTCCGTTCCTGAAGATATACAGGAATAATAAACCTGAACAAGAACTTCATCATCACCCGCAATCGGCGCAGGAACTTCACCAACTATGATTTTCCCTTTTTTATTAAAAACTTGTTTCATTTTTTACCCCATGGAATTATTGCAAAATTATTTTACTTAATACTATTAGATCTATCATACTCATTTGCTATTACATTGATTATTCTTTCTGAAGCTCTACCGTCTCCATATGGATTGGATACTGCAATCATTTTTTTATATTCGTTCTCATTGTTTAAAAGAAGTGATATTTCTCTGACAATCGCCTCCGTCTCGGTTCCTACCAATCTGGAAATACCCATTTCAACCGATTCAGGCCTTTCAGTAAACTTCCTTATGACAAGTACCGGCTTTTTTAGCGTCGGAGCTTCTTCCTGGACTCCACCTGAATCAGTAATTATCAGATAGGATTTATACATCAGCCATAAAAAATCCTCATAGCATAATGGTTCCATAAGAATTATATTATCTAACCCTGATAAAAGACTATAGACAGGTTTTTTTACATTGGGATTTAAATGCACAGGATAAACTATCTTTATTGATTTATTTTCTTCAGCGACCTTTTTTAAAGCAACACATACATTCTTTAGATCTTCACCAAAAGATTCCCTTCGATGCATTGTCACAAGAATAATCCTTTCGCTATCAGCTCCGCATATTCCCTTTAAAATGACTCTTTTTTCAATATTTGCCCGATTGTCTTTTATTTTTACAAGGCCCCACTCGAGAGCATCGACTATAGTATTTCCGGTTAAAAATATCGTATCAGAATCAATCCCCTCATCAATCATATTGGTCTTGGATTTTTCCGTTGGAGTAAAATTAAAATCCGCTATCCTGCTGATAAGCTGCCTGTTTATCTCTTCGGGGAAAGGGCTGAATTTGTTATAAGTTCTAAGCCCCGCTTCAACATGGCAGATTTTTACTTTTCTATAATAAGCCGTAAGCGCAGTCAAAAATGCAGTTGTAGTATCACCCTGCACAATTAAAATATCCGGGGAAAAGCGAGCCAAAACTTTTTCCATGTTTTGCAGAATTCTTGCAGAAAGATTCCCCAGCATCTGGTTTTCAGTCATCAGGTTTAAAAAAACATCAGGCTTTATTTCAAAAAAATCCATTACCTGATCAAGCATTTCCTTATGCTGTCCTGTGGAACAAACCGTTAATTTAAAAATCTGCTTATTTCTTTGAAGTGCTTTTATAATAGGAGCAAGCTTAATGCCTTCAGGCCTTGTCCCGAATGAGACTAACACATTTATTTTATCTTCCCTATTTTCGATTCTGTCAATAACCATTTTTCTTTAACGTTACCTAATCAAATCATATATTGTAATAATTAAATCCCAGCCTTTCCACAGTTGTTTTATCGAAAAAATTCCGGGTATCAAAAATATTCCTGTTTCTCATTAAATCAGAAACTAAAGCCAGATCAATCTCCTTAAAAACACTATGGCCTGAAAAAAGCAATATAAGATCAGATCCATCAACTGAATCTTCCAGACCGGATAAATTATACCTTGTATTTATTACAAGCGGGTCATAAATTGATACTTTAATACCCTTTTTCGTAAGTTTATTATTAATTACAACAGCAGGACTTTCTCTTACGTCTCCTACGTTCTCCTTATAGCTGAATCCGAAAATTGTAACTTTGGGTTTCTTATATCCCCTTACGATCTCTTCAGCCCGTTTTGAAATAATAAAAGGCATGTTATTATTTATATTCCTTGACTTTTCAATCAAAGTATCCTTCCTACCAGTATTTTCTAAAATAAACCACGGATCAACAGCTATGCAGTGACCTCCCACTCCGGGGCCAGGATTTAAGATATTTACTCTTGGATGCATATTTGCATATTTTATTACTTCCCAGACATCAATCCCGTAGTCCCCGCAGATAAGGCTTATTTCGTTGGCAAATGCAATATTTATATCCCTGTAAGTATTTTCGGCCAGCTTTACAAACTCTGATGTTTCAAGATTAGTTAAGAATATTCTCCCTTTAACAAAAGTTTTATATATATCTCTGGTGATTTCTGCAGATTTTCTATCAACACCTCCAACTATCCTGTCATTATTTTTAAGCTCATATATAATTTTACCCGGAAGGACCCTTTCAGGACAAAAAGCAAGATAATAATCCTTTCCCGCCAAAAAACCGGTGCTACTTGTAATTATTTTACCGACAATATTGCGTGTTGTACCGGGGGGTGATGTTGATTCAAGTATTACAAGATTACCTTTTTCAATCTTATCAGTTATTTTATTTACAGCATTTATTACATAACTCAAATCGGCCTTATTTCGGTGATTCAACGGTGTTGGAACAGCTATTATAAACACATCTGATTTTCCAAGTTCAAGTGAAACTTTTAATTTTTTATTTTTAAATGCCTTTAAAAAAATTTTTTCAAGTTCAGGTTCTTCTATGTGAATTTTTCCAAAATTTAGCTTGTTGATTATATCTTTATCAATATCAACTCCCGAAACTTTAAAACCGCTGTTAGCAAGCATGCAGGCAGTCGGAAGCCCGACATAACCCATGCCCAAAACACTGATTTTCTCCATGATTAAAAATCCTTACCTTTATTATTTTAGCATTTGCTACCAACCAGATCCTTATAAATATTAACAACCTTGTTTTTTATTTTTGAATACTCTAATTTTTCAAAAAGCACGTCGTAATTTAATTTAGCAGCTCTATTTACTAAGTCATCATCTGCCAAAGCTTTTCTAATAGCCTTTTCAACATCTTCAGGGTCTTCAGGCTTTACAAAAGTTCCCATTTGTTCGTTTCTAAACCATTCACTTGCACATGAAGTATCAGATTGTATCGGAAATGAACCCATAACCATTGCCTCAAGCAGAGACGTGCTTAATGCATCAGTTATGCTCAATCCAATTGAGATTCTCGCACTCCCATGATATGACAGCATTTCATCATAAGAGACGCTGCCTAAAGGTATTATAACTGTTTCAATTCCTGTATTTTGTGTAAATAACTCCGCAGCAATTACTACATCTACTGTATTAACACTGTAAATAATGATCCTATAACCCTTAAGCATATCTGAACATCGCTCAAGCGCTCTCAATCCTACAAGCGCTCTCCCTGCCCAATTCTGGTAACCTTTAAGCATTATATTCTTTCTCTTGGAAGTAGGTCTGATTTTTTTTATTCTGTTTATCCTTTCAAAATCAATTCCGCCGGAAACCGGAATTATAGGTAAAAACCTGCCTTTAAAACCAAGCTTTTCCGCAATCTTTATATCATTACTGCATTCCCCCGAAAGATAGTCGCAGTTGGTAAGGACTCCCATTATTTTTTCCCTATGACCGGAAATCTTGCTGAACAAATTCAGTTCACTTCCCCAATTAGTAACAAGCCATTTCGGAAATGCCCCCTTATATCTTTTTTTCGCTTCCAGAGTGAGATAACCTCCTTCCTGTACGTGCATCGAATGAATCAAATCGGGCTTTATCTTTTTTATTACACCATGCAATTTCTTAGCTCTATTTTCGGGAAAAAACCTTTTTAAAACACTCCCCCAGCTGAAGAAGCTTACATTTCTATCAAGCATGGAACGTGCAGTTTTTACCGCCTTTTTTTTCATTCTATACCTTTTGGCTAAAAATCTTAAAAGCCTGGGACTGCAGATCTTTACAACTGATGGTATCTCCGGATTTAACAAAGTAAAACTGTTTGTTGGAAATAAATATATATCCCATCCCTCCCCGGAGATAAGGGATATCCATCTTACAGTATGCATACTATTTGCCATTGCCACTATTAATAATTTCATCTTTGTGACCTAAACTATCATTTTAAATCTGCCCATAATACTATAAAACTATTTAAAACCATAATTTCAATATTTTTAAGAAACATCTTCTTATTATTTTACTGACTGTTTTTTAATATTATAGACTAATTTATATAGACATGCACTTCATTGAGGTGATTATTTGCAGCTAATCTTATTATAACTCTCCCAATACAATCCTATGGATATCGGGACAAGAATCGAAACGGAAATCATTACTGTAGTCGCCGATAAATAATTCTCAAAAAAAGAAAGTATTAGTAAAACAAAGATGCTTGAAAGAGAAGAAAGTAAAACTTTACCCGTAAAACCTTCATCTGCGCTGTTGTACGCTTTTAAAATTTTTACAATGCATAAAATCCAGAAGATTAAAATAAGACCCAGGCCTAATACTCCCGTTTCTGTAAGAAACTGCAGATATGAATTGTGTGCATGAGCAGAATCAAAGAAATAACTCTGCTTCATATAAAAAGATACTATACCAGAATAACCCCTTAATCTGCCAATATCAAAAGTGCCTCTGTTAATATTGAAAACATCGTTAAATCTGCCATACCCTATACCAAAGATAGGACTTTGTGAAAACAAATACCACGCCTTTTCCCATATGTAAAACCTAACAACCGTTGTACCCTTTTGGAGATCAAATATTCCAATCACCCTTTTATAAATCCCCGTTAAAAACAATACCGGAACAGCTCCTGCAATAATAACGCCAATAGTGATCAAGAATTTCTTAATTGATTTAAAATGAAGCCAGATTGTAATTATTGCCGCTCCCAAAAAACCTAAATATCCCGCCCTGCTTCTCGTGAGCAATAAAGCCAGCAGATTTATCAGTAATAAAATGACAAACAATATCTTTATTTTCGGCTTTTTTTCTTTTAAAAAAAACACAAGTAAAAAGATGCAAACGACAGCATATATCGAACCGGTCGCATTATGAGCAAAATTCAAAGCAAAATATATCTTTCCGACGAAAGTTTCCGTATGAACCATTAAAACCCCGCTGCTCAGAAAATATTCCGCAATCCCTATAAGGGAAAAAACAGTAAAGACACCAAATATGAATTTAAAATAGTAATCCGCTAACTTTTTGAAATTAAAAGACGATATGGAAAATATAAAGAAAAGAATATAGCAAAAAAAGAAATTTCCGTCATATCTTAAAAACTGAAAAGAAAATACATTTGAGAGGGGCTGACCAGAGATAAAATAACTTAAAATAAGATAAACATAGATTACTGCTAAAACTGCTATGAGTTCGGAATGAAAAGAAGTTATAGACCTTTTTTTAATAAAGAAAATCAAGCCTATTAATATGGAAATCAAAACCGATCCTACTAATAAATAAGGCCACTTATTGACCAGTAAAAACAGGACCGGCGCAGCAAGCAGTATATATAATATTTCCTTGAATACTTTTTGGGACTTTAGCATTTTAAGCCATATTTTTTATTTATAAAATCAATTATATTTTTTTTAAAAATATCGGTATCGAACCTTGAAGCATTTTCCATTATTTTTCTGCTATCAAAATCATGCTCTATTTTTAAAAATTTTTTTATTGTGTCTATCAGGCTACTCTTGGAATTTTCTTTAAAAAATAAACCGGTAACACCATCCTTGACCGTTTCAAGCGCTCCCCCGTCCGCATAAGCGATTATAGGTCTGCCGCTTGCTTGAGCCTCCACAGGCGTGATCCCAAAATCTTCTTTACCGGGGAAAATATATGCCCTGCATCTGCTATAAGCTTCTACAAGTTCAGCGTCACTAAGTCTGCCTAAAAATTCTATATTTTTATTTTTAACCATTTTTTCCAGTGTTTTTCTATAGGGACCAGTTCCGGCTATTTTTAAATGAAGACCCAGATCATTAAAAGCATCTACCACAATATCTATATTTTTATAAGCATTAAGCCTCGATACTATTAAAAAATAGTCCTCGATCTTATTTGAAATTTTGAAATCTCTTACATTAACAGGAGGATAAATCACTATCGAATCCCTACTGTAGCATTTCTTTATCCTGTCTTTGATGTGATTTGAAATTGCAATATAATGATCCACTCTGTTTATGGTTTTTACATCCCATTTCATTAATCTTCTTATAAAATAAGGCAATATATAAAGAATAAGCTTACTGAATTCCTCTTTTTCTATATAATGCTTATAATCCCAGACATATCTCATAGGCGTATAGCAATAACAGATATGGCAGGCGTTTTTCCTTTTTATTGCTCCTTTTGCAAAAGAACTACTGCTACTTAAAACCAGGTCATAACTGCTTAAATCAAAGCTTTCTATAGCTTTTGGATAAAAGATAAGATATTTTTTAAAATGCTTGTCCAGGAAAGGAAATTTCTGCATAAAAGAAGTCTTTATATCCATCCCCTTAAAGACAGGAGGTAGTTTACTTTGTACATATATTGTTGTAAAAATTGGCGCATCAGGAAAAAGCTCATTAAAAACTTCAATAACTTTTTCGGCTCCTCCATATTGAATTAAAAAATCATGGACTATTGCTACTCTCATAGATCTATCAGTTTCTAGGACTTTTAAAATAATTAACCGCAAATGCCGTGATAATCCCAATTACAATAGCAACTATAAGACTCAACAAGATATTTCTTAAATAACTTGAAGTATTTTTAACATCAACTAATTCGGGTGATTTAAGAATATTAATCCTGCTTATAAAAAGATCCTTATAACCAATCATATTCTGCCTTGTCGTGTTTAAAACGTCATATTTTTCATATGCCATATCCAGTTCTTTACTCAATGCCAGATCCGACGTTTCCTCCTCAATCTCATCCTCAAGAGATGAGATTTCCTTTTCAGATAACTCAATCTCTGGACCAAGCTTTTCAAGAAGAATATCATAGGCATCCTCCAGCTCTATTTCCTTCTGGCTGATATAAGAATCCAATATGGATTTATTGATATCATAAGCTAAATCAGGAGTCCTGGCATAGCTCTCAATTGCAACTTTGCCAACCCATCTATCCACGGAGATGTTTACTGACTTAATTAACTGTACTTCGGTTATTTCATAATCAAGAGCACTCAAAACATTGTTTACAATCATATCTGATCTGAGTTCCGTATCTATAGGATCAAGCTTTCCTATTATATAATCTACCTTTTGAATACTTTCTTCCATGCTTGGAATTATCCATAAGTTATCAGCTTCTTCCGGAAAATATTTATATAAGTCATCATTATAGAAAATTTCATTGTCAGATAAAGTTATTTGCGAAGTCAGACTGTACTCGGGTGAGACCAAAAAGGTAAAAGTTAGTCCCGCTGTAAGAACAACGATAAAAGCAATTAAAAACGCGATCTTTCTTTTAATTAAAATTCTAAATAAACTTTTTAAGTTAAGTTCCGCAATGTTTTGCATATTTTTTCCCCATTTTAAAGCATTTTTATTTCTTCTATGAATGAATTATTAATTAGTTCATGGTGAATAAATAAACATGGGTATCAAACATATAATAAAACATAGAACATTTCAACTTAAAAACCTGTAAATATAATAAAATCACTTTATCGTATCAAAGAAGACTATTATATGTTTGCAGACTTTAAAAATCAATTGGAATAACCATATAGTCTAGTTTAAGATATATTTTCTCAAGATAATCAACTACTAAAGTTTTAAAACAGAAAGACGTAAATAAAGTATATAAATAGAACAAGCATTTGGTGTTTTTTAAAGACAAACTAATCGATCCAATTTTTGATATTATTATTAGCTTCCTCCAACTGCTCCAGCTGTTCAATTGCAAGCCAATATTCATCAAACTCATATTTTATAACATTTAATTTTGCCCTGATTAATGCTTTCACCAGGTCAGGCATTGTAAAAAAAGTGTTTCCAGGAATAAACCTTATAGCCACCGGACTTAATATATATATTCCTGTAGATATAACATGATTAGTGGTAGGTTTTTCTTCAATATCAATTACACTATTTTCATTAAATGAAATTGTACCAAACGGTAATTGACTTGTATATTTTTTTACCGCAATTGTCATAGTTGCATTATTTTTTTTATGATAATTAAACATATCTAAAAAATTTAATTTTGTAATTATATCTCCATTCATAACTAAAAAAGGTTCTTTAAGATTTTTTATCATTTTTAACGGTCCAGCAGTACCAAGTGATTTCTTTTCATGAACATAATTTATTTTTATATTAAACTTTTTACCATCACCAAAATAAGCTTTTATCAATTCTGCACCATACCCAATAGAAATGATGATATCATCTATTTCAAGTGAATATAATCTGCTAATTATTAATTCTAATATTGGTTTTTCTCCCACAGGAAGTAATGGCTTAGGTATTGAGAATGTAATAGGTCTTAAACGAGTACCTTTCCCACCAGCCATAATAACAGCTTTCACTTTTCCCCCATCATATTTGATATTTATCAGGATTGTAATAATCAGTATTATTTTTCATCCATTCAATGGTCATGCTTAAACCTTCTTCCAGGGACACTTTCGGTATCCAGCCAATAATTTTTTTGGCTTTTTTGTTATCACACAATAATCTCATAACTTCGCTTTTTTCAGGACGTTTTCTGTTTTCAGTAGATATTATCTTTATTTCTTTACCCATTATCGATATTATCATATTGATAAGTTCACCTATAGATATGTCTTTACCCAAACCTATGTTTATAACTTGTCCCATACTTTTTTTTGATTCTGCTATTTTTATAAAACCATCAACTGTGTCTAATACATAACTAAGATCTCTTCTTGGTCTTATTGAACCAATATTGATAGTAGATTTCTTAAGAGCTTGAATAATTATAGTAGGTATAATCGCCCTATCTGACTGTCGCGGACCATAAGCATTAAAAGGTCTAATAATCGCAACAGGTAGATTATATGTCTTATAAAAGGACTCAGCTATTTTATCAGCAGCTATCTTACTTGCAGCATATGGGGATTGTGCTTGTAACGGATGATTTTCATCAATGGGAGTATAAAGTGCAGTTCCATATACTTCAGAAGTCGACGTAGTAACGATTTTACTGACTTCTTGATCTCGCGCTGCCAGTAATATATTTAGGGTGCCTTCTGCATTTACCTCAAATACTTCCCTCGGATTGATAAAGGAATAAGGTATACCGACCAAAGCACCAAGATGAAAAATAATATCTTTTCCTTTGACAATTTTTTTAATAAGTTCAGGATCTCTTATGTCTCCCAAGATTTGTTCTATTTCTGATAGCATATTCTTCTGAAGAAATTTTAAATGACCTAAATAGTCATTGGGATTATATTTAAGAAGTACTGTAATCTTTGCTCCTAGATTAACGAGGTACTCCGATAAATGACTTCCGATAAAACCACCTGCACCTGTAACTAATACTTTTGCTTTTTTCCAATTCATTTAAAATCCTATTATTGTTGGAATTGATATTTTTATTATGTATATCCCGTACTATAATTTAAGTATTTATATTGCCTAGATATAATTGCTATAATCTTTTCTACTTATAACAATCATATAGTATTTTTAAAATTCACTATTTGAAAAATAATCATATTCATTTTCCAATTTTAATTATATATCTTTTACCGTAACTTTTTAATCTTATTCTGAATTATTTTTAAAATGGTATACTAAAATCCTGTTAATATCGATTACAGAATTGAAAGAATAAATAATATTTTAAGAAGTATGATATCTTCTATTATAATTCTAAATTGATAAATACTTAGAAAGTTTAGGTTGATTTTCTCTGGTAGTTAAATTACTATAAACAATTATCTAATGATTTTAGACCTTAATAATTATACTTATAATATTAATTATAGTTGTTTTACTACTATTATTATATATTAGCTATATTAAAAATCATGAATAATACAAAAAAAAATTTAAATGTATTTATCACCGCCGGCTCCGGCCTTTTAGGCAAAGCACTGCTTGAAACCTGCCCGAATGAATTCAAATTAAGCGCAACCTATTTTCCCAATAAGCCCGATAATTTTCCGGAAAATGTAAACTTTTTTGAATTAAACATCACAAGCGGGGATGAAGTTTTAAAATACATAAAGAAAATAAAGCCAGACGTTATAATTCATACTGCGGCAATAGGTAATGTTGATTTCTGTGAAAAAAATAAAGATATATCCTGGGCTACCAATGTAGATGGCACCAGAAATATAATAGAAGCAGCCAAAGAGTGCAATTCCAAGATCATATATATATCATCAAACGCTGTTTTTGACGGAAATAATCCTCCCTATAAAGAAGAAGACGAGATTAATCCAATAAGTTATTACGGAGAAACAAAAGTCATCTGCGAGAGATTGATAAAAGACTCAGAGCTAAAAAGCGTGATTATCAGAGCAATCTTGATGTATGGCTGGCATAACTCCTTGGAAAGGCAGAATATGGTCACATGGATTCTGGATTCAATATCAAAAGGTATTCCACTTAAAATAGTTGATGATATATATTCAAATCCACTGCTTTCCTTAAATTGTGCAGATGCAATATGGGCTGTCATTAAAAAAGAAAAAACGGGAATTTTCCATGTAGCAGGCTCAGATTGCGTGTCTAGATATGACTTTGCATTAAAAATAGCAGAAACGTTTAATCTTGATAAAAGCATGATTGCGCCTGTTCCCAATAGCTATTTTACGGATATAGCACCGAGACCCCGTAACACCTGTCTCTGCACAGATAAAATGGAGCGAGAATTAAAAGTCAAATCCATAGGTATTGTAGGAGGCCTAAAAATTTTGAAAGATAGTTTAAGTAAATGAAAAAAGTTATAATAACAGGCACAGATTGGTACGGCAATCTTGTGGAAAATTGCCAGGAAGGTTTTACTAAAAACGGCTTTAAAAGCCATATTGTAAAATATAAATCTTATGAGATTTTTTCTTATTTTATAGACAATTTTACACTTTATAATCTTATAAAAACTTTTTATCATTCAATTAAAAATTTGTTTGCCAGATTATATGCAATCTATTTTAATATAAAATTTATACTGATATCGCTCTATATCAAACCAGAATTAATATTTGTTGTAAAAGGAGAAATTCTTTTTAAGAATTCTATATTATTATTAAAAAGAAATAAAATTAAAATAGTGGTTTGGTGGCAGGATGATCCGTTTAAATATAAAAATCTATTAAGTCAATATAAGTGTTACGATGAGTTTTTTATATTTGATATGAGTTATTCTGGAGAATTATTTAAACATAATGTCAAAGTTGTAACATGGCTTCCATTTGCTTTCAATGAATCTCTGTTACCAGCAAAAGATAAGAGTAAAAATACCAAAGACTTTGACATAATCTTCGCAGGTTCTGCATTTGATGAAAGAATAGCTTTTTTTGAAAACATCGTAAAGTCAGGTTTCAAAATAAAATTGATAGGAAACCATTGGAATAAGTCTAAATTATTAAATGATAAAGCTATCTTACTTCCAAATATATCTCCTGAAGAAATATTTAAGCATTACAACAGCGCTAAAATTGGTATAAATATTAATCATAAACAATCAATTACAGGCGTTAACTGCAGGACCTTTGAATTGTGTGGTTTTGGAATGTTTCAATTAACAGATTTTCGAAAAGATCTTATTAGTCTTTATAATATCGGTGAAGAGGTAGTTGTATATGAAAATATGGACGATCTTGAAAATAA
>Ga0315552_1000992_pt1 | contig 17514 bp, 18 predicted proteins | sample SalMarSW160170MG_2_FD_203102 | JGI IMG/M metagenome (GOLD analysis project Ga0315552, IMG submission 203102) | Salt marsh sediment microbial communities from the Plum Island Ecosystem LTER, Massachusetts, United States - Salt Marsh Sediment SW1601-70 ...
GGGGTGGGAAAGAAAGACAAAAACTGGGGGAATCGGGGTGCCAGACTTCCCTTTGCCAGAGTTCAACCTCAAGTGATATAATCGCTATACACATGACAAATAAGAAGAAATTCATTGCCGTCATTGGCGGTGGGCAATGCTCAAAAGAGGAAGCCCGGCAGGCTGAAGAGGTAGGGCGCCAGTTAGCCAAGCGAGGTGCTATCCTGGTATGCGGTGGGCTGGGGGGGATTATGGAGGCAGCCTGCAGGGGCGCTAGCTCTGAGGGTGGAACCACTGTTGGCGTCCTGCCCGGCGATGATAGGCAGTCAGCCAACCCCTATGTGCAAATTCCCATAGTTACCAATATGGGCTACGCCAGAAACGTCGCTGTGGTCAAATCTTCCCAGGCGGTTATCGCCATCGGCGGCAGCTATGGCACTCTCTCCGAGATAAGCCACGCTCTGCAGAGTGGCATACCGGTTATCGGCTTAAATACCTGGTCACTATCCCGAAACGGTCGGGAGGATAAGTCCATTATCCCGGCTCAAAGCCCAACTGATGCCGTAGATAAAGCCCTTGATTTAGCCGCCGCCCGAAAGTCAAAGGAATAAAATGTCAACCATTGACAGGGTCAACGCCAGGGAAATCCTGGACTCCAGGGGTAATCCCACTCTGGAGGTTGAGGTAGAGCTATCCGATGGCACCACTGGGCGGGCAGCGGTGCCTTCTGGAGCCAGCACCGGCAAGCATGAGGCGGTGGAACTCAGGGACGGCGACAAGTCCCGCTTCGGCGGAATGGGAGTGCTCAAGGCAATAGCCAATGTCAATAAAGATATTGCCTCGAGCCTGAAAGGCATGCCTGCTTCAGACCAGGCAGCCATCGACCACAAGTTGATAGAGCTTGATGGCACCGCCAATAAATCACGCCTGGGGGCTAACGCCATTCTGGGAGCATCGTTAGCCGTGGCTCACGCTGCAGCTAATTCCCGTGATATGCCCTTATACCGCTACCTGGGTGGGGGTGCCAACTACACCCTGCCCGTCCCCATGTTCAACATCCTGAACGGCGGCAAGCATGCCGCCAACTCCACCGATTTTCAGGAGTTTATGGTGGTGCCGGCTGGAGCCAGCAGCTTCAGCCATGCCCTGCAAATGGGCACCGAGGTCTACCACTCACTAAAACAGGTGTTAAAAGAAAAAGGCTTAAATACCAACATCGGCGATGAGGGAGGATTCGCCCCTTCCCTGCCCTCAAATAAGCAAGCCATAGAAGCTGTCCTCTCCGCCATTGAAAAAGCCGGCTATAAGCCGGGTAAGGACTGCTTCATCGCCCTGGACCCGGCAGCCAGCGAATTCTACAAGGATAATCAGTATGTCTTATCAATAGAGGGCGTCTCTCTCAACTTTGAGGAGATGGTTAAATATTATGTCAACTGGGCATCTACCTACCCTATTATCAGCATTGAGGACGGCATGGCTGAGGACAACTGGGAAGGCTGGCAGCTGCTAACCAAAAACTTAGGCAGCAAAGTCCAGCTTGTCGGCGATGACCTCTATGTTACCAATACCAGTCGCTTAAGCCAGGGAATCAAGCTAAAGGCGTCCAACTCCATTCTTATCAAGCCCAACCAGATTGGCACCCTTACCGAGACCATTGCCGCCATCAAGATGGCGCAGCAGGCTGGCTGGACGGCAGTGGTGAGCCACCGCTCCGGCGAAACCGAAGATACCACTATAGCCGACCTGGCGGTGGGCTTGAATACCGGCTTAATCAAAGCCGGCGCCCCCTGCCGCTCCGAGCGCACTGCCAAGTATAATCGCCTGCTCAGAATTGAAGGTGAGCTGGGGGAAGACGCCTCATTTGCCGGGGTGAAGGCTTTTTATAGCATAAAGAGATGAGGTAAGGATGAGAATAACATCCGGCAGCATAGAATTCGACCCCGGTATCTACATTCACCAGCTACAATTACCCATTCCAGATAGCCAGCTAGGTTATGTTAATGCCTATCTAGTTGATGGAGATAACGGGGCTCTCCTTATTGACACCGGCTGGAATACTGAAGAGGCATTTGAGTCGCTAAAACGGCAACTGGCTAATCTCCATGTTAACTTGAAAGAAATACGTCAAATAGTAGTCACCCACGCTCACCCTGACCACTATGGTCTGGCAGGGAGGTTAAAGCACCTCTCCCATGCTCAAGTGTATCTGCATGAGCAGGAGAGAGAGCTAATTAAATCAAGATATATCGATATGGATGGGCTTCTCCAGCAAATTGAGAATTGGTTACAGGTGAACGGCACGCCCCCAGATGAGCTCACCGAGCTCCAAACGGCATCTCTACCAATGAGGAGGTTTGTGACCCCTGTATTACCTGATGTCACACTTTATGGCGGTGAAACCATTACCACCGGTTATTTCAGCTTCAAGGTGCTGTGGACACCGGGGCATGCCCCAGGACACATATGCCTGTATGAGCCAACCAGAAAAATCCTATTTTCGGGAGACCATATCCTGCCCACCATTACTCCCCACGTCGGACTGCACCCTCAATCAAGCAATAATCCACTGGGTGACTACCTCAACTCGCTAAATGAATTAAAACAACTAGATGTCGAACTTGTTTTGCCCGGGCATGAGCACCCTTTCTACGCCTTCAAACCAAGGATTGAGGAGATTATCCAGCACCACAAACAGAGAAACTCGGAAATTCTAAGCACCTTGAATACCGCCTCAAAAACAGCCTACCAAATATCCACCGGAATTACTTGGATGCACGATGTTAACGGGGTTGGCTGGGACAAATTAGGACCGTGGGATAAAAGAATGGCAGTATTGGAAACTCTGTCCCATCTGGAAGCAATGAGAGCGAGCAAGGAAGTGGACAAATCCATCAAGGATGACATTATATATTACCACATACCTTGACCAGGAAAAATAAATGAACCAACCGAATAAACCAGGGAAGATTCCAAAACAGATTAGAAAGTGGACCTGCCACAAGCTTGAGTGCTTTGCTGAGTATATTGAAGCCTATACCAGAACGCTGGACAATGACCAGTGTTACTACCTGGAGCTATATGCTGGATGTGGCAACTGTATCTGTAAGGGCACCGACTGCATTATTGAAGACTCAGCACTCCGGGCACTGGGAACGGAAACAAAATTTGCCAGATACATACTTATAACCAGAGACAGCCAGGACGCCGAGAACTTAAAGCAGTTGACAGCCCCACACGATACCGCTGATATAGAGATAATAACTGGCAATCCGGTTAATGAGAAGGTTCTCCAGCAAGCCTTTGACCTCATTCCCCGCTCGGCATCCAGCTTCGCCCTTATTGACCCCCCCGGCTATAGAAAGCTGCGATGGTCAACAATCAAAAAACTAGGGGCTCATGGCAGCGATTGGAAGGGCCACAAGATAGACCTGCTGATAATCCTCCCCCTGGAGATGGCTCTGCTGCGGAATTTAACCCGCCCCGAGTGCCAGGTCTCAATAACCAGACTTTATGGAAACCGCAAATGGGAGGAGATTAAGCAAAAAAGGCTAAAGGGCAAAATAGGACCAGATGAAATGAGACGCCAGCTGGTGAAGCTATTCAAGGCAGGGCTAAGAGGCCTGGGCTACAAGCATGTTGAGGATTTCAAGCCGGCTTCGCCCTCACGCCAGCCCTTCTACCATGTAATTTGGGCTAGCGACAGTAAGCGAGAGGCTAAAATGATAAGCGACGTCTGGGGCAGGGAAAGATACCTCCCCTGCGAGCTGCTCTACAGCCGGAAAGATAAAACTAAATGAAAAAAATAGGCATTACCACCACCGTTCCCATAGAGATTCTGCTTGCCGCTGGCTATCAGCCGGTTGACCTGAACAATGTCTTTATCACCGACCCCAGCCCGGAACGGCTGGTCAATATCGCCGAAAGAGCCGGTTTTCCCTTAAACTGCTGTAGCTGGATTAAGGGAATCTACGGGGCATGTATGGAGTATAAAATTGACACCGTCCTCTGCGTTACCACCGGCGATTGTTCTAATACCATCATGCTGATGGAGGTGCTAAAGTTAAAAGGAATCAACGTCGTGCCCTTTGCCTACCCCGAGAAACCAGATGCCCGGCGAATGCATCAGTCCCTGCTGGCACTGGCGGAAACCCTGAATACCAGCTTGGACGCTGCCAATGAGGTCAGAGCTGAACTTGCACCCTGCCGCTGCCTGGCGCTAAAGCTGGACGAGCTTACCTGGAAGGAAGGGCTGGTCAGCGGCTTCGAGAACCACCTGTGGCTGGTATACGCCTCTGACTTTAATCAAGACCAACATAAATACCACCAGGAGCTACAAGAATTACTAGACCAGTGCCAGCAGCGCCAGCCCTATCCCCAGGAATGGCTCAAAATAGCCTACATCGGTGTGCCCTCGGTCTACGGCCAGGACCTCTACAAATACCTGGAGAATAATGGGGCTAGAGTAGTATTCAATGAAATTCAGCGCCAGTTCGCCATGCCCCAGCCGGGGGATTCCCTGGCTGAGCAATACTCCAACTATACCTACCCCTACTCCATATATGACCGGCTAAAGGACATCACCGCCGAGCTTGACCGTCGCCACATTGACGGGGTCATCCACTATGTTCAGGCTTTTTGCCATCGCGGAATTGGCGACATCATCTTTAGAGACGTTATTAAACTACCCACCCTGACCCTGGAAGGGAACGATGACTTTTTCCTGACCCATCACCTAAAAACCAGGATTGAAGCCTTCCTCGATATGCTCCAGCGCAGTCGACGGAGGACGAAAGTGCTCAAGGAGGTATAAAAATGGCAACCAAAATCGGCATTAACGGCTTCGGGCGTGTGGGCCGGTTAACTTTCAGGGCAGTTAACCAATACCATAAGGGCAAACTGGAGGTGGCAGCTATTAATGACCTGACTGATACCAAGACCAACGCCCACTTGCTGAAATGGGACAGCACCTATGGTCGCTACCCCGGGGAAGTAAAAGCCGCCGATGATTCCATCACGGTTGATGGTAAACAGGTAAAGGTGCTGGCGGAACGCGACCCGGGTAACATCCGGTGGCGCGACTGGGGCGTAGACATAGTTATAGAATCAACCGGCCTATTCACCGATGCCACCAAGGCGGCGGCTCACCTTAAGGGTGGCGCCAAGAAGGTGCTCATCTCCGCCCCGGCACGCAACGAGGATATAACCATCGTCCTCGGTGTCAATGAAGCTCAATATAAGCCGGATAAGCACCATATTATATCCAACGCCTCCTGCACCACCAACTGCATTGCCCCGGTGGTCAAGGTGCTGCATCAAAACTTTGGCGTAAGTAAAGGGCTGATGACCACTATTCACGCCTACACTAACGACCAGAGACTGCTGGATATGTTCCATCGCGACCTGCGCCGGGCGCGAGCCGCCGCCCTGAACCTCGTTCCCACCACCACCGGCGCTGCCAGAGCGGTAACTCAGGTTATCCCCGAACTCAAGGACAGGCTTCACGGCTTAGCCTTCAGGGTTCCAGTAGCTATCGTCTCCGTGGTTGATTTCGTCGCCGACCTGGAGAAAGAGGTTACCGTGGAACAGGTCAACCAGGCTTTTGAACAGGCTGCCGCCGGAGAGTTAAGCGGAATCCTGGAGTACTGCCAGGAGGAGCTGGTCAGCATGGATTTCAAGGGTAATCCTGCCAGCTCCATCCTTGATGCCCCGGGCACCATGGTCGTTGCCGGCAATATGGTCAAGGTGCTGGCTTGGTATGATAACGAGTGGGGTTATAGCTGCCGTCTGGCTGACCTTGCCGCCTATGTCGCCGGTAAAGGACTGTAGCCAACAATAGCCCCCTACCCAAAGGTAGGGTTGACATTATTTCGTAACTATGCTTAAAATAAGGCAACTCGCTCAATATCGAGGTGAAAGAGGTGAAATATGAAATTAGTGGTTGTAGGTTTTGGACAATGCGGTGGCAGGATTGCCGATGAATTTGCCCGACTAAACAGAAAGGCACGTGGTCAGCGGGGGATAGAGATAGTTCCCGGTGCCTTCGCTGTAAACACGGATGCCGCTGATTTAAGCGGGCTGCAAACCATAAGAGCTGATTACCAGCATAGAATCCTCATCGGCGGTCGAAGAACCGGGGGTCACGGCGTAGGTAAAATAAACGAGTTGGGGGCTGATGTAGCCAAAGAGGATGGTGACAAAGTTGTAGATGCCTTAAGAACAGCCCATCGCTTCTTTGAGACCGATGCCATTTTACTCATCGCCGGCGTTGCTGGCGGCACAGGCTCAGGAGCACTGCCAATAGTCACACAAATGATGAAAGACCGCTATTTGGATAAGCCGGTCTATTCCCTGGCTGTTCTTCCCTTCACTCATGAAGAGGAAACCGAGGAAAGAACTATTTACAACGCCGCTACTTGCCTTAAGTCCCTATACCCCGTTGCTGATGCCGTATTTCTTGCTGACAATCAAAGGTTTGTCAGGAAGGACTTCTCACTGAGAAATAACCTATCTCAGATTAACAAATTAATGGTTGAGCCATTCTACAACATGCTTTGCGCCGGTGAAGAGACAAAACGCCGGAATATCGGGGCAAGGATGGTTGATGCCGGGGACATAATACAAAGCCTGGTAGGCTGGACAGTAATAGGCTATGGTAAATCACAACTGCCGCTGTTCAGGTTCTTCTCCTTCGGCAGGAACTTCAGGAAGAAGAGCACCGAGACCCACCGTGGAATTCAGGCGATGGACGAAGCCTTAAGTGAGCTGTCAGTGAAATGCAATCCTGCGGAATCGGGGAGAGCACTATACCTCGTCTCGGCACCACACAAAGAAATGAATATGGACCTGGTTAAAGAACTGGGAGAGTACCTGAGAGATATGACCCCGGAGGCAGTGATAAGGAATGGCGACTATCCCAGGGAAAAAAGTCTAATCGATGTAACCCTGGTCCTGTCTGAACTCGGCAGTGTGGGAAAGATAAAGGGATACTACGAAACAGCAACCCAGTTTATTCATGCCTCCAAAGGCAGAGAAAAAGACGCCGAGAGCAAACTTAGAGAGATAGAAGAAGTAGCAAAGGATATACCTTCATTACTATAATCAGCCACCTAAGCATGTTAGCCAGCTTTACTAGCAGATATATAAGAGTCAAACTAGTAAAGCTGGCTTTTATTTAATAATCGGCGTCTATTTGCTCAAAAACCCCCTTTGGAAACCAGACAATATGGAGTATAATAGAAGCAACAAAGATGGCATCTCAAGTTTTTTATCGCAAGTGGCGTCCCCAAACCCTAGCCGAGATAGTCGGTCAGGAACAGGTAACACAGACTCTGAGTAATGCCCTCAAAAGTGGTCACGTCTCTCATGCCTATCTTTTCCATGGCCCACGAGGAACAGGTAAAACCAGCACCGGACGTATTCTGGCTAAGGCGGTGAACTGCCTTAACAACGGCAAGGGCGAACCGTGTAACACCTGTGAGATATGCCAGGCAATAACCGAGGGCAGGGCTCTGGATGTCATAGAGATTGATGCCGCCAGCAACCGGGGCATTGATGAAATCAGAGCCCTCCGTGAGAAGGTCAACTATGCCCCCAACCAAGCCCGCCACAAGGTCTATATTATAGATGAGGTACACATGCTCACCAAGGAAGCCTCCAATGCCCTGCTCAAGACCCTTGAGGAGCCGCCGCCGCAGGTTATATTCATACTGGCGACCACTGAAATCCACAAAGTGTTGCCAACAATCATGTCACGGTGCCAGCGCTTCGACTTCAGGCGTATTTCTCAGGCAGATATAGTCTCAAAACTAACCCGTATTTGCGATGCAGAGGGCATTCATATAGAGCCAGAGGGACTGCAGCTTATCGCCAGAAGCGCTACCGGTAGCCTGCGAGATGCCGAAAACCTGCTGGAACAATTGACCACCTACTACGGCACTGAAGTTGAACTCCGCCAGGTTCAAGTTCTCCTGGGCATCACCGGAGACGAGCGGGCTAAGGAGCTGATTCGGCACATCGTGAATAATGATGTTTCCGCCGGAGTGTCAACTATAAACAGCGTCAATAGCGATGGCGTGGACTTGCGCCAGTTTAATCGGGAACTGGTGGAATACCTCAGGGAATTACTGCTGATAAAGACCGGCTCCGAGGAAGCGGTAGACCTCACCGCCGAGGACATAGCCGAGCTCAAAGACCTGGCAGCCAAAACTTCCCTGGCTCAGATATTGAAGGCAATAAAGCTCTTCGGTCAGCTTGAGATTGGTTTTGATAACTACTCCACCTTACCCCTGGAGTTAGCCCTGGTCGACTGCGCCCAACCATCGGTTGAGAAAAAAGAAAGCCCCGCCACCCAACCCGAATATCAACCTCCCCCACCGGTAAAAGAGGTCTCCCCACCCAAAGCCAAAAAGCAAGCGGTCAAGCCCGAATCAGCCGATGTGCCCAAGGCAGAGCCACCGAAGGCAGAGCCACCAAAGGCAGAGAGTATCCCCACCACCCCACCAGAACTCCACAGTGAAATTGAGCGTTTGAGACTAAACTGGAGGCAGGTTATTGAGCAAGCACCGGAGAGTTTCAAGAGAACGTCGGCTATTGCTATTCTCAGAAGCGCCGGGGTTAAACCGGTGACAATTGAAGGCGATACTGTGGTCTTAGCCTTTAGATATCCCATTCACAAGGAAAAATTGGAGACAGCTGAAAATCAACAGGTTGTCACCGAAATCATAAGCAACTTCCTGGGGCATCCCTGCCGTGTCCGCTGCGTCCATGAGCCGGAAGATAATCACCTGGTGGAGGCGGCAAAAAGGATAGGTGCCCAGGTTACCAGCGTGGAGGAGAAATGAACAAGTCTATGTTGCAACAAGCCCAGGAGCTTCAGGCAAAGTTAGCCAAGGCTCAACAAGAGCTAGGCGACCTTACCATTGAAGCCTCTTCAGGCGGAGGTGCGGTTAAGGTCACCATCACCGGCCAACTGAAAATACTGTCGATAAAAATATCGCCTGAGGCGATAAACCCTGATGATGCCGAACTGCTGGAGGATTTGGTACTAACGGCGGTAACTGAAGCCATGGCCAGAGCCCAGGAACTTGCCGCCCAGCGCCTGGGTAAAATAACCGGCGGTCTTAAAATCCCAGGGCTGACCTGATAAGGAGAGCCGATATTGGACCCAAACCTTATACCTACCGCCGATGCGGTATCCAAGCTTATACAGGAACTAAATAAACTGCCCGGCATCGGATTGAAGAGCGCCCAGCGCCTCGCCTACCACTTGCTCCGAGCTCCAGAGGAGCAATCCAAGTTGTTGGCTGACGCCATACTCTCAGTAAAGCAGAAGACCAGGCTGTGCTCGGTCTGTTTTAATATCACCGATTCCGACCCCTGCCCCATCTGCCGCAACCAGCAGCGAGACCAGACTAAAATCTGCATCGTGGAGCAGCCGCAGGATATTCTGGCCCTGGAACATACCAACATTTATAACGGACGGTATCATGTCCTCCACGGCGCCATCTCCCCCACCGAGGGAATAGGCACCGAAGATATAAGAATCAAAGAGCTTATGGAGCGGCTAAAGGACGGCTCGGTAAGCGAAGTCATCCTGGCCACCAACCCCACCTTAGAGGGAGAGCAGACCGCCATGTATCTAAACAAGCTGATTTCCCCCCTGGACATCAAGGTTACCCGCCTCGCCCGGGGACTGCCCTTCGGCACCGAGCTGGAATACGCCGACGATGTTACCCTTACCCGGGCTATAGAGGGCAGGCAGGAGTTTTAGAACCAGAATTTTTACATCTTTTCCCACCCACCGCCCTTATAAGAAAGGGGCACTCCCCGCCCTTAATCGGTGTCAGGCAGAAGGAGAAAGCCGATGGGAAAGGAACAATTCATAGGTAGTTGGAAACTCATCTCAAGCGAATTCCGACGCTCGGATGGCCAACTGACTTATCCATACGGCAGAGATGCGGTTGGCATACTCATGTATGATGCCAATGGGCATTTTTCTGCGCAGGTCATGCGTTCCGACCGTCCAGCGTTTGCCTCGGGCGACCCCTTTGAGGGTACACCAAAGGAGATAAAGTCGGCCTTCGAAGGATTCATTGCCTACTATGGCGCTTACGAAGTCAACCAAGAGAAGGGTACCCTCACACACCATGTGGAAGGTAGTTCATTTCCAAACTGGGTAGGTACGGAGCAGAAACGCTTCTTTGAGTTCTCCGGTAACCGGTTAACGGCTAGCACACCGCCAATACTATGGGGCGGCCAATATATAACAGCAGTCTTGATCTGGGAACGTGCAGAGTGAAGTAGCATAAAATGACCAAGCCACGGAATTACCAGACAGAAGCCATAATTATCAAAAAGACCAAGCTGGGGGAGGCGGATAGCATCCTCACCCTCTATACCCCCCACCTGGGTAAAATCCAGGGCTTTGCCAAGAGCCTGCGCAAGACCAGGAGCAAGATGGCCGGCCACCTGGAACTGCTCACCCACAGCCTGGTGTCGCTAGCGCGGGGGCGGAACATCGACACCATCACCGGCGCCCAGACCATCAATAGCTTCCTGCCTCTTAAAAGCGACTTGGAGCTTACTTCCTACGCCCTTTATGCCACCGAGCTGGTCAACCAGTTCGCCGCCGATGATGTGGAAGACTATCCCGTTTTCCAGCTGCTGCTTGAGACCATGCAGCGCTTAAGCCAGGGCGGCGATAATGAACTGGTCTTACGCTATTTTGAACTGCATCTGCTAGATAAGGTCGGCTACCGCCCCCAATTAGAGCAGTGCGTCTCCTGCCATTCCCTATTAAAAGACACCACCAATTTATTCTGCCCCGGCGCCGGCGGTATGCTCTGCCCCGCCTGCAGCCAGAGCCAGCCGCTGAGCTACCCCCTTTCAGCAGAAGCACAAAAAGTGCTGCGCTCACTACAGAACAGCGACTATGACACCGCCAGCCAACTAAAAATAAGCCCGGAACCAGCCCATCAGCTAGAGATGGTAATGAGGAATTACATCAGATACCTCCTGGAAAGAGAGGTAAAATCAGTCGCCTGGCTGGATACCCTGAGAGAGCAAACAAAACAAGCCGCCTTTAGCCAGACCGCTCCACCATAGAATAAAGATAAAAAAACAGATGATATACCGCTGAGAGCTTGGAACTCTCAGCTTTTTGCTATATACTAAGTAAAATAAAATGGCATCCAGATTAGACCAAATAGCCAAACAGCGCCGGCAAAAGCTCGACCGAATTCGCCGTCGTGGCATCGAGCCTTATCCATATGGCTATCACCGCACCCACACCACCGAGCAAGCCTTAGCCCTGCTCGAAACACAGGAAAAGAGTCAAAAAGGGGCGACGGTCAGCCTTGCCGGACGTATTACGGCTCACCGGCCGATGGGCAAAATTTCATTCCTCGACCTGCGTGACGGCTCAGGGAAGATTCAGCTATGCTTCTATAAAGACCGCCTCAGTGAGGAGAACCTCAAGCTATTTCAGGACTTAGACATCGGCGATATTATCGGCGTCAGCGGCAAGCTCTTCCGCACCAAGAGCGGAGAGCCAACCCTTGAGGTAGAAAGCCTTACCCTACTGGCAAAGTCGCTCCAGCCACTACCGGAAAAGTGGCACGGACTGGCTGATGTGGACAAGCGGTACCGCCAGCGCTACCTTGACCTCATCGCCAATGCCGAGACCAAAGAAACTTTCCAAGTCCGCAGCCAGATTATTGCTGCCATCCGCCAGTTCCTCAACCAGCGAGGATTCCTGGAAGTAGAAACGCCGGTGCTTCAGCCCTCAGCCGGCGGTGCTCTGGCCAACCCCTTCACCACCCACCACCATGCTCTCGACCAGGACTTCTACCTGCGCATCGCCCTGGAGCTCCATCTCAAACGGCTGGTTGTTGGCGGGTTTGACAAGGTCTATGAGATAGGGCGCATCTTCCGCAACGAGGGCGTTTCCACCCAGCACAATCCCGAGTTCACCATGCTGGAAAGCTACGAAGCCTACGCCAACTACCAAGACGTGATGAAGATGCTGGAAGAGATGGTATATCAGGTAAGCCAGCAGGTCTTAAGCACCACCAAGGTCAAGTTCGGCAAGGACACCGTCAACCTTAAGCCACCCTGGAAACGCATCACGCTGCGCGACGCCGTTAAAGAGTACAGCGGCATTGACTTCGTCAGATACCCTACTGCCGACGGGCTGCGAGAAAGGATGCGCTCGTTGGACATCGAAGTTGACCCACAGAAGAACTGGGCTAAGCTGGTTGACGAGCTTATTAAGACCTTCGTCAGACCCAGACTAATCCAGCCCACTATTATTTTTGACTACCCTGTTTCCATGTCACCGCTGGCCAAGAAAAAGTCAGGTGAAGAACGAGTGGCCGAGCGTTTTCAAGCCATTGCCGGAGGACTGGAGATTGCTAATGCCTATACCGAGCTCAATGACCCCGTCGAGCAGAGGGAACGCTTTGAGGAGCAACTGCAGGAAAGGCAGGGAGATGACGAGGAGAGGTGGACGATTGATGAAGATTATCTGCTGGCGCTGGAATATGGCATGCCCCCCGCCGGGGGGCTGGGCGTTGGCATTGACCGCCTGGTTATGGTGCTCACCAACCAGCCTTCGATCCGAGAGGTAATCCTCTTCCCCCAGCTGAGAGAAAAATGAGTAAAGCCATAAACCCCAAGTGGTATAAAGAGCTGTTTGAGGAAATGGGTATTGAATACGAAGACTATCCGTTCACCCAGAACACTGAAAACGAGGTTAATTGGATGGTCAAGGAGTATCTATCAAACCCCGAAATGAAAATCCTCGACGTTGGCTGTGGGACGGGCCGCCATGCCATCAACCTGGCAACTAAAGGCTACAAGAATATCACCGGAATAGATTTATCACCCGGTTTAATTAAGGCGGCACGAGAGGTTGCCAAAGAGAAAAATGTGTCGATTGATTTTAGAGTTTGTGATGCCAGAGAGCTGCCCTTTGAAAATGAATTTGACGCCGCCCTGTGCCTCTGTGAAGGCGCTTTCGGACTGCTGGAGAATGATGCCGAGAACTATAAGGTATTAAGAGCTGTGCACAAAGCCCTAAAAAAGCACGGGATATTCATCCTCACTACCCTGAATCTTTTTCGAGATGCTGAATTCGACCCCATGACCTGTCGTGTGAGCATGGAAATGGAAATCGCCCGAAAAGACGGGCAAAGGAAGGTAATCAACTGCAGCGACCGCAGCTATTCCTTTCCGGAGCTGAAATGGGTGCTGGAACAGCTCGGTTTTGAGGTGATATTAGGCGCCGACCCCTTCACTAAAGAGTCCATAAAGTACGGAAACATGGAGTTTATGGTCGTAAGTCGAAAGCTAAGCTAAGGAGGCAAAATTATGTCGCTGGTACCAGCCTTTGATATAGGCATCTGGAACGCCTGGATACTTCAAGGTCTCTTTCTTCTAGTATTGACTGTTCCCAATTTTCTGATGGGCGAAGAGGCAAAACTAAGCATGAAAAGAATGGAACAGTTTGTACCATTCAGTAGGATTGAGAAGATGTTAGCTCTTTCCACCCATGTAGTAATCATGCCTGTTGCTGCTATCTACTCTATCTTTCTTCCGCTAAAAACAGGCACAGCATGGTTATACGTAGGTCTTCCCATTTTTGCCTTGTCCTTGGTTATGTACGTCGTAACCACTATCAGCATTGCTAACACTCCGGTTAATGAGCCAGTCATCAGAGGAGCCTACCGGGTTTCAAGGCACCCTATATACTTCAGCGGCTTCCTGATGTACATCGGCATAGGCGTAGCCTGTGCTTCCTGGATTGTTTTGCTACTCGCCGTGGCCTGGATAGTCCTCTGGCAAATTGTGGTACCTACCGAAGAACGATTCCTGAGTGAAAAGTACGGCGATGCCTACCGGGAATATATGGACCGGACCCCAAAATACATAGGGATACCCAAATCGGGGTAAAATAGATTTATATCTTTTCCCACCCACCGCCCTTATAAGGAAAGGGAGTTTCACTCCTACCCTTAAGGCGGAGGTCTGGAGAGTTTTATGAAGCGCAGCCTCGTTAGGGTGGGCAGGGTGGGAAGAAAGACAATTTAAGGAGGCAAAATTATGTCGCTGGTGCCAGCTTTTGAGATAGGTATATGGAATGTCTGGATTTTCATGGTTTCCAGTCTAATACCTGTTATTTTTCTTTTTATGCCTTTAGTCTCTAGAGGCCAAAAGGAGGGAACCGCTTTTACTGCTTCTTTTAGCAAGATGCAGAAAAATGCTTTTTCTTCTACCCAACTAATCTTTTTTATACTTATAATATACTCTATTTTCGTACCGCTAAAATTAGGTACGGTATGGTTCTACGTTGGCCTTCCTGTTTTTCTGATGGGATTCATTCCGTATGCAATGTTGGCTGTGAATTTTGTGACAACACCACTTGACAAGCCCGTTACCAGGGGAATATATCGCTATTCAAGGCATCCCATGTACCTCACTATGTTTCTAATGTTATTAGGAGCGGGCATAGCTTCAGCCTCCTGGATTTTCCTATTACTTTCCGTTGTAGATATAATTCTGCCGACTTTATTCGTAGAGGCCGAAGAACGCTACTGCCTTGATAAATACGGCGACGCCTATCGTGAATACATGAACCGGACGCCAAGATGGCTCGGAATACCCAAATCATAAGGAGGGAAAATGTCGCTGGTGCCAGCCTTTGAAATAGGCATATGGAACGCCTGGATTCTCATGATTTGGCTACTAATACCTTTTTTCTTGGAACCTCTCAATATAATTCCTAAGGGTCGAGAGAAGGGGAGCGATTTCACCGCTGAGTTCAATAAGATGCAGAAGATTGCGCTCATTTCTTTCCATATAATCTATCTTCTCATGCTTATATACTCTATTTTCGTACCGTTAAAATTAGGTACAGCCTGGTTTTATGCAGGCCTTCCTATTTATTTATTGTTAGGTTTAATCCCAAATGCAATGGTTTTTTGGGGTTTTGCCACTACGCCGCCTGACAAGCTTGTTACCAAAGGAATATATCGTTATTCAAGACATCCAATGTACCTCGCTCAATTTCTAATATTCACAGGAGTAGGCATAGCTACAGCCTCCTGGGTTTTCTTATTGGTTGCCGTTGTGTATTTGATTACGCCGCTCTCATTCATAGATGCCGAAGAACGCCACTGCCTCAAAGTCTACGGGGATGCCTATCGTGAATATATGGACCGGACCCCAAAATACATAGGGATACCCAAATCAGAGAAAACTTAGGAGAAACCCATGCTTGACCTTAAATTCATCAGGGAAAATATAGACCAGGTAAGGCAGGCGGTAGCCAACCGCCAGGATACCGCCCCTCTGGATAAGATTCTAGAGCTTGATAGTGAGCGCCGTCAGAAGCTCCTTGAGCTGGAGAGCCTGAGACACCAGAGAAAAGAGGCAGCCCGGGAAAGGGAAAAGAGTAAAGAAAAAGGGCGTGACCTGCGCGCCATGATAAGGGGGCTGGAAGAGGAACTCAGGAGCCTGGATAAGCAAATTGAGGACCTCCTATTGCAGGTGCCCAATATCCCCCACCCCTCCACCCCCATGGGCAAGGACGAAAGAGATAATCCGGTAGTCCGCTCCTGGGGAGAGCCAAGAAGTTTTGACTTCAAGCCTGCTCCCCACTGGAAGCTGGGGGAATCTCTGGGTATCATCGATTTTGAGCGGGGGGTAAAGCTGGCCGGCACCCGCTTTTATGTGCTCAAAGGTCTGGGCGCCAAACTGCAGAGAGCCATCATCTCCTTCATGCTCGACCTCCACACTGCCGAGCACGGCTGCCAGGAGGTATATCCGCCGTTCATGGTCAAGAGGGAATGTATGGTCGGCTCGGGCAACCTGCCTAAATTTGCCGATAACCTGTACCATGATGAAGAGGACGACCTCTGGTTCGTGCCCACGGCTGAGGTGCCCATCACCAACCTCCACCGCGATGAAATTATCCCGCCGGGAGTCCTGCCCATCTATTACGTCGCCTACACCGCCTGTTTTCGCCGGGAGAAAATGTCGGCGGGAAAGGATACCCGGGGCATAAAACGGGGTCACCAGTTTGACAAGGTGGAGCTATATAAATTCACCGAGCCGACTGCCTCCGACGAGGAACTGGAGAAGCTTGTGGGCGATGCCGAGCAGGTCTGCCAGAAGCTGGGGCTGCCTTATCGGGTTAAGCAGCTCTGCACCGCCGACTTAGGCTTCGCCGCCCAAAAAGCCTATGATATTGAAATGTGGGCTCCCGGCTGCGAGGAGTGGCTGGAGGTAAGCTCCTGCTCCAACTGCGGAGATTTTCAAGCCCGCCGAGCCGACATCCGCTACCGCCCAGCGTCTGACGCCAAGCCCCAGTTTGTCCACACACTCAACGGCTCAGGGCTAGCCCTGCCCCGCGTCCTCATCGCCCTTATGGAGAACTACCAGCAAGCCGACGGCAGCATTGCTATCCCTGAAGTGCTGCAGCCTTATGTGGGGCAGAAGGTGATTAAATAGAAGATAAATCCTCCAGGGTGTCAAAGAGGGGCAATCCCCGCAACCCTTTTGTATCTTTTCCCACCCACCACCCTTATAAGGAAGTGAGTTTCACCCCCACCCTTAAGGCGGGTGTCTAGAGAGTTCTAGAGGCACGGCCTCTGAGGGTAGGCTGGGTGGGAAGAAAGAGAACTGTTAAAAATGGGGAGGGGCGCTAGCCCCTCTTAAAATTTTATATCTTTTCCCACCCACCACCCTTATAAGGTAGATAAATCCTAAACCACAAACAAGTCCAATCCCCCCATCATATTCATCACCGCCCCGGTCATGTATTGCGCTTCATCCGAGACCAAGTAAGCCACAGCATCGGCAATCTCCTGCGGCTCAGCCAGGCGACGGTTGAGCATCCTCTTGCCAACATTCTGGAGCGCTTCATCAACCAGCGGGGCATCCGTCTTGGCTATCCCCACTACAACCGCATTACCGCTTATGTTGAACCTGGCGCCCTCAATGGCAACCGTCTTAGCCAGAGCAATTAACCCCGCCTTAGCCGCGCCGTAGCTAGACTGTCCATAACCTCCCATAACACCAGCTATTGATGAAATATTGACAACGCGACCCCACTTATTGTCACACATGTCCGCCCAGACTTCCTTGATACAGTAAAAGGCAGAATTAAGGCAGATTTTGACCTCGCTATCGAACTCCTCTATGGTAGCCTTATATATAGGCACAAAATGCCCCATCTGGGCGGCGTTGTTCACCAGGATATTCACAGCCCCCAGTTCCTGTTTGACCTTTGCCAGCCCCTTCTGCACCTCCTGGTAGTTGCTGGCGTCCATCTTGACGGCAATCGATTTTCTTCCCAGCCCCTTTATCTCCTCAGCCACCGCCTCCGCCCCCTCAAAGTGCCCCCAGCCGCTGACAGCCACATCAGCTCCTTCTTTAGCCAGGGTAATAGCAATGGCTCGCCCTATACCATGCGGTCTTGACGAGCCACTGACAAAAGCGACCTTCCCTTCTAAAGACATGCTTTGCCCCCTTTAT
>Ga0315552_1000998_pt1 | contig 17478 bp, 27 predicted proteins | sample SalMarSW160170MG_2_FD_203102 | JGI IMG/M metagenome (GOLD analysis project Ga0315552, IMG submission 203102) | Salt marsh sediment microbial communities from the Plum Island Ecosystem LTER, Massachusetts, United States - Salt Marsh Sediment SW1601-70 ...
TTCTTATACCTTTAACTGTCCTAAAATGTCTTTCGGGCAATACCTTCAACTTCAGCAAATCAAAGATCTTTTCAATAATGAACTTTTTAGTAAAGGCCTCTGGATCCATTTCTTCTTTTAAGAAGATAGATAAAAGTTTCCTTTTCTGTTCAAACACTTTTTTTCTGCCGTTTAAAGTTATTCTTCGTCTAACATCAGCAATAATATTTTTTATCTCTTCCTTATATTCACTCTCAGGTATTTTTGTGCTATTCATATTCATTCCTTTTTCCAAGCCACTCTTTTATTGTTATCTTCCCCATTTCCGACATCTCAAAATAATTATCTTTTTAGGTATTTAAAGCTTCTTAAGGATACCTTAGCAACAATGCATTTCATACTCACCTATTTAATTCCCTCCATTTTATATCGTCATACTGGACAGGAAATATCTCTCCATTGAACGATTCTTTAATATCAGTACGTATCATTTTCTGCAATTCTTCATATGCTGTCTTATCAATGTCTTCAATTGTAGAGATTTGTGAGATTATCGGGGAACTATGGCGCTTTTTTAGATCCCCCAAGATGGGAGTATCAATCGCGCTATTAAGCCAAGGTACGATTTTAGAAGAAACTTCGGCAGAAGGAAGATTGCAGTAATAAATACAAACCTTTAAAACAATATCAATTACTTTCGCAGCTTGTCCCCACGATGCATATTGCGATCTTTTAATAGTTCTCCCCTCCTTCTTTCTTTCTGCCGTCTTAATGTTTCGTGTAAACCATTTGCAGAACTCTTTGTGCTTTTTATGATACTCTTCTTCAGTGCTCAAATTAAAAAAATCCTTAATACAATTGTTCAATTTTAATTTTATTTTTTCAGTAGATCCTTTTTCAAAAACTCTTCCCATCGCAGAAAACGAGACAGCCATCTCAATGATGTTTTTTAGTTTGGCCTTTCCAGCTTTTTCTTTCATATTTTCACACAGGCTTTGTTTGTTATTAATTTATCTCAAATAAATATTTTTTATAGTCACTTACTTATTTGGGCATATACTTCAAAAAGATTTATATAAATTCAATTCTTAATTAAAAACATGCTGTACAAAATTAAGGGGAAACAAGCAGTAAAGGTAAATCAGACAAAATTTAAACAAGAGAACATATTAGAACAGCATTCGGATGATAAGTTTTCGTATCATGTCTTCACAATTATTTTAAAAGATTTTCATAGGCTACTTTTAAAAGAGGAACGTAATCATTAACATGATCGGAATCTAATGGCAACGTCCACCAACGATCTAACTTTTTCGCATGTGTTAATCCTTTTTTTATCTCAGGTTTTAAATCTACTGAATCAATAATAAAATCTGGCCCTAAACACAATCTAAGATAATGTTTTTGTGTCTTGCGGAGAGAAATAAAGAAAGCGTTGCGTCCACTTGGATTTTGAAATCGAACAGACCACTTAACATATCTAACACTCAGATCCCATTCCTGTTCGCTGCATATAGTTTCGAGTTTGTTTATTCCTTCTTTTAGATCCTTTATCTGTTTAGGTCTCACGCCTTGAGATTCAAACCATTCAATATCGTACTTTCCCTGGGGCTTACTTGGAGTTGCTCCTGAAGTTTCAAATTCCACAATATCTGTAATAGCGTAAACTTCTCCTTTTTCATCCTTAAATCTCTGAAGTTGAATAAATTCAAAATCAAATGCAGTGATGTACTGACAAAGTTCGACTAAAGCTCGGTTTATCTTTGGTGCTACAATTAGAACTTTCACTCTTTCGAGATCTATTTCATCTTCAGGTATATCCAGATTGTGCTTTTTTATTTGATAACGAACGGAATCAGGATTATTTCTTATCCAGTTTGCATACCGTAGTGTTTGCAATAGGACTTTTTCATCTGCAATTTGATTTTTAAGCTCTACAATTGCAACTTGATTCAGTCCAGTATCATAACTAAGAAAGTCAATCCGACGAGATTTATCAGTGGTTCCAACTTGAAGTTCTTGACATATTATCATAATATCTGGTCCTAGAATTTGAGAATTTTCTTTTACAAAATCTGCCATATCATGCACTTCGTCTGCAAACGGGAATTCATGGATATCGTCTCTTTTTGCAATAATAATCTGAGCCATCTATTTCCCCTTCATGATCGAGACATGACGACTAACTCCATTATATCCAAACTCACTGCGTATATCATTCCAAATTGGTATTATATATATCATTCTCTTCGTCCTCTTTTTTATTCTATTTAAACCTTTATTATTAATATAATTATAACTACTATTTAAATTTTGTTCTTTAATTGAAATTTCTCTATCCTCCTCAAACCACACTACTCCCCGCAATCTCCCATAGGTCTTTGTGTATCTTTGCGAGAAGGCAACACATACATTCTTCATTTGTGGGATTTTCTCTTTTGCGTTCATGACCTTCTATCCATTTGCATTTCGTGGTATCATCTCATCTATACTACCTCAATTCCTTCTTTCACTGCTTCTGCCACGATACCTATCTCCTTCTTTTTCTGCTCGAACTCTTTGGGGGTGTAACAAAGTGCTTCAAGATCAAGAGGACTCTCCCATAGAAGGATAAGTTTATCCATTCTCTCGTAAAAAGGAACTTCTTCGAAATCTTTTGAGATGATTATCATATCCACGTCGCTGTCTGCGAGATAGTCTCCTCTAGCTCTTGAGCCGAATACTATGACTCTCTCAATATTTATTTTCTTCTTCAGTTTTTCAACAAATGTTTCTATTTCTCTATTTCTTTCTTTACCCATAAAAATACCTCTTCTGCTATTTTAAGATGTTTTTCACCACTTTCCTTTGTATAATTTTCAAAAGGAATCCCAATTGCAGCGTCAGGATAACGAGTAGTAATATAATCGGGAGTAAGCTCAGCACAGGCATTAATTATATTTTCGGGAGCGTCTAATTCTCTGGCAAAGAATACTAGGTTATGTCCTCGAATACTTCTCTTTTTCTTGTGGATATAAAGTGACTTTAAAGCTTTTTCTGCTGTTTGATGAGAAAAGAACACAGAAGCATAGTAATTCTCAGATTTAAGAAGATCTTTTGCAGTTTTCAAATCTGCTTTTCCCTGTTCAAGCCAGTAAATTACTTCTTTTCTTTCAGTCATACCTCAATCCCCTCCTCCACTACTTCTGCCACGATACCTATCTCCTTCTTTTTCTGCTCGAACTCTTTGGGGGTATACGGCAGTATGTCTATGTCATAATCCCAGAGTTCCAGGAGATTTGATATTCTTTCAAGAAAATGAGCGTTTTCAAACTTCCTGCTCACTACTACTATATCGTAATCGCTTCGTACTAAATTGTCACCTCGCGCTCTACTACCGAATATGATTATCTTTTCTGGAGCGTATACGCTCCTTAAACTCTTCAGAAAATCCTCTATCTCTCTAATTCCACTTTTATCCATTTTATCACTTTTTTATGTATATCCCCTAAGAACCCATATTATTTATACCTTTTTGTAGACCTCGAGCATTCCAACTCTCAGCTTCGCCAGCGTTTCTTCTAGATTATATTCTGTCATTTTTGTCACGTATTCTCTCTGTTATTTTTTATTATCTCAACATTCATTTTCCCCACCTCTTCAAGGACTAATAAAAATACATTATCAAAATCTGGCAAGTTCTTTAGTTGATGTCTGAGAGAATTTTCCCACGCATTTTTAAAATTATCCTTTCTATCTTCCAAATCTTCAGCATTAATTTTCACATCCTTAAATCTGCATTTCTTTAGAAAAATATCTAAGACCCTTCTTTTATCTACTCTGTTCCTTAAATACCATACATCATACAAATCCCTCGGTCGTGTCCTTTGGAAAAGGCTCCTTACTTTTTCTGCTACTATCTCTTCAAGAGAATAGACCTTCACCTTAGCCTTCAAGTCATCAGAATAGGGATGGATTATCTCTTTCGTATTCAGAGGCAGTAATATTTTCTCATTTCCGGGTTTTGTTATATCTATTTTTATTCTTGTTCTACTTTCTCCTCGCTGCATGATTTGAAAATAAATATCTATTTCAAAGCCGTTATCATTTTCCTGAAATCTGATATCCTCACTAAAATTGATTCTACTTTCTTCTTTTGCCTTTTTAACTGATTCTTTTATTAATACTTCCAATCTTTCTTTGTTAATTTCTTCAAGTAAGGTGAAATCCAGATCATCAGAAAATCTATACTTGTTAATATATGCTTTCCTTATGCCTGTTCCCCCTTTCAGCACCATATTTATAGAAGAAAAAGACTCTAGTAACCAGTTCTGAGCATAATCTCTTTCAATGGTTGATATTGGAACTCCATATTCTCTTGCCTTCCTTCTTAACTCCCTTTGTGTAATCATTCCAGCACCCCCAAAGACTTCTCATCTAAATTTATAATCAATCTCCATTTTGCGTTCTTAACACCTTTTTTTGGCATTGTCGGATCAAGATATAGGTAATTTCTTATTTCAATCTCTGGAGGAGAAATACCAATCTGTAATAAATCACATAAATATCCAAGTCTTCTGATCACTCCTGAGTTTCCAATTTTCTTCGCATAACTAATTAATTTATCTTTATCAAATTCACTATTTTTTAATGCCTTAGCTACTTCAATTACTCCACCGCAGTATTGGGACTTATCAAGACAATCTACTATTGTTTTCTCTTTATCTGTGATATTTACATGTGTTTCTTCTATCCACTCCTTGCGGATACCAAAAAGTTTTGATTCTTTTACTCTTATAATCCTATACTCAACTCCAAAAATTTTTATCTTCTGCCTTTTCTTCCTTGCCGTCGTCTGGATAAATACAGTATTCGGAATCTGTTCGGTCAATCCATAATGATGAAGAGCGTTCCAGTAGGCTATTGCATAAGGTTTTACAAGTACAGAGCCAATAACAAATTCATTTAGTGTATATTTTCCTTTTTCTGCTCCGAGGGGTATAATCATGTATTTGCCTTTTTCAATCCTTTCAATCCATCCCTTCTTTTCAAGGCGCGAAAGAATCACCCAGAGGACATTCCTCTGAACATTGGATATTTTTAGCAGATCGTCAAAAGTGAATGTATTACCCTTTCTAGCCAAATTTTCTAATATCCTAATTCTCATTTTTGTGCACCATCCTTAACATTATCGTTATGTTCGGTGTATAGAACTGAGAAAATCTCTTTTTATCCTCAGCGTGAACTTCACCCCCCGCGCAACCTCCCATTCCCGGATTTTCTCTTTTACATTCATGACATCCTATCCATTTGCATTTCATGGTATCATCTATCCAACTTCCGCCACTCTGAAGCCTTGCGTTGCAACTCAATGGAAGTAAAGTTCTCCTTCGCTTCCGATAATCCTCCTTCCCAGTCAAATTTGAATTTTTTCATCTCAATATCCTTTTCCTCCATAATTCTCACCTATTCTTGAATCATTATTACAGTTAAGATTAGAATTTTCTGACATAAACTCATCTTGGTCTTGAACTTTATATATTTTCTTATTTAATGAGCTTTTTTTAAAAACTAAAAACCCACCCGCAAACTTTAATAAATATAGGGAATAATAACTTCCATGGAAAAAAGATACATGTTAATTCTTTTTGTGATAATCTTACTGCTAAACTTATCTATATTCTACAAGATATTTACTCCTTTGATATATGCATTACTTGTTTCCTATCTTCTTTTGCCTTTGAACGATTATTTTGAGAGGATATTTAAAAACAGGGATGTGGCATCTGTTGTAACTGTACTTATAATAATTATTCCTTTCGTAGTTTTGATCTGGACGACTCTCGATAAATTGATTAACGAAATAGCCAAGTTTTTGGAGAATCCCGACGCTTTTTTGAATAAAATCTCAGATTTTGAAGAGTATTTGAAGAATTTTGGGATAAATATATCATTTTCTTCTCAAATAAACAGTATAATTGAAAAAATAGAGAGCTACATTAATATTGAAACAGCGTTTGATCTTCTTAAAAATATCTCTTACGCTGCGATATACCTTTTACTTTTTATATTTTCCACATTTTACTTTTTGAGGGATGGAAGAAAGTTAAAAGAGGTAACGGATACGCTTGTTCCTGCAGAGATAAAGGAGATGTATCTTAAATTCACCAAAGAGCTGGGAAAAGTTCTGCAGGGGCTATTTTACGGCTATGTACTCACGGCAGGGATAATGGGGATTCTCGCAGGAGTTACTTTTTACGTTCTCGGGGTATATTTTAACGTGTCTTACCTAGTGAGTTATTCAGTTCTTCTGGGATTTTTAATATTCTTATTTGGTCTTTTACCGATATTAGGATCTCCAATGATCTATGTTCCCATAGCGGTAGTAGAGATATTCAGTAAGCCCATGCTCGCGCTCATTATACTTATCTTCGGGATAATCGTCCTGACGTACTTCCCGACATTTGTCCTGACTCCATACATCTCGGAAAAAAAGAGCGAAGTCCATCCTCTAATAATTCTTTTCAGTTTTGTTGCAGGTCCCATAGCGTTTGGGGTGTCAGGTTTCGTTCTTGGTCCTCTATTTTTATGTTCTTTGGTAGCATTATACAGGGTGAAAAAAAATGAAAACTAAAATTCTGGATATAAACTGCAAGTATTACGGATTGGAGCCTAGAATACTAATGGAGAATGCAGGAAACGGGGCGTCCTCTATTATTACATCCAAATTTGGAAAAAACAAGAAAATAGCAATTTTCTGCGGCCTGGGAAATAACGGAGGCGACGGATTCGTAGCTGCAAGATTTTTATCAAAGGAGAACAGAGTTAAAGTCTTTTTAATAGGTAACGAGAAAGATATAAAAACTAAAATAGCACTGGAAAATTGGAAGCTCCTTGATTTTACAGAGTGCAAAAAAGAAGAGTTTAATTTCCAGGATATAGATTGCGATATAGTCGTAGATGCATTAATAGGCGTAGGAATCACAGGTGAATTAAAAGAGCCTATAAAAAGCGTTGTTGAATACATAAATAAATTGAAAGAGAAAGGAGTTAAAATTGTGAGCATAGATCTTCCCACTGGCAGTGTGAAATCCGATCTTAACGTATCCATGCATTACAAAAAAACTGATGATTCTATTATAGTAGACATAGGGATTCCAGAGAAAATTGAGAATTTTACGGGACCCGGAGACGTAAAATACCTGGAAAAAAGGAAAAAAGACTCGCATAAGGGAGATAATGGAAGGGTTTTGATAGTCGGAGGAAGTGATAGATACCACGGTGCGCCTATTTATTCCGCCGCGGCGGCAAGTAAAATTGTGGATCTAGTTTACATCGCCACTCCATGCACTGACGTGATCAAAAATTACTCTCCAGATTTTATAGTCACGAAAGATATCCTAGATTACGATTACGACTCAGTTTTAATAGGCGTAGGCATGGGGATTAATGAAAAAGCTCTGGAGACAATGAAGAGATTTGAAAAAAAAGTGATAGATGCCGATGGGCTGAAAGTTCTTAAAAAAGACCTGGATCTTGCTGCAAACTCTATTCTAACACCTCACGAAAAAGAATTTGAGCATCTTTTCGGAAAACTTCCCGATAACTTGGAAGAAAGAATCCAGAAAGTCAGAAATACGTCAGAAAAATACGACTGTACTATAATCTTGAAAGGAAAAGTAGACATAATAGCTGATAAAAAGGGATACAAACTGAATTACACGGGAAATGAGGGAATGACTACCGGTGGCACCGGCGATGTTTTAGCTGGATTGGTCTCCGGGTTTTTTGCCAGAAATGAAGCCTTCCTCTCTGCATGCGCGGCTTCGTTTGTAAACGGTTTTGCAGGAGATCTGGTTTATTCTAAAAAAAACATATACTACACTACTTCGGATCTTTTGGATAAGATCAGCGATGCATTGGTTTTCTGCGAGAGTTTCGGAAATGTATAAAAGAAAAGACTATTACCATGAAAGGGCAAAGAAAGAAGGCTACAGATCGCGCGCAGCTTACAAATTGAAAGAGATCAATAAAAGATTTAGATTGATAAGAAAGGGAGGTTATGTCCTGGATCTGGGATGTTCTCCCGGTGGATGGATGCAGGTAGCAAGGGAAATAGTCGGTGAGAGGGGATACGTTCTGGGGATGGATAAAGTCAGGACTTTGCCTTTACATTATGACAACGTTGACATAATAGAGAGCGATCTTGAAGAGTTCCATACAGAGATGAAGTTTAATGTTGTTCTATCGGATATATCTCCGAAGATAATGGGGAAAAGGGATATTGACCAGTACAGGTCCTATATTCTGGCTAAAAAAGCGTTAGAAATAGCGGAAAAAGTTTTGGAAGATAGGGGAAACTTTCTGGTAAAGATATTCCAGAGTGAAGACGTGAAAAGTTTTTCGGATGATCTCATGAAAAGATTCGGATACGTAAAATTTTACAGACCCAGATCTACAAGAAAGGGAAGTTCCGAGATATATATAATCTGTAAATCCTTTAAAACTTCCTGCTTATAGCGAAATCAGCAAGTTTTTCAAAGAATTTCCTGCTTTCTTTATTTAGGTCCTTGGGGATACTGTTTTTAGCTTCTTTTATCAACTCTTTCTCCTTTGCCCTGCAGTATTTATACGCCCCAGTTTTTTTGATAATGTTCCTTGCTTCGTTAACTTCATCTTTTGTGGCTGATCTATTTCCAAACGTCTTTTTAAACTTTTCTTTTCTTTGGTTTTTGGCATACTCGAGTGTTTTTATAGCCAAGAGAGTATTTTTTCCGAATTTTATATCTGAGTCGTTTGGTTTTCCAGTGCGTTTGCTCTTTCCAAAGCTCCCGAGAATATCGTCATGCATCTGGAAAGCTCTCGCCATGTTCAGAGAAAATTCATCCATAATTTTATAATTTTTATCTCCCGCAAAAATTAATCCTATTCTTATAGGATACATGAAAAGAATCCCTGTTTTTTCATCTATCATCTCGAAATATTCCTTTTCATCTATTTTCCTTTTTTCCATTAAAATATCCAGAAGCTGACCTTCATTCAGCCTTAAGTACATTCTTCTATGCTGTTCCAATGCTTTTATTCTCAGTTCCTTGGAAAATTGCGAGTTTAAAACCTCTTCACTGAGCTCGTACAGAACATTTGAAGCAAGTACCGACAAAGCGTAAGAAAATCTGGAAATATTTCTTTGCATCTCTATGATTTCCAGGATAGAATCTTTTTTAATCCAGCTCTGTCCACTTTTATAAGCATTGAAATTAAAGTCTACCGATTTTAAAAATTTGTCTGCATATATGGTGTTAAAAGTTTTCTTACCGTGTCTCACAATATCCTCATCCATCGCGTCATCTAAGATAAGAGACGCATTATGAACGAGCTCGCAAGAAACAGAGACTTTAATAATGTCCTCATTTATCTCATTTTTTATTCCATTAAAAGCAAAAATCATGCTCAATGGTCTCAATCTCTTGCCCGCACTCATTACTCTCACGATGTCTTTGTAAAAACCTTTTAGTATTACATTTTCATAATCTTTTGTAGTGGAACTTAGAACATCGCCTAAATGAGCCTCTATTTTTTCTGTTATTTTTAAATATTTATCTAAAAACATTAAATCACCTAGTATATAACTATTTCGGATTTTAAGCTTTTTATTAAACTCACGGCGGAAAATGCTGCGAGTACGGATGTTCTCTTATTCTCTGAAGGAAGATTATTAAAAATTAAGTTCATTTTTCCAAAAGATCCTTCCAAACATATTTCGTGAATATTTGTGTCTGCAGAAGGATCAGCTATTATCCTCACATGTGCTTCTTTATCAGCTGCAAGACTTAATGCGGCAGAGACATTTATATTTTTAGGAAACTTTTTTACAGCCTCTGAAGCGGGACCCTCAAAAACTATTTTTTCTTTGAGGATATTCATTCCCAGCGTCCCTGGATTTTTCCGCGTGGTAAGAATTATCTTCGTTATACCGAGTAACGATGCAGTTTTGACAGCGTCCAAACCTCCTATGGCTCCATGGGGAATATATATTTTGCAATCATTTCTTGATGCGAGTTTTTTTAACTTTGAAAGCAGCTGAGAATCTGCAAGGGCTCCAACACTCATTATCAAAATATCTTTTCCATTCTCTAAAACTTTTGGAACTAAATCTCTAACAGCCTCTACAGATGCCGATTCCACGATCAGGTCAAGATCCATCTTTATAATTTTTTCGAAAGAGCAGTTAATATCTCTATTTACAATCTCGCTTATTTTTTCCATGTTCCCTATATTCCTGTCATAACATGCCAAAATCTCATCTTTAAAATTCTCGGCTATTACGCTTCCTATGTATCCGCAGCCCATGATACCGATTTTCATCATAAATAATGAACCGAGATTATATTTAAAGTTTACTGTAAAAATAGGGTATTGTCTTGTCTCGTTTCGATTTTTGTCTTATTTTGCAAAACATGAAAACATTTATATTCTTTCAACATAAATTTTTTTTATGATGCCCAATATGAATCCGAGACAGATGAAAAAATTAATGAAAAAAGCAGGGATAAAGACAAAGGAACTACCTGTTAACGAGATTATTTTTACATTCGATGATAAAAAATGGGAATTTACAGATCCGCAGGTTACAGAGATAGATATGATGGGTCAAAAGACGTTTCAGGTAGTTGGAACATTTGTGGAAAGAGAGATAGGAATCCCCGAAGAAGACATAAAGATGGTGGCAGAGAAAGCTAATGTAAGTGAAGAGGAAGCTAGAAAAACTTTAAAAGACAGCGGAGGAGATATAGCAGAGGCTATATTAAACCTGAGTAAAGGTGATTAAATGGAATACAGTGAAAAAGATCTAGAGGAAATAGACAGAAAAAATATAAGAAGACAGATGGAAGCAGTTGGGCTTGATATAGATGAAGAGTACGTAGAGAAGATTAGAATAGCGATGTTAAAGGGGATAATGCTGAAAACTGTAGCCAAAGCTGCCTTGATGCCAAAAGATGCCGAAGAGAAGGAAGAAAAACTTTTAGAGGCCATTTATACCAATGTTCTTGCATGCTTACTTAACGAGAAAAAATGAAAAAATACCTACTTTTTTACATACTTCTCATACTGTTCCTTTTTTATACAAATGGATTCTATACGTACTTTTATTATGAAAGAGAAGAGATAGTTGAAGATTTTGGAGAGTTCAGTATTTCTCAATATCCTTATAATTATGATTCTGTCTTTCTTGTCACTGTGGATGATATATCCTATTATACAGACCCAGATAAATTAAGAGTATTTTTGGAGTATTTGAAAGAAAAAAATGCCACCCCCACGTTGTTTGTAATTCCGTATCACGCCAATGAAAGGATTACAGATAATATCGAGGTCATTGAGATATTAAAAGAGTACGATGTAGAAGTGGCGCAGCATGGATATAATCACATAGAAAAGGAGTTTAAATCGAGATCCTACGAGGAACAGATAGAGATGATAAAAAAAGGTAAAGAAATACTGGAAAAAGATTTCGAAATATATGGATTCAGATCTCCTGGTTTCTATCACAATTTCGAGACATCTAAAGCTCTTAGGGATCTTGGATTTAGCTATGAGAGTGAGATGAGCGTTTTTAACAATTTTTATATCCATTATTTACTTCAGTTACCGCATACGAGGAACGGACGAGTTTTTATGACACATCCTCTGGATATAAATATATATGTCCCGGAAAATGCGTGGTCTCCTAAAATGAAGGATTTTGCAGATTGGTGGAAGTTCAGAAAAGATCTCATTGTGAATTACAGTATAGGTGGGAACGAACTCTACATATTTTTAAGTGATTATAAAGAAGGCTTGAAAATTACCCTTAAAAAAGATTATAGAGTACATATAGTGATACACGAAAAAGAGCTGGAGTATGAGAGAGAGAGTAACACTATAATTCTCTAATCGTAAACCTCTTTTACTTCTTCTTTGGTAATAAAACACTTAGCTTTTTTAAGATCTTTTCCAAATCCCTCTCTATCCTCTATCAGGGAATCTATGCATTCTCCAGCCGTTTTAAATTTTCTTTCTGTCTCTGTGCAGATTCTGTCTCCGATGATGATTGTGTTCTTATGTTTTTTAATGAAGTTTTCACAGTTTTCTCCGTCATATATAAACGGCCCTTCATGCATCTTCATTTTCGGAAGTTTAAAAACCTCGAACTCGAAAATTATTCCAGGATTGAAGATTTTGGATCTATAGATCCTGAATCCATCTTTTTCAAGACAATCCTTTATAAAATCTCTCGTTTTTCTCAACTGGGGGAAAAGCAAATCTTCCATAAGATCTGTCTCGAAGTTCAAAACGATCAGCTCTGTTCCTTCCGATTTCCTGTACTCAATTTTTATTCTGTCAAATTTTTTATCTTTTAAAAATTTTCGTGAATAATATATAAACTCCGAAAATTTCTGCAAACTTACGCAGGAGGCAGCATTTCTTGCTGGGTCCACGGGATCGATCATGATCAGAGATTCTGAAAACTCTTTTTCCATTTTTTCAAAGATTATTTTCTGATTTAATTTCCATTCGGAAACATTTTTCAGGACATTTTCAAAACTTCCATAGTACAAAACTAATAACTCGCATAAATACCCTGAAAACCCCATTACCTTGAACTCAGAGCCGTAAACATTGATCAGTTTCATAAATTTTTTCAGGATCCTTGTATCATCTTTTTGGGAATCCGTCATCTTTTCAACAAACTTTGTATGCAAAGGAGTTCTATCAACGCTGCTCTTCATATCCTCTATTTTACCTATTTTATAGCACGGTACTATGTCCAGATCATGATTTTCAATTTTTCCATTTACATAGGGATGTTCAGCATATTTTATCTCATACTCTCCTTTAAAGTCTTCAAATACCTTTTTTCCTATCTCCAGTCCCTTTTTTTTGAGTATCTCTTTAGAAACATTCAAAGGAAAGAAAACAAAAATATCCAAGTCTTTGTCACCTTTCAAACTCGTACCTTTGATAAAAGATCCCTGAAGCTCTGCTTCCAAATTAAATTTTTTCCTGATAAATTCTCTTATATTTTTGTATAATCTAAAACCTTTTTCTATTTCTTCTTCCGAAGGTTTTATCTGCTTCAATATTTTTCCCCTATCGTATATCATAATCTTACTTCCTTTAAATCCGAGTAAATCGGGCCTTTTGGTGTCAATACACTCTTTTTTATCAAAATTCTATCCACCACCATTTTTCCTATTTTTACATTCTGTAACTCTTTCAAGATTTGCGAGATTTTTTCCCTGTCCTTGACGAACTTCACTCTCCCTATAGTTAAATGCGGTATGAGCTTTTTTTCTTTTTTGAATCCCAAGTTTCTTAGATCCATGTTCAATCCATCAGCTATATTTATCAAGGAGTTACTCTCGTCCTGAATCCCGATCCACAGTACTCGTATATACGAGAAGCTCGGGAACGCACCCAATCCTTTCAGGTCGATCTCAAAAGGTTTATAATTCTCAAGATTTTTCTGCAGTATTTTATAAATATCTTCAATATTTTTTTCTTCTATCTCTCCAAGAAATTTAAGGGTGAAATGAAGATTTTCAGGCTCTACAAATTTTATTTTCAGATACTTGCTGCCTATATCGTTCTGAATATCAACAATTTTGCTTTTAAGGCCCTCATCAATATTTATAGCTATAAAACTCCTCATTTTTTTGTCACCGGCATTTTTTCCCACGGGAAAACTATCCATTTGTCTGTGAACATGATGTAATAATCTGGATCAAATATGCTCGTTGGTTTTTTTGCTATGACTGCTACCCTTACCTCCGCGGGATTTTTTTCTTCCAGGTACTTTTTAACTTCCGCGAGTGTTTCTCCAGTATCCGCGACATCGTCTATGACCAAAATCTTTTTATTTTCTATATTTTCCGTTAATGGGATTGTAATTTCAGGCTTTTCCTGTGTTTCCCCTATGCTTTTATAAAATTTAAATCCCATGACTCTCAAAGGCAGTCCAGTTATATGGGAAAATCTCACGGAGGGCGCTAATCCTCCCCTGGATATGCCTATGAGGAGATCAGGTTTGTACTCCTTCAGTATTACGTCGGCTAAAGTCCAGACAGCCTCATCAATTTTATGCCAGTCAAGATACTCTTTATCCATATTTTCACCTCGTTCTTTATGTATTAAAGTTTTTTGATGATTAACAGGTTAAATGAAAAGCTGCGGCAAGTTTTCTTTTATCTTTCAATTCATTGTAAAGCTCGCACGCCTTTTTTGTCTTTTCTATCTTGGTTTCTATCTTCATATAGCTCAAATAATCTTTTATTTCTTTAGAAACTTTTAAAAGGCCGTATGATCCTGTGCCTATGATTAAAATCTCAGGTTTTTTGCCGATAATCCATTCAAGATCCTTTATCTGTACCACATGTCCCCTTTCTCTCCACCACTCCTTTATCTCGTTATCAAAAATGAGTACATCATTCTTATAAGTTTTTCCATTTATACAGATACTGCCAAAACTGTAATTTTCTATCATATTTATAAAGCATTTATATTTCTTTTTATTCTTTTCCATAAACAATTTAAACACAGGAATTCATTTTATTCTATGATAAAAGGAGTTCTTTTTGATGCCGTAGGTACACTCATCAAAATGCGGCCGAAAATCAGTGAAACAATCTACGGATCCCTCCAGAAGTACAATGTGACAGAAGAAGAGTTTTCCAGAGCGTATATAAAAGCCAGGGAATTTTATTACAACATCTACGAAAAGAATTTCAGTTTCGGAAATTTCAGGGAGTTCTGGTCTGCGTTTATTCAAGTAGTAGTTAAAGATCTGGGAATCGAAAAAAATATTGGAGAAAAGATATATGATAAAATTATAGAAAAAACAAAGTTTGTGAGATATCCAGAAAGTTTGGAGGTTTTAGATACTCTTTCTAAAAATTATGTCCTCGGCGTAATCTCCAACTGGGATATTGAGATAGATATATATGATGTTTTTGAAGATTTAGAGCTGAAAAAATATCTTTCGGTAATTCTGGCGTCAAAAGATATAAAAATCCTGAAACCAAGCCCGAGAATATTTCTGGAAGCTTTGAGGAGAATCAATCTGGCTGCATATCAATGTTTTTATGTAGGAGATGATCCCTATGAAGACTTTTATGGTGTCAAGAATGTCGGACTCATACCTATACTCATAGACAGAAAAGAAAAATATAAAGAACTCGACTGTCTCAAAATTAAAAATCTTAAAGGAATATATCCCTACCTGGAGAAGGATAAGCTTTTATAGTTCACGTGTTAGATAAAGTAGGTGATAGAATGATAGTGGTAAATACAGATTTTGTTCCGGGAAGGGAAATAGTTGAAGTATTGGGCTTGGTAAAGGCAAACACTATAAGAGCCAAGCACATAGGTAAAGATATAATGGCGGGGCTGAGGAACATAGTAGGTGGAGAGTTAACAGAGTACACGGAGATGCTCTCCGAATCAAGAGAGGAAGCACTCCAGAGAATGGTCAAAGAAGCAGAGAAACTCAATGCTGATGCTGTGATCAACGTTAGATTCATGACAAGCTCTGTAGCACAGGGTGCAGCCGAGATGCTCGCCTACGGAACTGCCGTGAGGCTCAAATAATGGATCTTCTCAGAAGTTTGGGATTTCTATGCCTGGGGATAGGGGTAGGAGCCCCCTTAGCTTATGGCATCTATAAATTTATACAGGCAGACATTGAAATCTGGATAAGAATCCCTATAATATTGATCATACTCGGCTTTCTGTTTCTCGTATTCTCTGCAATAAGAGACAGGTTCAGGGAAGAGAAAATAGAGGGAATGTAGCGACAAATTCTCTCGTGAAAAGAAAAAAAGAAAAAGAATGGATCCGTAGTCTACTCTTTCACTTCTTTCATCGGCTCGTCACAACACACCAAGTGACACGTTCCGCAGCCACATCCTTTCTCGACGACCACGACAATACCGCATTCTCCACATCTGTACTTTGCACCTTTTTTGGTCATTTTTTTCACCTTATCTTCTTTAAAAACACTAAATATTTAAAGATTGGGGTGGAGATCCCTACTGTTATATTCTCCAATAGAGGAAGGTTTTACAATGAAAGAAAAAATACAAAAATCGGAAGAAGAGTGGAAGAAAACACTTACACCTGAGCAGTTCACTGTTTTACGTAAAAAAGGAACTGAACCGCCGTTCAGCGGGACCCTTCTCTATAACAAGAAAAAGGGGGTGTACTGTTGTTCCGCTTGCGGACAGGAGATCTTTACCTCCGAGAAAAAGTACGATGCCGGGTGCGGCTGGCCGAGTTTCTGGGCACCTATTTCCAAGGAGCGTCTCACGTTCAAAGAGGACACACGATTCGGCATGCGGAGAGTTGAGGTACTCTGCGGCAGATGTGGAAGCCATCTGGGGCACGTATTCGATGACGGCCCTCGGCCCACCGGTAAACGGTTCTGCATTAATTCACTGGCACTGGATTTTCACGAATAGCCAAAGAATTCTTCGCATTTTTTAGAAAAATTTATATAGTCCAAGTTCTATATGAATATGGTAATGACAGAAAATTCCAAAGAATCTGAAAAGACATTCAAAAGCCTTCGGCGATTCAATGCATTCATGGGATTTCTCCACCTGATCCAGGCAGGAGCAATGATTGTACTGAGTAACGACTTTTCACTGCCACTGACACGATCACATCTTGAGGTGTCCATCGAGACCTTTACAGCTGCTCCTGTCACCGAAGAAATTGCGACACTGCGATTCGGTCCCGCAGTGGCTCTGTTTCTCCTGATATCTGCAGTTGCGCACTTTACTCTCGCCTCTCCAATGGGATACTCCTGGTACGTAAAGAATCTGAAAAAACACATCAACTACCTCCGATGGATCGAATACTCTCTCAGCGCATCGTGGATGATCGTTCTCATCGCCATGCTCGTTGGCATCTATGACATCGGCACGCTTCTCACCCTTTTCACACTTACCGGCGTGATGAACCTCTGCGGACTACTGATGGAACTCCACAACCAAACAACGGAGAAGACCAACTGGATCTCGTACATCATCGGCTGCATTGCGGGGATCGTACCCTGGATCGTGATCTTCATCTGGCTTCTCGGTGGGAGGTCAACGGCAGGAGATCCAGTACCAAATTTCGTGGTGGGAATATTCATATCGATAGCGGTATTCTTCAACCTCTTTGCCATTAATATGCTCCTCCAGTACAAGAAGACGTGGAAATGGCGAGACTATCTCTACGGCGAACGCATGTACATCGTTCTCAGTCTCTTAGCAAAATCGGCACTCGCGTGGCAGGTATTCGCAGGGACACTCCGTCCCTGATAAATTCCTTTTTCTTTTTTTGAACTATTTTTATTTGGTTCACAAAACCTGCCTGGTTGAACAATTCAAACATCCTCTCAATAATTTTCTTTCCCCCTCCATTTTTCTCAAATCTATCCCCCAGTTTATCTTGCAGATCTCAATAACATATTATACAAAAAGAACTTCATTCTCA
>Ga0315552_1001000_pt1 | contig 17456 bp, 20 predicted proteins | sample SalMarSW160170MG_2_FD_203102 | JGI IMG/M metagenome (GOLD analysis project Ga0315552, IMG submission 203102) | Salt marsh sediment microbial communities from the Plum Island Ecosystem LTER, Massachusetts, United States - Salt Marsh Sediment SW1601-70 ...
TCTTTAGAGCGAGCTGGTTTTGCGGTTCATATCTTTAAAAATCCGAGCACAAGCATGTTAGGGGAATTTATTAGGAAAAACGTGAAGTCCTTCGACCCATGGCTACGAAATAGATTATTTGTCTTAGATATGCAAGCGACATTGATGGATCAAAAAAAAATTTATGATCCAAATGTTATTCTGTTCTGGGACAGATATATTGATTCGTTTTATACCTCTAATCGAGAGATGACGCTGGAAGAGGCCAACGGTTTAGTAGCGAAAATGCCCACTCCTGTTAGAACATTTTGGATAGACATTGAACCAACCATTGTACTTACACAGAGAAGTAAAGCTACCAACGAGCACTCGGATCCTAAATGGCTTGTCTTGAAGCAGCAACGCTACAATGAGCTGTTTCAAAAAAATCCGGAAAGGATAATTCGTATTAATGGACAGCAACCGACTGAATCGGTAACTAGACAAATAACGGATGAGATAATAAGAACGATGAAAATCTAAACATGTCCTTTAAATAGGCCCGCACACAAAACACCAGCCCGAGACCTGGTGTTTTTTATATAGAAATAAATTAATTTGCGCGCTTTAGAGAAAGCTCGATCAGTGCCTTAATCAGTTCTTCTGTCTTATCTTTTATAACCACCGATCCGCCAAATTTACGCTGACCACTAATTTTGTTATAGAAATCTAGAAAATGAGTTATTGTCAGTCCAGAACTATTCAATATACCAATGTCCTTGCCCTCATCGAGAGCTATTGTTAGTTCGTTCAATGTACCAACTCCACCATCAAGCGCAATAACTGCGTCACAGCTCCTCATAAGTATCACATTCCTTCCCTTATGACCAAAGCCAGTAAATATTAGAGCATCGAAAACAATAGATGGATTTTTGAAGATAGCAATGTGATTTTTATAGTTATCCGCGGGTGAAATCCCGATACAAAGGCCACCATTTTCCGTTGCTCCATTTGCCGCAAACTCAGAAATACCTTTTCCTCCTCCCGTTAATAAAATACATCCACTATCAGAGATAGCCTTGCCAACATTATAAGCTATTTTTTTGTTGGTATCGTCGATTTCCTCATATCTAGAAGAACCGATGATCGCCACCTTTAATTTAGTTTTTTGTTTTTTATTAGCCATTCTTTATTTAGTTTATTTGCTTCTTCTTTTTTTAAGCCAACTATAACTTTTATCCCCGCATTTTTTAGTTCTTTTATCCCTCTTCCTTGAATCTTAGGAAATGGATCTTTGATAGCGATGAATATCTTTTTAACACCAGCTTTTATAATCGCTGTTGTGCATGGCGGAGTTAATCCCTGGAAACAGTGTGGCTCTAGTGTCACGTACATCGTAGATCCCCTAGCCTTAATGCCAGCCTTTTTTAGTGCCTTAACTTCTGCATGAGGATCGCCAACTTTGCTAAAAAAACCGTCTCCTATTTTTTTATTGTTGCTATCAACTATAACGCAACCTACCAATGGTCTGCCAGGCACCTTCCCCTTTCCCTTTTTAGCTAGGTCTAATGCGATATCCATCCATTCTTTATGCGTTACGCCGCTTCGTATTAAATTATTTCTCTTTATAACCATCATTAATTTACTTTAAAATCAAACCCATTTTTTATGTATTTTTTCACGTTTGGAGCAAATTTAAAATTATTTATTTCTTTTTTCCCAATCCAACGAATATCAATTGTGTCATCAAGTGGTTTTACTTCTCCGGACATCCAATAACAAAGAAATATAAGAGCGACAACATGCTGTCCGGTTGAACGAATAAAAGTGTTATTTAATAATAAAACCACATTTTTTTTTATTTTAACGCCAGTTTCTTCTAAAACCTCCCTGGCTAATGTTTTTTCTATTATATTCCAAACCTCTTTATTTGTTCGCTCTACTTTACCTCCAGGAATCGTCCATTTGCCGGGTTCATGAGTTTCTTTCCAGCTTCTTTGAGAAATTAAAATTTTGCTACCCTTTTTTACAAGGGCGTTAACGAGAATAAGATGTGTTTTATCGATAGCTAAGTCTGCCATAGTTTTACTTGATTTAAATAAATATTTTTGCTATTATATTAGTATAATTATTTATAATAACATAACATTTAAAAACATGCAAAAAAACAAACGAAAGTTAAATTTTGAAAAAATTGGGCCGATGAAATTGCCCAGTAGGATCGGTGGCGGAACTTTCGATCTATGCCTCTATATTTTCGAGAAATCGGGCGATAATTATTTTGTCCTATCTAAGGGAGATATTCGTGGTAAAAAGGATGTTTTAGTAAGAATCGATTCAAATTGTGTTTGGGCCGATATTTTTGGTTCTGCAAGATGCGATTGCGCCGAACAGCTCCATGAGGCCATGCGAAGGATTAATAAAGAGGGTAGGGGGCTATTGATCCACGCCTACAACCAAGACGGAAGAGGTTTAAGTCTCAAGGACCATGTAAGGGTCTATATGGAACAGGACAAAGGCTACGATACGATCGAAGCCGACCGACGTTGTGGGTTCGATAAGCCAGACCGCAGAAATTATGACGAAGCGATCGAGATCATTAAGGATTTTAAGTTGGATGATATTCGCCTGCTTACCAATAATCCTCACAGGATTGCATCATTAAATGATGCCGGTATAAATACAACCCGTGAGCACATCGAAGCCGTGAAAATCGATAAATATAATATTGGACAACTTTACATGAAGAAAAAAGTGCTCGGCCATCTCTTTGATGCGTTTGACTTAGAGGATCCGAAGATAAAGAAGTTGTTTAATGAATCACTAAAAAAGTGGTCACATGGAGAATACGACGGTTATATGTGGGTCTGTTAAAACTCTCCAATTTTTATATTTCAGAAAAGTTTAAACCTTTTGGGCTATAATCAATAGCCCAGGTTTTTTATTACCATGATAAGAAATAAAACTATCTTTTGAGATACTTATTATTCTAAATTTATTTTTCTTAAGCAACTTTGTTAATTCATCTTCTATAAAATTATGTGTTCTATACAACTCTTTTCCAGTTTGGTCGCATATAGATAATGTCCCAAACTCTTTGGTGATTAATTCGTCATTTTTATATCTTGTTATTGCTTTTGGGTCGTCAGTAACTAATTCAAACTCAGCCACATGGATATATCCATGTGGCTTTAAAATTCTATAAATTTCGCGAAGCCCAGTATTTCTTATCTTTTTAGGTAATGCCGATAATATGCCCTGCATAATAGCCGCAGAAAATGTTTCGTTTTTAAAAGGGGTATTCTTTATATTTTCATTATAAATCTTTGCTTTGGTGTTTAGTTTTAATTGAGACAACTTTTTATTTAAGGCATCGACCTCATTCTTGTTTATTTCAATTCCCGTCACTTCAAAATTTCTTTTAAGACACTCAAAAACTATTCTTCCCCAACCGCAACCAACCTCAAGAATAAGAGATTTTTTTGGCAATAAACGCCAAAAATTTTTGTCAATTGGCGTTGTGCCAGGGGTATACCCAATAGATATTTTTCCCCAAAGCTCTTCCCAATTTGTTTTTAACATTTATTTTGATTTTATTGTTTATTGCCACTCAATTGTTGCGGGTGGTTTGTTGGTTATATCATATACTACCCGTCCAATATTTGTTTCTTTTATTATTCTTGAAGATATTTTTTCAAGAAATAGATATGCTGTTTGAGAAAAATTTGCAGTCAGTGAATTTTTTGATTCAATAATCCTAACGACTAATGCATATCTATTTTTTATATTTTTGTCGCCCTTAACACCTAAACTATTAACATTTATTAAAATTCCAAAAGCCATCCATATTTCGTCTTTAATCTTAGATGAAAATATAACATCTTCTATAATTTCCGTGCATATTCTAACTATCTTTACTTTTTCTCGCGTTACCACGCCGTCTACTCGTATTGCAAAACCTGGCCCCGGAAAAACTTTCTTTTCAACTATATCATCGGGGAGACCTAATTCTTTAGCTACTTCTCTAACCTGATCCTTAAATAACTCCCGCATTGGTTCGATTAGATTGAAAGACATTTTATTCGGTAATCCGCTAACATTGTGATGTGGCTTTATCTGAGATGAAAACTTAGTAATACCGCTTTCTATTACATCAGACCAAATCGTTCCTTGTGCAAAAAAATGAATATTCTCTTCCTTAGCAATCTTTTCAAATTCTTTAATAAATGTATTTCCAATTATTCTCCCCTTTTTTGATGGGTTTTTAATTCCCTTTAGATTTCGGAAAAAAGTTTCGGACAATTCCTTGGTTAAAAGATTAATATCTATCTCTTTACAAAATTTTTCGACTTCTTTTTGTGTTGCATTAGGCATTAATCCCGTATTAACATATACTGCTAAAAGTTGTTTTTTAGTAAAAGATTTTCTCAAAAGAGTTGCCATTGTCATAGAATCAACTCCCCCAGAGATTGCTATTAATATTTTATTAGTACCGACAACTTTTTTGCAAGACTTTATTGTTTCCGCAATCCATGTTGCCGATGACCATGGTGCGGTTTTTTTAACCTTGCATATACTCTCACAAAAATTATTTAATATTTTAAATCCCTCTGTGGTATGGCTTACTTCTGGATGAAATTGTATTCCATAAAGATTTTTATCAGAATTTTCGATGGCAGCATAGCATGAATTTTCTGTATGTCCAGTTACAACAAAACCTTCAGAAAGGTGGGTTACATTATCTTTATGGCTCATCCATACCACCGACTCTTTTTTCGCGCCACTAAATAATTTAGATCTGTATTTTGCGTTAATTTTTAATATTTCTTTCCCAAATTCTTTCCGAGAAGTTTTTACTTTGCCGCCAAATGATTTTGCCATTAATTGATGCCCATAACATATTCCCAAAATCGGGATACCACAGGACAACCAGTCTTCTTTAAAATCAATGTTGCTATTATTCACGGATTGAGCGCCTCCAGAAAGGATAACTCCCTTTAAACGATAATCAGCATATTTTTTATGGTAGTCTTCTTGATCAAAATCTGCTGGTTCAACCTGAGAATAAATTGATAATTTTTTTAATCCAGTCTTTATTAAATGGGTATATTGGCTGCCAAAATCTAATATTAATATTAAATCTTTCATATTACTTTACCAGTTCTATTAATTTCTCTTGATAGGCTAAGATATAAGGTTTTAACAGTTTTGTTTGATCTGTCGGCAATAATTCAATAACATTTTCAATACAATAAAGAGGATGAATAGTAATGCCATATTTTTTTGCAATAGTTTTTTCCATTCCGTAACTTAAAATAACAACAAAGATTATTTTCCTATTTACTTTCTGGATATTTTCCAAAACTTTTTTCATTGATAATCCAGTTGCCAATACGTCATCGATAATGGCAATTGATCCACCACCGCTAATTGGCTCGCCAGCAAAAATATTCATATTTTTGGGTTCTTTGCGGGCAAGCACAAGCGGAATTTCTAATTCTTTTGCAATTATCGACGCAAACGGACTTCCGCCGGTTTCTATTCCAATAATACAATTACAACCAATACATTTTTCTTTTAGTCTTTCAGTGATATCTAACAATATTGCGGGACAACTCCAAGTACTCTTCATGTTTATGTAAACCGGTGAAAAATGCCCCCGTTTAACCTCAATGCCGCGCCCCCTTAGGTCGTAGGATATAAGACCAGGCAACGAAACGATCTGGCTTAAAAGTTTCTTTGATTTTAGATTCATATATGATTTTATTAATTAACTAATTTGACAATTTATATTTTTAAATAAATTTTTAGACATTTTATATTTTATTTTAAAGCATCAGATATAACTAATTTAATCTTATTTAATATTGACTCAGGAACCACAAAATCATGATCTGTTTTCCAATTATGGCCAAATAGTTTATCCGTAAACATTATATCCTCAAAATTTCTTGGAGTAGCATAACAAGGGACAAAATGTGCATGAATATGGCAAGTTTCGTTGCCTAAAAAAGAATAATTAAACCAATCTGGTTGAAAAACTTTTATTACAGCTACCCTTAATTGTTTTAATATTAAAAATAATTCTTCTTGTTCTTCTTTTGTTGCATTAGGCAAATCTAGGGCATCTATTCTTTCACACCAAGCCACACACCTCCCAAGATAACATTGATTTTAAGATATAAAAACTTCCCAATATTTATAATCTTTAATTTTATAACTAGAAAAGTCTTCCATAATTTTTTCTTCTTTTAATCTACCCTATTTTAGGAGTTTCGTCAATTTTTAAACCTCGGTTATTTGTGTTATTATAAAAATATGCTCAAATTATCAGCGCTTATTTTTCTTTAGTTTAGCCTCCGTACTCCAGGACTTGACAAAATGAAATAAATTTTATAAGCTGATTTTAGCACGCTGAGAATAGTTCTCGGTTTTTGAAAAGTGAATAAAATGAAGGAGAAAAAAATATGAAAACTATTGAACAAGTAGCAAAAAGAGTAAATAAAAAGATCGAAGAGTGGGCACAACAGCATCACAAATTAATTGTTGTCATTGATGGTTATGCGGGTTCAGGAAAAACATCAGTCGCTGATTGCATTATTAGGTTGAACCCCGACTGCCTTGTAGTTCACCTCGATGATTTTGTTAAACATTGGAAAGTAAGAAAACGAATGATGGATGTCACGCAGGATCGTTCTAAAGTCTTTGAGTATAGATGGTACCGCTATGATGCTGTCGAAAGATTAATCAAAGAATTTATGAGTGCTAAAAGGAAGAATATTCGTCTTAAGGTGTACGATTTCGACAAGAATGAATTTACCGCTCCTCGGGTTTTCGATCTGTCCAAAAATATTCTTGTGATTGAAGGTATTTTCCTCCTTCACCCGAAACACAAAAGGAATATACTTTGGGGAAAACGAGTTTTTCTGAAAACTGATCTTAAGAAAGCCGAAGCAAGGAGAATCGCGCAAGAAAAAAAGAGATGGGGTAAAGATTATCTTCCAGAAGACCACCCCGGATCGTACATCCGCGATTTCAAGATTGCTTATCAGAGATACTTAGATCGCTATAAACCCGAACAGAGAGCAGATTTCGTGATTGATATTGATGTTGAATAAAAAAAACGCCGTGGAGTATTACAGGTGCGACGGATAAAAATCCTGTCGCACTTTTTTATTATACTCATTCACGGCGTAGATGTTTTACCTCTTGATAAAAAAGCAGTCATAAGGATGACTGCATTTAAATGTTTTTTTTTGAGATTCGTTACTCCAAATCTGTTTTTTTGTTTTGGTCTATTGAACCTCAATAACTTCAAAAATTCTGTCTCTAAAGTTTATTTTTTCTCCTTTTTCTCCTCCCTTCATGCTAAATGCGATAGGAGCTCCTTCGGATATAAATTTTATTTCTTTATTTTCAACCTTAACTGATTCTCCTCCACCACCCTCACATACTAGAAAATAATGGAAAATTTCTCCAGACGCAACATCTTTTAGGCTAAAAAATGTCCCAACCATAATAAATTCACTTTCTGTTAGTTTTGTGTTTTCTATTAAATCAAGGGTTAATTCTGCTTCTCCAATTCTTTTTTGAATCCCAAGAGCTAGGTTACTTTGTTGAAACTTATTTGTGTCAGACCAAGATGTCTTACTACCTACTGCTTCTTTGGCTTCTTGTTGCGCATTTTTCAAAGATTGTTTTAGGTTTTTGAGCACCTCTTTCTGTAATTTAATACAAGCCTCTAAAATCTTTCTTTTTTCTAACATTTTCCACACCCTTTCTCTATTAAGGTTTCGACCTCATCTCCTATTAAAAATCTTAATTGTTTAATTGCTATTTCCCAGACATCTTTTCTACAAAAAAGCTCTCTTCTTATTAAACTAACTTCTTTGAGTTCTAAATTTTTTTAAGTAATTTAACAAAATATTCGTAATCTGAAACATTTAATAATTCTAGAATAAAAGATTTCATTCCTTCTTTGTGACAATTAAAATATTTATAAGGACACTTGCTGGTGATTAATAATCTTAAAGATTCGACTTTACACGTTTTGAATTAATTTTTATCGAGTAAATAATATATGAATAATTGTATTGATAAAACCACATTTTAAAATTTATTTAATTATTCGTCCTACAAAACTCCATTTTATTTATAACAAACCTTAAAATTTTGTCAAGATTTTGTACGTGATGAGGACATAGGTAACACTTTATGATATTTTTGATGAAATTTAAAAGGAGCCAAATAACCAAGAGATTGATGAGGCTTCTCAAAGTCATTATGGATAAGCCATTCAGTTAATCTCTGGTTAGCTAAAGAAATATCCGGGCTAAAACCATCCACTTGAAGATGTTGTTCCCGTAATGTCCGATTAAATCTTTCTATGTAAGCATTATCTTTTGGAGTTCTGTTTCTGGAAAAGTAATGTTCAATGCCTAAATATATGCAAGCTCTTTCAAAGTATTTAGCAAATTCAGAACCATTGTCAGTCTGAATATTCTCAATCTTGTCTTGAAAGAGATAGTTTAATCTTAACAAGAAATCAGCAGCATTGTAAGAGGAATGGGTTTTGTAAAACCTGGCAAAGGCAATCTTGGAAAAAACATCAATAGCAGTAATGATATAACGTTTGAGACCATTCTTCCAAATAACAATAGTGTCAATCTGAACAAGAAATCCTGACCTCTTTTGTCTCTTAAGCTCTGTTATCCTTTTCTTTTTAATAGCTCTTTGTTTTTTCCTTCTAATTTGAGCTGCTTTCTGAGGATGATAGTAGAGATTGTATTTTTCAATAACCTTTTGGACTTTCCAAGAAGATATCTCTTGTCTATACTTTCTTTGATAATATATAGCAATATTGAATTTGTTTTCTCGAATATATTGTTTTCTTAAAGAGATTATTCTCTGTTCTTGCAAACCAGTGATTTCTCTATGTCTGGTATTTCTCGGAGCTTTATCTTGATCTTCTAAACCTATGAAATTCTGACCATGTTGAAACCTATTATACCATTTGTAAAATGTCTTTCTGGAGATACCAAAATGTCTGGCAGTTAAACAAGCATTTCTTTCAGCTTTTGTTTCATAATAGATAATCCATTCTAATCTCTGATAAGCCAGCTTGCTTAGCTTTAACACCTTAATTACTTTTCTCCAATGTTCATGCTTGCTAAAAGGAGCTTGAAGCCTTTGGAGAGAGGCTCTGTAGTTTTCGTAGACCATATTGATGAGATAGTTTAGGTTTGTCATTGTCCCTGATTTTACCATATTTTGGCAAAACAGAGGTGTTACCTATGTATCTCATCATGTACAGGTTTTTTGTCTGAAAATGCCCGTTGAAAATAAATTCTTTCCAAATTGCTTTCAAAATTTTCTTTATCATCACTTTTATTATACCAAAAAAAATCAAACTAAAACAGCGAGCCAAAGGCTCGCTGGGGTTGAGATAATAAAACTGACCAGATTTTTCTAATTTATTGTTATTGTTTTATTTTCCTCTTTTTTTATTTTATTCGCCATGATTTTATACAAAGTTTATTTATTATCAACTATCAACTATCACCTATCAACTAATCACATTTTACCTCTTTTTTTAACTGGATTCAAGTTCTTACGGAATTTTTATTATATCTCAACAATAAAAAAACAACGACCAATAAAAAGTGGCCGAGAGGTTAATTCTCAGCCATTAGGTTTTGTTTAATTTATCTGAGAGACATTTTATCTCTCCTTCGTATTCTTCTGTACTATCGGGCGAATGTAGGGTACAGCCATAATAACCATAATTATACTTTTTTCTGAAGAAATCTTTCGCCATTTGCCCAACTGTAATAGCATTTTCTCCTTCAAAAACAATAAGAACAGCGAAACCTCTTGAAAAAAGCTTTATTATTTTGTTAAAACGTTCTTTATTGTTAATGTGGCGATAGAAAACTTTTAGTGTTTCTGTGGTTAATTTAATTTTTTTCTCTCGAGTGATTTTCATATCGCTTAAAATTAGAAAAGTCTTTATTTCAACATCTTTTTCATCAATTACGGCGTCGGGCTTTACCAAAACAAGTGATCTTTCTTTCAATTTTTAACTCCTTTTGATTAAATGTGCTGTTTATTTTATTATAATATATAATAATTAATCCGTCAAATTTTTTCTAAGAGATTATTTATTATTTATATAAATAAAAAGTTCGCTTTTGATTAAGCGAACCTATTATTCGGATCATTGAACTTCAATAATCTCAAAGGTTTTATCCCTAAAATTTATTTTTTCTCCTTTTTCTCTGCCTTTCACGCTAAATGCGATAGGGGCTCCCTCGGATATAAATTTTATTTCTTTATTTTCAACTTTAACTAATTCTCCCCCACCACCTTCGCATACTAGAAAATAATTGAAGATTTCTCCAGACGTAGTATTTTTTAGGCTAAAAAATGTCCCTGCCATAATAAACTCACTTTCTGTTGGTTCCGTATTTTCTATTAACTCAAGGACTGATTCTGCTTCTCCAATTCTTTTTTGAATCCCAAGAGCTAGGTTGCTAAACTGAAACTTACTAGTATCAGAACGAGAAACATTGCTACCCGGAGCATCTACAGCGGCTTCACGAGTTTTTTCATAAGACTTTCTCAGTCTTTCAATTTTTTCTTTTTGCATTTTAATTAAAAGATCTAAAACTAATCTTTTTTCCATGATTCTTTTCTCCCTTCATTGTTTGCCTAACGATTTAAAAGATCTAAACAGCCTCCCTTTTTATATTTATATTATATCCAGATAAATTTTTTGTCAATAAAAACAGATAATATCTTTATTCTTTTTAGGTTGCTTTTTTGATAAAAACTTTGTATTATTATATATAGTAGGGTAAAGTTTATTGTATATAGTTTATTATTCTTAGAAATATAAAAAAATGATTATTAATATTCTTACAAAAAATCCAGGAAAGATATTAGTCGCAAAAAATGTTTTTGATGAATATAATATTGAAACGAATTTTATTGATAAGGAATATCCGGAAATTCAAGCTGATACAAGTTTAGAAATCGCCAGGTTTACTGCCAAACAAGCCGCCAAAGATCTTAATCTACCGATTATCCGAGAGGATCACAGCCTGTTTATTAATGCATTAGGTTTTCCTGGTCCATACACCAGTTATATTGAGAAAAGATTACCCGCAAAGAAACTATTAGAGATTATGAAGAATGAAACTGACAGGAGTGGGTATTTTGAGATATCCACTGTTTTTTCCGAACCTGATGGTTCTACCAAAGAATATGTTTTTAAAGTGCCTATTAATATTGCTAATAAGGAAAAGGGTGATCTTCAGGGTGGTTGGAATACAATTTTAAAGCTTCAAAACGAAAAGAGAACTTTTGCCGAGTATCTGGAAAAAGAAAGATTAAGTGTCTGGAATAAAAATTATAAAGCAATTGCAGAATGGTTGGTCAGTGGTAACAGATAATAAAGTGTTTTTATTTGTTTTTTCTTTTTTGAAATACACCCCTTAAAACTGATCTTTTGCCCGTTTTTATTATAACCTTTGTTTCATTAATATTTAGTATAGGATATAATTTATTTGTAGCAAGAATTTTAATCAAAAGTTCTTTTGGTATTAATATTAAGGGTAAGCCCTGAGAAGTAATATAAGCGGAATCTCTATTTTTCATTGGTTTAAGGTGGGGGTCAATAGTTTTAGACGAGAACATATTCAAAACTAAACACCCGTAATTTTTTAATACTCTGGCGGACTCTTTTATCGCCATTTTTAGTTCCTTAAGAGAACTTGTATTGTGAAAAATTCCGTTTGAAATAATATAGTCAAACTTATTATCAGAATAAGGAAGAGACAACATAGAGGCTAGAATTATTTTTTTAGCCGTTTTTTTATTTAATTTCATCATTCTTTTTTTTGTAAAATTAACCATAGCTTTGTGTAAATCACAAGCATATACACTAAAACCCAACATAGACAACATTTCTGTATTTCTTCCACCTCCACAACCAAGATCTAAAACTTTTTTAGTTTCTGGGTCGGGGATTTTAGAAAAAAAAGTTAGCAAATACTTAGAGGGTTTTTCTTTGGCAAAACGCATTACTTGTTTGGGGTTGTTCCAAAAACTAATAATTACTTTTTCGCACATTTTTTATATAAAGATTTTTTTATTATTTTATATTTTTCGTTCTCTATTTGGGTTACAATTGTTTTCATGCTTAATTTTTTAAATGTTTCTAAACAGGGCCTTAATTTTTTTGTTATTACGAAAAAAGCTGGACCAACAGAAGAAAGCGATAGAACATCTGCTATTTGTTTTTTCTTTAAGAAAGAAAGTTTATTAGACAAAGAAACCATTCTGGGATAAACGAAAGAGCAGTTTTTTATACTTCCCATATTAAATCGGTAATCAAAAATTATATCACCAACAGTTTTAAGGTCTCCTATAGTCATCGCTGGTAAAAGCTTATGAAAGACATTATAGGCGATCTCGGGAGCAAACTTCCTACCAGTTCTAATAAATTTATCTAAATTTTCTACCTCTTTTGTTAATAAAAAACTCGAGTCTTTCTCATTAAAATCTTCCGGAATCCCTATTATAACTTTATATTCATTAGGTATATCCATGGTTTTTATCAAACAACTTTCTCCAGCTAAAATTAAAAGCCCGCCCTTAAATACCCCCGCTGCTGCCGAACCACCAATACACTGAACTGGATTAATTAAATCATCCTCTCCTTTAATTTCTTCTCCATGATTTTGAGCAAGGTACCTAACTAAATCAGAATTATTAATGGGATTGCCATAAATCTCATTAATTGCACAGGCAACAGTTGCTATCAGTCCACTACTTGAACCAAGACCACAGTGACAAAGTTCGTGTTCGTTATTTACATTTATATATAATTTTTCTTTAAATCCCAAAGCTTTTTGCATCAACATATAAGCATGTTTTATTAAGGATTGTCTTTTTGAATTTTTGGATATTTTTAAATAAGTATTCCCTTCCTTGATAATTTTTATTTCTGCAGTTTTAAAAATACAGACAGAAAAAACCACTTCTCCAGGAGTATAAACTAAATTTTTATTTTTAGCTATTTTACTTGGATCAATAGCCATTGCGTTTAGCCGGCTCGGGAATCGAATTACTATATTTCGGTAAACGGGTTTTATATTCGCCATAACCCCTTTTAAAGGATTAAACACTTTACCGACTTTATATGGTAGGAAGTTTGTTTTCATAATTATTGTGTTTTATTTATTAATTTTACAAAATTTGAAAGACGAGAAAATAAATCATTATATAAATCTTTAGAGCTGGGGACGGTTATTCTAACAACTCTTCGCTCTTTTAATCCGTGATGTTTATCGAGGTTCAAACTAATAACCCCAAATTTTAATAGTTCGGAATATATTTTTTTTGTTCTCTTGTAACCAAAAAATAAACAGTTTGTAATAGATTCGTTAAAGACAATGTCTGGGTTTCTAGATAAAAGATTTTTTATTTTTAATTTATTATTTTCAATATCTCTCCTCATTTTTTTAAAAAGATTTCTCTCTTTTAAAACAGTTTGCACAAAATAATCAGCAAATTTACTTACTGGAAAGGTTAATCCAATATTTTTAATTTTATTTAAGAAAGTTGTTTTTCCAACAGCGAATCCAACTCTTAAACCAGCTAATCCATAGAATTTCGAGAATGATCTTATTACGATTAAATTATTTAATCGTTGAGCATAACCTATTAGAGAGAATTTATTTTGATTTTTAATAAAATCAATAGCTGATTCATCAATAATAAACAAAGTAGATATGTGTTTTCTAATTAATTTGACAAGTTCTTTTTTATTTATAACTTTTCCTATCATGGGATTCGGATTAGAAAGCCATAGAAATTTGATATTCTTATTAAGGTTCGGGTATAAAATATTATTTTCAATAAATTTAGAATTGCGCTGGTAACATGTATAAAATTTTTTATACTTTCCAGCGGTTTCAATTATTCTATAAAAATTCGGTAGAATTATTCCTACTCCCTTCTCGTTTTTTAAAATTGAATTTATCCGAATTATTAGATCTTCCGAACCGCTACCCAAAATAATGTTCTTGGAATTTCTTATGTCAAATTTTTTTAAGAGTGCTTATCAATTGTCCATATTTATAATCAGGATATCCACTTATTAATTCTGATATTTTTTTCTGTTTTGTTTTAATCAAAACATCTTTATATTCATCTCCTATTATATTATTAGACATAGAATAATCCTTGAAATTTTTTTTCTCTAAATTTTCTTTTATTTTTAAATAATTAAGCATGAATTTTTTAAAATCTATATAGATTTTTATTTAGATGAATATTTCAATTTAGAAAATATTATTTTTTTAGTCGTTTTCATTAACTGTTGTTTAGAACCATTATTATAAATTTTAAAATCTGCATATGGTATAATAGTTTCTATTCCAAGTTGACGATCTTTTTTGAGTAGTAATTGAAAATTTTTAAAACTGATTTGTTTTTTCTCGCGCACACAATAACGTTTTTTTAGAATTTTTGTTGGAGCACTTATAAAAATAATTATATTTTTGCGATTATTAAAAAGCGGGACTTTATTAATAATATATTGAATTCCGGAAAGCGACCTATTGCCTACAAGAATTAGATCTTGAGGTTTTTTTGTTGTATTTATGACATTTTTTATTTGTTTTTTAATTTCTTTAACTAATACGCGGTCTGTAAAAGTTTGTCCGTAGGTCCTCTCTTTGCTACGATACCATAAATTAAACTTAATTTCTGGTGCCTCATTGTGCCATTTTTCTCGTAGAATTGTTCCAAGTTCTAAACAAGTAAAATTATAAAAAGCCAAAGCTTTGGCAACGGTTGTTTTACCCGCAGCATGATGACCTGTTAAAAAAATCATATTTTAATTTACTTATTAAAAAATAAGAGAGGTAGCACGTTTCCCTGTAAATCGACAATAAAGAAGACCTTTTTTGTTGATTTCATATCTAGTTCCATCATTTACCGAAAAATCTCCTTTCTTATATAGTTTTAAAATCCACTTATCACAATATATCTTTTCGTCTTTTTCTTTCCCTGTTTTCGGAAAGCTTTTTAAAAATCCATCCAAAGCTTTATTGTTTAAATATATCCACTCTTCGGCCTTTAATGAAGGGTCTATTCCCAATAGTCTTATAAGGTTTCCTGTGTATTTTCTTTTTAAATACGCATTCGTAACTTCCGGAAGCCAGTGGGCGGGCTTTGATCTGCCAGTAATTTTAAAAATATTAATACCCATTTTTTCGTAAAGAGCCATATCCTCAGGTCTTATGATATTGGCTCGAAGAAATTCTCGAGGATACATTAATTTTTTCCTATTACAAGTCATATGAAAGGGTTCGTCAGAAGTTCCTTCAACTAAATGTTTATAATGGGCCTTTCTATTGGGACACCTTCTTAAACAACTTTCTGTAGCCATTACTTCGATATCAATAGCTAAATCTTTTGCTTTTTTCAAAATTCCTTCCAGATCTTTAAAATTTCTATTTACATCATGGTGGACGGTTACGCGGACAGGGTTGATATCTTTAAATTTTTCCAATTGTTTCGCATTTAACACTCCAGCTATTGTTGAAATATAAATTGGAACGAAGGGGTATTTTTTTCTTACAAAGTTCATCAAGGCATGAGAAGTTATCATTAATGCATCAGCCTTGAGGTCGTTGATAATCCAATCCAAGTATTTTCTATTTTTTTTATTTTCCTTAAAAGTAATTGGTGCATTAAGTAAATAAACAAACTTTATTCCGCAGGATTTAATATGTTTTCTCAGGTTTATCGCACAAACCCTACTAACTTGGGGAACTAAACTGGGGGCTCTTCCGTGTCCAATGGGTCCTCTTGCTAATGTTCCATAAATTTCTATTATTTCAACACTTTTAGCTCGCGAATTTTGTTTGATTATTTTATTTAAAACTTGTTTATTCCAATGACAGGGTATAGCTAATTTTGCTTTTTTCATTTTTTTAAAAATATAATTTATATAATTTATTCTACCAAAAAATTGCCTTAAAGGCAATTTTTTACGAAATACTCGTGTATATTTTGTACTTTTTACCAAAATTTTGCTTGACACCCTGCCTTATCCAGAGGTAAAATAAAGATAGGATAATAAGACAGGACAAAAGGCAAGCCTTTGCTAATTTCTTAAAGGCTGCCTTTATGAAAACACTATATAAATGACAAAGAAGTTTTTAATATTATTCATAGGCCTATTCGCGATAGGAGGATTTTGTTTAATTAATCCTGAACAAGTTAAAGCTAATTCTGACGATAATGTATCCGGTTTTGCTTATTCTTCCAACATTGGCTGGATTAGCTTTAACTCTACTAACTGTGATGTTGATGCTAATGGGTTTATTGATAGTGGAGCTTGCGGCGGAGATAACTCAACAACACCAGTTATTGATTACGGTGTAAATATTAATCTTTCTACCAATCTGTTTTCCGGGTATAGCTGGTCATCTAACATAGGCTGGATTGATTTTGCTCCAGCCCCTGGTGCTTATCCAGCAACCCCAAATTATTCTGCTTGTTTAGATTTACCTGGTGCGGGTCAGGTTTGTGATAGTGTTGGTGACTATACTGTTTCTGGCTGGGCAAGGGCTTGTTCTGTATTTCTTTCAGGATGTAGCGGTGCTTTAGACCCTAACCGAGGCGGCTGGGACGGCTGGATAAAACTAAGAGGGGCTACTCAGGGAGGAAGTCCTTACGGTGTTAGATTAGATTCAGTCACCAATCAATTCCACGATTACGCTTGGGGCGGAGACCCAGACAGCGATGATGAGGCTGTCATCGGCTGGATTAGCTGGAACTGCGCAGAAGGCGGAGATGATCTTCCGGGCGGAAGTGATATTTGTGGAACTTCGGATTACAAAGTGGTGTATACTCCAAGCAATGACGCGCCAAACACTCCAGATTCTCTTGAAGAAACTAGTAATTTTTGCGCTTTTAGTGCAGCAACTCAAGTAGCTACAAACACAACAATAGTTTTAAAATGGTCTTCTTTTTTTGACCTAGATGGCGACTCACAAGAGGCTTACGAAATTTGGCTAGATGATAATAGCAATTTCCTTGGCTCCAAGTTTAATTATATAGCTGATAGTTCTTCTTCCAATGAATACGCGTTAAACCTTAACTACGATGAAGAAGGAGATTGGTTAAATCAACTTAATTGGGGAGCTAGTTATTACTGGAAAGTAAGGGTAAAAGATCATAATGGAGCTTGGTCGGATTTCTCAACCGTCAAATCATTTGTAATGCCTTTACACGCTTATCCTGAACCTATGTTTAGCTGGTCTCCAGATTCGCCAGCCATTGGCGAAGATGTTCAGTTTAGTAACGAGACCGAATTTGATGACGGGGTTTGCGAAAATAATCCCGATGACTCTTCCTGCGGATATTATTGGACTTTTGAAAACGCAGACAAAGATTATTCAAGCGAAAGAGAACCAATA
>Ga0315552_1001003_pt1 | contig 17429 bp, 14 predicted proteins | sample SalMarSW160170MG_2_FD_203102 | JGI IMG/M metagenome (GOLD analysis project Ga0315552, IMG submission 203102) | Salt marsh sediment microbial communities from the Plum Island Ecosystem LTER, Massachusetts, United States - Salt Marsh Sediment SW1601-70 ...
TTTCTAAAAAAATCTTTTGCTTTTTGAATTTCTCCGGGAGTATAGAATCTCAATAATAACAACAAAAATGGATAAAGAAGTATTACTGCTACTTTATATACTATTGATATTGCAATACTGTCAATATTGACCAGATACCCTGCCAGGAATATTGCTGCAGTGACTACTATTATTTTTATGATCCTTTTCCATTCATAATATAGTTTCATTAACTTCTGGTTGTATAAAAACATAAGGACAATGACTATGACAAAAGTAGTAAGTGTGGCATATGCCGCCCCAAATATCCCATATCTGGGAATAAGAAGAAAATTCAATCCTATGTTTACCGCAGCACCGATAAAATCAATTACCGCCGTGCCCTGTGTTTTCCTTTTGATAGTCACTGCCACACCAATGATCTTTCTTAGAGACCATATTGAATAGGTAAAGACTATGAAAGGTATGACCAGATAGGCATCCCAGAACTCCTTATCTGAAAATATCTTTAAAACCTCTTTGGATAATAATGAAAAAACTAAAAACAAAAACAGGGAAAGCGACAGCGCGTAAGTCAGGGCTCTGCTGTAAAACTCCCTGGCATTATCATGATCCTTAACCGAAAGGTACATTGCAGGCCACACCAGTGATATAGGAGTTGCGAGCAGTACCGTTATCATATTACCAAAATTATATGCCAGATTATATAAGCCAACAGCATATGTAGTTGAATAATAATTTAAAAAATATCTGTCAATTGCCGTAAAGATAAACACACTGATATTTGCAGGTATTAAAGGGGAACCTAAAAGCAGCATTTTTTTAAATTCTACCTTTAAAAACCCAAATACTATTTCTTTTCTTATATAAATATAAAGAGTAAGGCATGTAATAGCTCCCATTATCATATTGCCGACTAATGCTCCTAATACTCCCCACTTTAAATAATTGACCAGATATATTATAGTTCCGATACCTATGGATAGAAAAATACTCTGAAATATGATGAATTGAAGAGATTTCATCTTTACTCTGAATACTATGAAAGGTATAACGTTTAATATACTGAATACAGAGCTGATCACTATTATAATAAAATGTAACCTGTACTGATAACTGTCGAACAATAACATGGAGAAATTTTTTGAAAAAGCAATCCCTAAAACCAGCAGTATGATTGAACTCATTAATACTATATAAAATGCAGTAGAGACCACTTCTTTTCTTTTTCTCTCATCCTTATAGTCATAATAAGATCTTAGCAGTCCATAATTCATTCCAATTGTAAATATGGTAGCCATTATTGAGCCTGACAAAGTCACCAATCCAAGTATACCGTAATCTGAAGGAGTAAAGCGGGTGGTATAAAGGGGAAGCAGTATAAAAGTAATCGCCTTTTCTATAACAGATCCAATACCATAAATAAACCCATGCTTGCCAGTCAGCTTAAATTTTTCAAATAATGAAGTATTTTTTTTCATAAAACTAATCAAAATACCCCCAGCTTTTTATTACCGGGGGGTTCTATGTTTTCTTTGAAATTAAAATCACTTTTATAGTTATTTACATTCAGTTTCTTAATTTATTGAGAATCTTATTTCTCAGTGTTAAGGCACTCCTTAATTTAATAAGGATATTATAATCATATTTATCTGAAATCTTTCGTAACTTATAAATTACTTCCGGAGACAATGATGCACCTTGTTTAAAAGGATAGCTGTACTTGCCAGTAGGTGCATAAGTGATCATCAGATTATTATGATCAAATCCAAGCTCCGTAAAAACTGATCTCTTATTGTCTATTCTTCCCAGTTCAAGCAAAGTATCGGATTTGGGATAACCTGCCATCACTGCTCTATCACTGTACGGTCCCAGCAACTTCAGGGTTTTTTGATGACTCACCTCACCTTCCGTAATATGCAGATGGGTCAGGGGATAATAATCCATTTTTTTAACTTTATCAAGCTGTCTTTCAAAATCGGTTACCCCTGCGCCTTTTACGCTGTGATCGATATGGACATTATAGCTATTTCTAATGTTTTCTAAAATTTGGTTATGGGTAGATATACAAATAAGGTTTCTCATATTACCGTATTTTTTCTCATTGAAAGTCCCTAAATAACCGCATCTGATATTCCTCTGCTTTAAGACCTTGTATAATGGATCAAGATGGACTTTTGAGACTTCATTATTTCCATGGATCAGTAGTATAAAGGGGTCTTTTACACCTGAATATTTTAATATAACATCAATTACTCTGCTGGAACTATTACCATTAGGCTTATGCATTGTTCTTTTATGCCAGTACTTTCTCTGCTTTTCAAATTCCTGTGGTTTTTTTATAGACCTTTCAATGGCACTTTCAAGTCCATTCAGATCTGTTTTTATTCCCAGATCAGGAAAATTTTTTCTGAGCCACTCATTGGCTATTAAAATGATAGGCCTGTTATAGATTAAGAAATCATAATTAATATTAGACATATCGCTTATGAGAATATCCGTAGCTGCCAGATATTTTGGATCAGGACTTCCGATTTTCTTTAAAGGCATATCACTTCCTCGGGTCTCATATTGTTACCGGATTCTAAATTATCTGTTTTTCTACTTCAAAACTCACTAAAGTAGCCTGCACCAGCTGCCACAAAGGTATCAGGATTTGATTACTCTTAACACATTCTCCAAAGCTTTCCAGTCCTTTATAATGCCCCTTGTCCTGCATACTGCTTTTAATCCCGGTCTCATTGGCACCAAAGATCTTTAACTCTTTATAATCATTCAGATGAATGATCTTGCCGTCAAAATAAATCTCCATCTGTTCCTTTGGGAAGACAGCACTCCCCAGCGAAGTATAAATCAGATTACAGACCGAACCATCCTTATACTTTATAGTTGCTGCAAAATTGTCATTTGAATTATACTGTTCGTTAGCAGGGTTGATACTTGATGCTCTTACCGAAATCACCTCGCTGCCGGTAAAGAAATTAAACAAGTCATAAATATGACACGCTTCACCAATATTACGGCCGCCTCCCTCTTCTGTGTTAAACCAGTGCTCATTTGATAAGAACTCAACATTCATCCTATAGTTGATCAATAATGGGTTTATCCTGCCACTTATTATTTCTTTCGCTCTCAATGCACATGGAGAAAACCTCCTGTTAAAATCTACTGCATATGAGACTTTCTCTTTTTTTATGACATTTTCCAGGTTACTCAATTCTTTTTCGTTTAATGCCATTGGCTTTTCAACAAATACCGCCTTACCTGCCCTGGCAGCGTCAATAGCAATTCCGGCATGTAGATTATGTCTAGTGGCAACCAGTACCATGTCTATATTTTTATCTTTCAAAATCTTTCTGTAATCGGTAGTGGCATAAGAAACATTATACTGTTTTGCAATATCTTCGGCATTGTTCCCCATTTTATCGCAAACCGCAAGTATTTTATAAATCCGGTTCAACTTCTGTAAATTGGGCAAATGCATGCCTTTGGTAAAATTTCCAGCTCCAATTATTCCTACATTGATCCTATCATGTCTGACTTTGAATTTACTCATCACTACTTTTGAATCCGGCTTCGATTCTTTGTTATATTCCAGGAGCACTATTAACGGTCTTTTACTGTCTGATCTGAGTACTCCATAAGCTTTGGAAACTTCATCAATTTTATATACTCTTTCAATCAATGTCTCTATTTTAATCTTACCTTCCGATAATAATTTTAGATATTCCTGCATGTTCCTATTTTCGGTCCATCTGACATATGCATAAGGATAATCAACTCCCTTTTGTTCATACCTTTCATCATACCTTCCGGGACCATATGAGGTAGATATTAAAAGATCCAGTTCTTTTTTATAAAATTCTTCTCTTTTAAGATTTAAATTGACATCTCCTACAACAATCACTTTGCCTTTTCTTCGGCACATTTCCATAGCCTGGTTTATGACCTCACTGCTTTTGGAAGCTGCGGTTATTATTACCGCATCCGCCCCAAAACCCCCGGTGTTTCTTATCACTTCTTCAACAATACTTTGTTTATTACCGCTGAGGCCTATATCAAGACCTGTTTCCAGAGCTTTTTTTATCCGGCTTCTGTCAAGGTCGATCCCAATCACACGACACCCATCTGTTTTTAACATCTGCAAAGTCAGCTGTCCCAGGATACCCAACCCGATTACTACGATGTTCTCTCCAAGAGCAGGACCGCATCTCCTGACACCCTGCATTGCAATACTTCCAAGGGTTACCGTTGATGCAGTCTTTATAGACAAATTTTGCGGGATTTTTACTGCAAGATTTTCAGGTACAGCTATGAATTCTGCATGATTCGCTATTCCGGCTCCTGCACAGGCCACCCTGTCACCCACTTTTATATTTTTTATATTTCTTCCTTTTTCTAATACGATTCCGGCAGCAGAATAACCTATGGGATTTTTACTTTCTATTTTACTTTGGACCCTGGCAAATGTATCCTTCAGACCATGCCTTCTTATATTTTCAAATACCTTTGCAAGATACTGAGGTTTATCCATTGCTTTTCTGTATAACGACTTTCCAGAGCTTTTTATGCCAGCGATCTCGGTCCCAGCAGATATGCAGGAATAATAGACTCTGACAAGAATTTCCTTATCATTTATCGTAGGCGCCGGTATATCTTCAAGTACCGCTTCTCCCTTTTTAATAAAAACTTGTTTCACAGTATCACCTTACCTAATCCCTTATAAATAAACTCCAGTATTTTTTCCGCTGCATGACCATCACCATATGGATTTTTATCAGAAATCATCTTTCTGTAACTATCTTCATTATCTAAAAGTTCGGATATATTATCTACTATATTTTTGGTATCTGTACCCACCAGTCTGGATACACCCATCTTAAGTGATTCTGCTCTCTCTGTTTTTTTCCTTATTACAAGCACAGGTTTTTTCAAAGTCGGCGCTTCCTCCTGAATACCTCCGGAATCCGTGACAATAAAATATGCCTTTTTCATCAACCATAAAAACGATTCATAACCAAGAGGATCGATTAATTTAATATTATCTACTTTCCCCAATAATTCAAACACCGGTTTTCTTACATTTGGATTAAGATGAACAGGATACACAATCTGGATCTTATCATAACTTAAAGCAACTGTTTTTAAAGCGCTGCAGACATTTTCAATATCCCTGCCAAAGGATTCTCTTCTGTGCATTGTGACAAGGATTATTTTCCGCTTACTTTCCAGTCTTTCAAACAACTCTATATTCTCCGGAATTTTTTTACTTTTCATAATCTTTTTAATACCCCACAGCACCGCATCAACAATAGTGTTACCGGTGACAATAATATTTTGTCTGCTAATGTTCTCACCTATTAAATTATCATATGCCTTCCTGGTGGGAGCAAAATGAAAATCAGTTACCCTGCTTATTAACTGGCGGTTTATCTCCTCAGGAAATGGATTGAACTTATCATAAGTCCTGAGCCCCGCTTCAACATGCCCAACTCTTATTTTTCTGTAGAATGCCGATAGGGCAGTAAGAAATGCTGTTGTCGTGTCACCCTGGATTAAAAGCACATCAGGGCTGACCTTATCCAGGACTTTACTCATTTTATTTAATATCCTGGAAGAAAGGTGCCCCAGCGATTGATTTTCAGTCATCAGATTTAAATCATAATCAGGGTCGATCTCAAAAAAATCAAGGACCTGATCAAGCATTTCTTTATGCTGGCCTGTTGAACAGATCTTAAAATCAAAGGTTTTTGACCTTTTTTTAAGCAAATTCACAACAGGGGCAAGCTTTATACCTTCAGGTCTTGTGCCCATACAGAGCAGGATATTTATTTTACTCTTTTTAGCAATACTATTCATTTAAATAATACCTATTGAAAAATGTCAGTCTCCATTTAAATACTGAAATATTTAAAACCATGCCTTAGAATTTCTTCTCTATTAAAAAAATTTCTGGTATCAAAAATCATTTTAGTCCTCATAAGCTTCCCCATATACCCCGGTTCAATATCTCTATAACGGTCATGCCCAGCCATTAATATAATTATATCTGAATTTCTCAAAGATTCTTCCAGACCCGATAATTTATATTTAAAATTCTCTGCCAGGGGGTCGTATATCGATACTTCTATACCTTGACTCTTTAATTTCTCTATGATCGGCACAGCAGGACTCTCCCTTGTATCTCCTATGTTCTCCTTATAACTGACTCCAAAAAGAGTTACCTTGGGATCTGATCTGTCTTTGAGCAATTCAATAACCTTTCCGGCAATAATAACAGGCATCTTTTTATTTATCTTCCTGCATCTTTCTATAAGGGTTTCCTTCATTTTTATATTCTCCAGTATGAACCAGGGGTCAACAGGAATACAGTGGCCTCCGACTCCGGGGCCGGGGTTTAATATATTTACTCTTGGGTGCATATTGGCAAATTTTATTACATCCCAGACATCGATATTATACTCACTGCAGATCAATGATAATTCATTTGAGAATGCAAGGTTAATATCCCTGTAAGTATTTTCTGCGAGTTTTACTAATTCTGCAGTTTTTAAATCAGTAAGATAGATCTCTCCATTTACGAAACTATTATAAATCTCTTCAGCTTTTACAGCCGATTCTTTATTTATACCTCCGATGATACGGTTGTTGTTTATCAGTTCATCTATAATTTTCCCGGGCAGGACCCTTTCCGGACAAAAAGAAAGAAAGTAATCTTTTCCAGCTTTTAGGCCGCTGTTTTTAAGGATTATTCCGCCGACCAGATCTTCAGTTGTACCAGGAGGAGATGTTGACTCTAAAATTACCAGATTCCCCTTCCTGATATGTCTGGAAATACCGGTTGAAGCAGACTTTACATAACTCAGTTCAGCTTTATTTTCCTTAGTCAAAGGAGTGGGGACCGAAATAATGAAAACATCTGATTCTTCTATTACTTTGGAGACCTTTAATTTACCGCTTTTTATAGCATTTTCAAAAATATCTTTAAGCTCGGGCTCCTCTATATGGGGAATACCGTTCTTTAATTTCTCAATTACCTTATCATTAATATCAATACCGAGAACATCATATCCGCTGTTTGCAAGAATGCATGCAGTAGGAAGACCGATGTATCCCAATCCAATAACACAAATCTTTTTCATCATTTTTCCTCTTCTAAAATTTATTCAGTAAAAATTTCAATTAAAAGAAATTTTGTTCTTCTCCTGCCAGTAAATACCAATTGATAATGATGTAACCATTGAAAGACACATCATAACCGTAGCAGCTGAAAAATAGTTTTCAAAAAGAGCCAGTGTAAAAAGCGCTATAATACCGCCCATACTGCATAAAAGTACCTTTTTTGAAAAGTCATCCTTAATAGTATTATACCCCTTCAAAATTTTCTTAAATATAAAAATCCAGAAAAAAATAAGCAATCCCAGTCCTACTATCCCTGTCTCAGCCAGATACTGCAGATATGAATTATGGGCATGTGCATTACTAAAATCGTATTTTGGGTCCATAAAAAAAGAGACTATTTTGGGATATCCTACAAAAACATGCAGCCTCTCGAAACTAAAATCGTTTAATCTGCTTGAGAAATCTACATCATTGAACCTGGCAAAGCCTACTCCAAATATGGGGCTCTGCTTGAACATATATAGGGCTCTTTCCCATAATACAAATCTCCAGGAAATATTTGCTTCTTTAAAATCAAATATTTGCATAATCCTCTTAAAGGCATCTGATAAAAAGATTAATGGTACAGATACTGCAATCATGGCGAGTATTGAAATAATAAACTTCTTAATCGATCTGAAATTAAACCATAGAACCGCCAGAGCACCTACGGCAAATCCAGCATAACTGCTCCTGCTTTTGGTAAGAAACAAACCTACCAGGCACAGAACTAATATCACTGCATATAGAATCTTTAAACTCTTCTTGTGTTCCCTCAGTAAAAACACTATCAGGAATATACTTACCACAGCATATACAGAACCGGATGCATTATGGGCATAATTTAGGGCAGTGAAAGTATCACCAGTTCCCTGAAACTTAAAGAACATAAAAAAATTTTTAGTCAAATAAATATATATAGCAATCAAAGAAAATACAGAAAAAGTAAAGAATATAAATTTAAAGTAAATATTTGCCACTTTTTTATAATTGAAGTAAGGCACAGCCAAAGCAAAGAACAGAATATAACTGAAGTAAAAACTTCCGTCATATCTTAAAAATTCATAAGAAAAGAAATTTTTTAAAGTCTGTCCTGAAATAAAATAGTTTAATGTAAAATAAATATAGATGGTTGACAGGATACCCAGCACTTTATAATGCTCGGAATTGATAGAACCTCTATAAAATAAAAAAAACAGCCCCAAAAGAAGAACAACCAGATTTGAAGCTATAGCAAGAACCGGATACTCATTAACCAGCAGGAACAATCCCGGCAAGGCAATAAAAAAATAAATAACCTTTGTTAGTAAACTCTCATTTTTTAAAGGATTTGAACGTAATTTCATTTAAAAAAATATTCTATTTTCTTAAGGATTGAAAATAATTTGCTGCAAATGCCGCTATCAGACCTAAAGCGATTGCCAGTAAAAAACTAAATGCTATATCTCTTTTATAATTAAAATATCCATATACATATGAGATATCGGGCTCTCTAGTCACCGTGAACCTTTCCGTGAAATAATCTTTATTTTCAACAAGTATGTCCCTGTCTTCCTCAAGAACATAATAAGTCTCATATTTTAATTCAATCTCTTTATCGGCCAGATTATCCTGAATATCGGATATATCTTCTATCTCTGCTTCAATACTTGAGATTTCAACTTCAATTTCACTCAGAAGGCTGTCGTAAGCCTGATTGATTTCATTGGTTCTCCTGTTTAAATAAGTTTCAAGTAATGTCTTGTTTATTTCATAAGTCTCTTCTGCATCACTATAAACCGTAGTCAGTTTTAAAATTCCCCCCTTATCCGCATAAATAAAAATAGTATCTTTTAACTCATCAATATCAATATCAAATTCGAGATTTTCAATAACCTCTTCCAGTAAATCTTCAGATAAAAAACTTTCAGATTCTATAATATTGCTTATTTCGGTAAGCTCTTCTGTCTTTTCAGGAAACGTCTTTACAAGAGCTTCACGGTATTCAAGCTCAATACTGGAAATTATAAAAGTACTGGTCAAATTAAATTGAGGAGTCCTTAAAAAAGTAAACAAAATGCCAGCTGTAAATACAATAATAAAAGCTCCTATAAACCACCATTTTCTTCTAATGAAAACTTTTATCAGGTCTATTAACCTAATTTCAGCTACTTCATTTTTACTGTCTTTCTTTTTCATTTTTTAACTCCTGCTATTTTTTATCTATTTAAAATAATGGGATTTATAATTAAATCAATTATACATAAATGTTCGTTAAATTATATAAAATGTAATTTAAAATCACAATAAAAGAGTCCTGATGTAATATAAGTGAAAAAGCTTGAATTTATATATTTTTTATACTGATAGGGTACTTTAAATATACGGCTCCCACAGGTAAGGTTTATTAAAAAAACCTTTTTCACATTTCAGTTCACTGATTTTCTTTATAAACCTTGCAGGGCTTCCAACAAAGACTGAATCAGGAGGAACATCTTTAGTCACCACCGAGCCAGCGCCTATTAAAGAGTTTCTGCCTATTCTTACTCCTGGCAGTATGGTACAGTTCGCCCCGATTTTTACCAGATCTTCAAGAACAGGGCCGCCCCTGCATTCCTTATAACGCGGACATTTCATCGGATGAATGTTATCGGTAAAAACAACATTTGGTCCCACAAATACATTTTCCCCCACTTTTGTCATTTCCAGAAAACAACCGGAATGAATATGCGTTCCGTTGCCGATAATATTCTCAAATTCTATTGTAGATGAAGATCCTACAATTACGTTGTTTCCAATAATGTTATTCTCTCTTATAGAAACATTCTGACCGGTTGCAAATCCATTGCCGATCTTGTTTCCGGCATAGATTGTAGTAAATGACCTTATAACCGCATTGCTGCCGATTTCAAGCTTCAGTTCACCTTCACTTTTACCCAGTGGCGGTTTCCCTAGAATGACAAATGGACTGATGTCGCAACTCTTACCCAGTAAAACATTTTTATAAATTATTATCTTATCTGAATTAATTTCCATCACCTATAATAATCACTTTTCCATCTTCTTCAGATGACCTCTCAGCTGCTTCAAGAGCTCTTACCACCTTTAAACCGCAGTAGCCATCGGTTTTAGGCTTTGTATCATCACTAATGCAATCAAAAAAATGATTTACTTCGATCCTCAAGGGTTCTGTTGCCTCCAGTACGGGCGACATTATATCGCCTGTTCTATAGGTCAATTGGTATTCGCCAAAGCTATCCGGGTCCTTTAACAGATCCACTCCTTTATCAAATATCTTGATCTTCTCGTCACTTTTTGTATCATCATATACCAGCATTTTTTTACTCCCAATAATTATTGTCTCTCTTATTTTTTTGGGAGAAAGCCAGCTTACATTAATATTCACAATAATCCCGTTACTGTATTTTAAATTTATGAATGCCACATCTTTCAGGCCTTTTTTTACAAATGAATTCGAGACAGCAGATATCTTTTCAGGCATCCCGTCGATTAACCTGAACAGTATAGAAAAATCATGAGTTGCCAGATCCCAGATAACACTCACATCTTTTCTGTGTATACCAAGATTGATCCTTGTCATCAATACAAAGTAGACATCTCCTACTATACCATCTTCAATAATCTCTCTTATCTTCTCAACTGCGGGACTATACTCAAATGTGTGCCCTACCATCAGTTTTAACGATTTTTTACGGGAAATCTCTATTAACTCTTCCGCTTCTCTTGTACTGACAGTTATAGGTTTTTCTATTAATATATTTTTACCTGAAAACAATGCGTCTCTGGCAAGTTGATAGTGCGTTGCGGGGGGTGTGCATATAAAAACACAATTTATATCATCATTATTTATTATATCATCATAACTGCCGGCCAGTTTTATGGAAGGAAACCTTTTTTTATTCTTGTCTAGCTTAGACTGGTCTATATCATAACAATAAATATTTTTGGATCTATCCACATCAATTATATTTCTTAAGACATTTGGACCCCAATATCCCAGACCCACAATACCAACTGAAAAATCCTTCATCAGTAACCTCCAATTCCAAAAATCAATACCCTTATGGTATCAAAGGCAATTCTTATATCAAGGCTCAATGAACAGTTTGAATAATAATAATAATCAAGTAGGGACATACCTTCAAAATCAACTCTGGAGCGGCCGTATGCCTGCCACAGGCCGGTTATACCGGGCTGTATATTAAATCTGTACTTCTTCCATCCCTTAAAGTATTTTACTTCATAATCCATACAGGGCCTTGGGCCGATGATACTCATACTCCTCATGAAAATATTAATGAACTGGGGAAGCTCATCCAGGCTGTGTCTTCTCAAGAACTTTCCTACACTGGTAACCCTGTCTATGCTGTTATATTTCTTTATCTTTCCGCTTTTTTTTCCCGTATAAAACCGCTCTACACTTGCTTTATGAAATTCAATATTTTCGGCAACATTATGTTTCATCGACCTGAACTTAAATATCCTGAACCTCTTCTGGCCGGCTCCTATCCTTTCGCCAATAAAAAATGCCGGACCCGGTGAAGTCATTTTAATCAGTATAAGGAGAGCTATAAATAAAGGTGATATCATTATCAATAAAATAAATGCAAAAATATAATCAAGGATAACTTTCAGATATTTTTTATAATAAAGCCTGCTTATACCAAAATCCATAAATTTATATTCTGTTCCATAAACGTCAAAAAGCTTCAACTTAAACATCTCTTTAAGACTATCCGCACTTACATGCAGTAGGAAATTATAGTTTCTTAAATTTTCAATCAATTTAACAAGCTCAGTTGTGCTTAATCTATTATCTATTATAAAAACATCCTTAAAACCATATTTATTTGATAAATCTAAAATATCATTAACACATCCCAGAATGTTTCTCTTTTTTCTTTTAACTTCCCTTGATTGTGACAGCTCTATAAAACCAATGATATCGAGTCCGTTATTTCTTCTTACATCTTCCCTGTTATCATATATTTTCTTTGACTCCTCATTTATTCCCAGTATGACAGCATTTTTATTTAATACCCTTATTCTATTCAGACTTTTAAAGACTGCTTCAAAAATAATGACCCTTATGACAATCGAAGATGCAAGCAAGGCAAGAAAATAATATTTAAAAATATTAATGAATTTTACCTTGTCACCAAGGGGCGTGATGAATATAAATAAAGTTATAAGCCCAAAAATTATTATATTTACTATAATATTGCCGACTAAAAACTCTCTTATCAGTTTAAGGCTTTTATATTTATAATTCTCAAAATATAGATAGAATAATATAGTAAAAAAGTAAATTACAATTATATAACCGTAATTTTCACCCCAGTTGTAATTATTCAATAAAAGAGATAGGGAAAAAGAAACAATTATCAGTGCGGTATCTAAAATAAGAAGATAAATTTTGTAATTAAGATTTGTATTATTTTTACTTACCAAACTTTTCACAATAATTAACTCAGAAATCAGTTTATAAACAACTGCAAAATATCCGAAATATCAATTAAATATAAATTTAATAAATTTCAGAATAGAATTTTTTTATGGCATTGACCACATAATCGATTTCCTCTTCACTTAGTTCAGGATACATGGGTAGGGATATTATCTCATCCTGCAGCATCGATGAGACCGGGAAATCATTCGGTTTGTGACCCAAATATTCATAGGCTTTTAAATTCGGAAGCGCAATCGGATAATGAATCCCAGTGCCGATACCATTATTATTCAGAAATTCTATTAATTGATCCCTTTTTTTAGCCCTTATGACATACAAGTGAAATACATGTTCCATGTCCGTTGGAGTATTCGGAGTTATTATATTCCCAACTCCTTTCAATTTTACATTGTACAATTTTGCATTGTTTTTTCTCTTAATTAACCATTCTTCAAGATAATCAAGTTTTACATTTAAAATTGCTGCCTGAATTCCATCAAGACGGCTGTTAACTCCTTCAAACTTATGATTATATTTTTCTAATCTTCCATGATTTGCATACATTCGTATTATTTTCGCAATCTTTGAATCATTAGTGACTATAGCGCCGCCATCTCCATAGGCACCTAAATTTTTAGCAGGATAGAAACTAAAACAACCAATATTCCCTACTGAACCTACTCTTTTACCTTTATACCTGGCCCCGTGAGCCTGGGAGGCATCTTCAATAATGAACAGATCATACTTCTTGGCAATATTAATTATCTTATCCATATCAGCCGGCTGTCCAAAAAGATGAACGGGAATTATAGCTTTAGTCTTTTCTGTAATTTTTTCCTCTATCAGATCTGTATCTATATTATATGTATTTTCATTAACGTCACAAAACACAACCTTTGCACCTGTTAACGATATAGCCTCAGAAGTAGCTATAAAAGTGTTAGCAGCAGTGATCACTTCATCATTCTTCCCGATTCCAAGTGATTTCAGTGAAATGAATATTGCGTCTGTACCGTTTCCTACACCAATACAGTAATCTGCCTCACAAAATTTTGTAAAGTTTATTTCGAATTGCCTTAAAAAATCCCCTCCGATAAAAGCAGCGCTACCAAGAACTTTGTTAATGGCTTCTAAAATTTCATCTTTTATTCTATTATACTGCCCTTTTAAATCTACGAATGGTACTTTCATCCTGTTATCTCTTTTAGTATAGTAAATTTGATATGCTTTCTATTTATGATTATCCCAGGTAAAATTTTAAACCCAGGAATAAAAACATTTAATTGAATTCTTGTATTATTGTTTATTTTAAATACTCCTCTCATATCATAACTTCCGTTGATTTATTTTTTAATGACTGCATTGCAGACTCGATAATCTTTGTAACAATAAGTCCGTTTTCTCCGTTACTTATCGGTTCCTTTCCATTTTTAATACAATCTATAAAATGGATTGCTTCCGACTTTAATGGTTCGACATATTCAATCTTAGGTATATATATGTCACCTGCTCTTCTGATTAATTGGAATTTACCAAAATCATCGAATTTCCCCAAATATCCATCTTTGCCTTCCGTATCTATTCCTTTATCAAAGATCCGTATTTTATAGTCTGAAATATCATCATATATTACCATCTTTTTGCTTCCTATAATTGTCATTATACGAGTTTTGTTAGGATCTAACCAACTGACATGAAAATGAGCAATGGTGTCATCTTCAAATTTGAGACTCATAAAAACCACATCTTCAATACTTTCTTGAATAAATGACATCCCGGTTGCTGAAACAGAAATTGGATTTTTATCCAGCAAATACAAGACTATAGAAATGTCATGCGGAACTAAATTCCATAAAGCATTAACGTCAGTTCTGACTTTTCCCAGATTTAATCTTTGAGAATATATATAATAAACTCTCCCAAAATCACCTTTGCCAATACACCCTTTTAAATAATTTACAGCTGCATTATAAAGAAACACATGACCCACCATTAATATCAGGCCCCTTTCTTTTGCTATACCTACCAGCTCCTCAGCTTCTGTAGATTTCAAGGCTAATGGTTTCTCAACAAAACAATGTTTATCTGAAAGAAGTGTCTCTTTGACCATACTATAATGCAGTCCTGCCGGGGTCGCTATAATAACTGCATCAATATCTTTATCATTCAATATTTCAGCAATATCTTCACCCGTATTTACGGATTTATAATTCTGTCTAACATATTCTCTCCGGCCGGGGTCTATATCAATAACCTTTTTTACTGTTACATCCTTTATAGAATAAAAATTCCTCAGAAGATTCGGCCCCCAGTAACCTACTCCTATCTGTGCTACTTTTATCATTTATGAATCTCCTATTAGTTTTTTTATTAACAAAATATATTTTTTTTTCTCATTTGTCCAATTTAATATATCATTTAATTTTCTTTCATTGTTCTTTATTTCTTCAAGTCTCTTTTTATTTTCATATAAATATATTAATCTCTCTACAAAAGAATCTGAACTATCACCATCATAAAATTCGATTTCATTTTCTTTAATATAATACGATATAGCCTTATTTCTAACACATAAAACTGGCTTTTCCATTGCAATATACTCCATTAACTTCGTTGGAAGCATATATTTAGTAGCTTTTGAAGGTATAAATGAGACTATTCCTAAATCGATATCGGATATTATTTCAGGCAATTCACTTACCGGAACCATTTTATTTCTAAACTCAACTTCCTTCTCTAATTTATATCTTTCTATTAAACTAAATAAATCTTCGCTATAATCACCTTCACCCAGGATTAAAAACAATAAGCCCGGAATTCTATTTTTTACTTTAATTAGCCCCTTTAAAATAATATCAAGACCATATCTTTTTGAAATTGTACCGTGATACATTATTTTAAAATTTCGAGTTTTTTTAATATTCTTTTCAACTATATTTTTTTTATCAAGATTAAAAATTTTTTCATCACAAAAATTTGAAATCACAGTTATCTTTTCCTTACTTATTCCATGTTTTAATAGTATCTCATTCTTTTGGGGATAATGTACCGATATTACAGAATCAGCAAATTTCGCCGAAATACGTTCCTGGAACAAAAGTATTTTTTGTAAAAACAAAGCCGAGTTACTTCCAAATTTAGTAGAAAAGGTTTCAGGCATAGTATCATGAATATCAAGTATTAATTTTGCACCGAACAGTTTTGGAATAATTGCAGTAAAGACTATAAAATCAGGCATATTGTTTATATGTATTACTTTGTATTTTCTCTTAAAAAAGAAGAAAGAGAGTTTAAAAAATACTCTAATAAAAAATTCAATATAAGATAAAATATATTTAAAAGTAGAACTTCCCCTATATCGTTGCTGGTTCAAGTGATAAAGATTTACGCCATTTACAATTTCATATGACCTATCGTCATTCTTTTTTATAGCAAAAAAATCAATCAAAAAGCCGTTTTCTACCAATGCTTCAGCTTCTCTTTTTACTCTTGGGTCGCTATTGTAATTTGTATACGCAACCATTGCTACATAAGTATTGTAAATCTTTTTATATTTCATAAATAATACAAATCTAACAAAATGAAGTTACATTATTACTTTTAAAAATATTTTATTAATCTATTATATAATTTTTCAATTTTCTTTATCTGATTATAAGTACTATTTAATTTTGCAAATTTTAATCCCTCTTTTTTTATATAAGTAAAAGATTCATCCTTTTTATTCAAAACAAATATTATTTTTTCTGCAAGAGACTTCTCATCACTATGCTTTACAACATAGCCTGTTCTTTCATCTTTTATAATTTCTTTTAATCCTCCCACATTTGTTGTAATTGTAGGAATTCCGCATGCTATTGATTCTAACGCTACTAACCCAAAACCTTCTGTTAATGAGGGCAATATAAAAACATCTGCTGAATTCATCCAGTCAGGAATTATATTATGAGGCACTAGTCCAATAATTTTTACTTCCTTATTTAATTTTAGCAATGAAATCTTAATATTCAAGAAATTTAAAAAATCATAATCACTACTATTACCAATTAAAATGCATTTAACTTTTTTCCTCTTATAATAATTTTTAACATGTTTTAAAGCTTCAATTAAGTGTATAATTCCTTTAGCTTCTATCAAATTACCAACAAATAAAATTATTTTTTCATCAATATCTAAGCCTAATTTATTACGACATATTTTTTTATTTAGTGGCTTAAATAAATCTATATCAACACCCATATTAATAACCTGAATTTTATTTTTATTAATATAAAAATCTCTTACTAAAATATCTTTTATACTATTACTATTCGCAATAATATAATCAGCCTTTCTTAAAGACAACTTACATAAATTAAAATTAATTTTATTCCTTCTTGCAATATCATTTATATCTCCTCCATGTACAGATATTACAAATTTTTTTTTCTTAAAAATATTCGACATAAGGGCAATAAATCCTGTCGGAAATGCAAAATGAGCATGAATAATATCAAACTTTTTAAAAAATGAATAATATAATGATTTAATAATAAGTTTACTATACTTATTTAACAATCTAAAAAAACCTTTTCTGTTATCAGAATTAGCTACTATAAGCTGAACGACATCCGTATATTTTCTGAATCCGTCTATATGAGATTTTACAAAAATACCAAATGCAATATTATTATCATTAGGATACATATTTGAAATAGTTAACACTCTTATTCTTTGTTTCATAATCTAAATTTTTACTAAAATTATAATAAATACATACATTGTATACTAGAAATTTTTAAGTTAAAATAGTGTATAAAATCTCTATATCAAATTATAAAAATCTTTATTAGTAAAACAA
>Ga0315552_1001009_pt1 | contig 17364 bp, 19 predicted proteins | sample SalMarSW160170MG_2_FD_203102 | JGI IMG/M metagenome (GOLD analysis project Ga0315552, IMG submission 203102) | Salt marsh sediment microbial communities from the Plum Island Ecosystem LTER, Massachusetts, United States - Salt Marsh Sediment SW1601-70 ...
GGCTCGTAAAGGGGAAGCAATTGGTATCAGGAAAGCCAACCTGGACTTCCTGAGCATGTTTGCTCTGGCCGTTCTGGCGGGAGCCTTTATCGCGGTTGGCGCCATTTTCGCCACCGTTTCATTAACCACGACAGGGGTGGCGGTGCCATGGGGGTGGGGGAGAGTGGTCGCCGGGATTGTATTCAGTCTTGGGCTGATACTGGTGATAGTTGGTGGCGCGGAATTATTTACCGGCAATAACCTGATTGTGATGGCCTGGGCAAGCCGGAATCTGTCGACAAAAAAGCTTTTTAGAAACTGGGGCATTGTTTATTTGGGGAATCTGGTCGGTGCGGTGGCCACGGCTCTGCTGCTTTATTTTGGTAAACACTACGAGATGGCAAATGGCGCCGTTGGCGTTACGGCGCTTAATATTGGCATGAGTAAGGTGCAGCTTGGTCTTTTTCAGGCTATCATTTTAGGGGCACTGTGTAACGCGCTCGTCTGCCTTGCGGTGTGGCTCTCCTACAGTGCGCGCACGACTATCGGGCGTATCGCTGCCATTATTCCCCCGATCAGTGCGTTCGTGGCTGCCGGCTTTGAGCACTGCGTGGCGAATATGTACTTTATACCATTTGCCATTCTCATTAAATCTGGCGCTTCTTCGTCATTCTGGCAGGCAGCAGGCATGAGCCCTGAGGCCTATCAAGGCCTGGACTGGCTCTCTTTTCTGGTCCGCAACTTAATCCCCGTCACCATAGGTAATATCATCGGCGGGGTTTTCTTTGTGGGCGCGGTCTACTGGGTGGTCTACTTGCGTAAGAAGTAACTGCAGGAACACACCTCTCGTTCTGCTTGTTTGAATCGGAGGCGGGACGCTGCTGCTCTCAAGATAAATCTTTAACATGGTGAAGCATAGCAACGAATAAAAAAGGGAGACGTAAAAAGTCCCCCTCCTCTATGATTTCAGACGGATTGACTAATTGCTTCTTATTCTCTCAATACGCACTTCACCGTTGCTGAGAATGTGCCCTTTATAGAGCAGCAAATCGGGATGCTTATAGAGGTCATCGTATTCTCTTATAGACAAATTTTGCTTATAGGCGCTTGCCCAGTCGTAAATAAAGATGGAGTCCGTCTTAAATTTATCGGAAATAGTTCTGCGTCGGACATACCACAGGCGCAGCAGGTCTTTGGGAAGCAGATGATATTTCGTTTCCAGGGTTTCCAGCACACGTGCCGGCCAGTGTCGGTCACTATCGCTGCCCATAAACCGATGCAATCGCGTGGATACTTTAATCAGCCCCGTTTTAAATGTCTTAACCATCGCTTCTCTCGATTACTTGTTTATTATTTTTTATTGGCCTCTTCGATGATAATAAAAACATTTATACCTGAACAGGCGCCTTTTTATTTATTATATTATCATGCATCGTATGTTACGAAACAGTATATATGAAAACCACTACAGGAATAATAATTCATAAATAATAAATTGTCAATACCTCTGGTTAGCACTTAGGTAATAGTTAAAAAATATGACATTTACACGACTGAAACTTTTGGGGAATTATGCTGCAAATACACGGGGGATACATGCATTAATATTTGAGGCTTGCGAAGCAAATGGATATATTCTATAAAAACATTGAAGTACTTTGCATGAATTAGTATTATTGATTATTTATTCCAACTAATGTATATTTAATTGTCACTGGGGAAAACAGGAAATGCTGAAGTTCAGATTTTTAACCAACCATGCTCTGGTGCTGAGCCATGTCGCGCGCCAGCCCCGCATCACCGCCAGGGAACTGTCAGATATCATCGGAATCTCGGAGAGAGCCACTTATAATATCATAAATGACTTACTAGAGGCAGATTTCATAACGAAGAAACGTGAAGGCAGACGCAACCGCTACGGTGTTAATCCAGACTGCCCGATTAATCCTCCCGGTCTGGATGAAATTGCCTGCAGCTATCTCCTGGAGATAATCGGCTGGAAAAAACGGGGGCGACCCCGTAAGGTCAGTCAATAATACCCGTTTTCAATGTTTACCGTGCAATAATTAGCCACTGCACACTTATATTTCGTTAACCCATCAGATTGGTTCTGCCGCCATTGCAGGCAATAATCTCGGCTGTGATGAAAGCAGCATCATCCGAAGCCAGGAATAGCGCCAGATGGGCAATCTCTTCAGGCGTACCCAATCTTCCCAGACAGGCAGTGCTTTCGGCTGTTTCAATGAAATTTTCTATCTGTTCCGGTGTCCGGCTGGCGTAAATCAGCGGGGTCAGGATTCGTCCGGGAGCGATGGCATTGACGGTTATTCCGTAAGGTCCGAACTCGCGGGCACATGCCTTGGTGAATGCGTTGACGCCGATTTTGGAAGCGGCATAGGCGGCCTGCCCCGGTTCAATGGCCCCCAGTGAAGCTGTCGAGGATATATTTATGATTTTCCCGTAACCCTGTTTTATCATATGTCTGGCTACGGCCTGGGTACAGAAGAAGAGGCCTTTGAGGTTAGTATCAAATATCAGATTCCAGGTATCTTCAGTCAAATCAAGTACTGGTGTGGGGCGGTTGATTCCAGCATTATTCACCAGGATGTCAATCCGCCCAAATTCATCAATCGCCTTCTGTACCATGTTATCTGCCTGTTCCCTGATACGCACGTCCATAGATATTGCCAGCGAGCGCCTTCCCAAAGTCGATATCTCGTCGCGCACTTTTTCGATGTTCTGGACATTGCGACTGCAGATGGCGATGTCGGCTCCGGCGCCGGCGAACTCCAGAGCAATGGCTTTACCGATGCCGGTGCCGCCGCCGGTAACAATGGCTTTCTTTCCTTCCAGTTTCATTCTGACTACTCCTTGGCGGTGCTAGTATCCCTTTATCATTGGCTCGGAAGCCACAGGAAAATCTGGGGGAAAGCAATCATCAAGCCTAGCCCTATCCAGATGAGCATAATGAAAGGGAGCACACCTCTGATAATGCGTTAGTGTCGCCGGCCTAGACATTGGGCTGAAATTCTTTCTCAAATTCGCCTGAATCCCCCTTACGAAGAAAGATTACACCAAGGTCTATGGTATTATCGCTCAATTGCTATTGCCCGAACGGGTGAACCACCGGCACCCTCTATCGGGAGAGGCAGGGCCATAAATTGAAAGCGTTTTCTATTAATCAAATGTAGATTGCACAGGTACTCTATAACGAATATGCCTTCCTTAAAGAATACATCGTGTGTGGTATTTTCTTCAGGCTTATCTTGATATTCAGGATCAGATAATTTCTTTCTTAGAACATAATCCGGGGGATAGTCATAGCCAACAGCTTTGACCTTCTGTTGTACCAGCCACTCACATGCACTGCGTGTAGTGTAGGGAGATTTGGCCCAGAAATCACGACTCATATAGTCACATTTAAGTGGCCAGTCCGTGCGAAGCAGGACAATATCACCAGGCCTTATATGCTGGCCTCTTTTCTCTAAATCAGCTGAAGTTACCCCGTCATTTTCGCTCAGATGTGAAAGGTCTATAACGGCCGCTTCGCCCATAAATTTGTCTAATGATACTTTCTCGATGGAAAGCCCATCAGGCAGGAAGTGTAGAGGGGCGTCAACATGGGTGAACCCGTGAAGATTAAAATCGATAGACTGAATCAGGAAGTGGTAATCGTCAAAAGTGCGAATCGGGTACAATTTCGCCTTCCAACGCCAATGCTCTTTTACCGTGAAAGTAAGGTCAATGACTTTCAACTTAAACACCCGTTTCTTTCTGATGCTTTACAATAAGTATACCCAAGGTAGTCTTCGCTTTCAATTTGTTTGTACCCTCAAAACCAGCGCAGTTATACTGTTAGACCAATGGTAAAGGCTGTGGGTAGATTCGTTAATTTTATATTTCGCTATTTTACTCAGTTGATGTGACAACACGTCATATATTGTAATAAAAAGGGGAGCATCTCTGCTCCCCTGATATTTATACTTTGCATAATCACCACTGGGCGGACATCCCTAATTGAACAGTCCAAGCTTTTGTTACTCTATTCTAACATTATAACTGGACCAGTTTTCAGGGATGCAGGTCACTACCTTATCATCAAGCTTGGCAGCCAGAGGATCAAGTTAGGCCAGATGACAAGCAGCGTAAGGCCAATCAAGATAAGTATAACGAATGGAATTACTCCTCGGATGATATCAGCCACCATTACGCCCAATGATGGATCAGCGGCGCCCTTGCAGATATAGATGCCCATGGCGAAGGGGGGAGTCATAAAGGAGGTCTGGAGATTAACGCAAATCATGATGGCAAACCATATGGGGTCAAATCCAAGAGCTTCACCAATAGGGGTTATGATCGGGACCATGATAAAGATAATGCCAATCCAGTCAATGAACATGCCCAGGAGAAAGCAGATGAACATGATAACGGCAAAGGCAGCCCACCTGCCACCGGGGGTAGCCAGGATAAGCTCGGAGACTACCTGCCCTCCTCCAGCACCGAGAAAGACGCCAGTAAAGGCGAAAGACATTGAGCCGACGAGGAGGATGAAACCGGAGAGCCTGGCGGTCATCAGGGTGACCTCTTTCAGAACATCCCAGGTAAAACGGCGGTAGGCGATGGTAAGTAATGTCGCGGCAAAGGCGCCAACACCGGCGGCTTCAGTGGGGGCGGCTATGCCCATAAAAATAACCCCCAGCACGGACATGATGAGTATGGCCGGTGGAACCAGTGCCACGAGCAGCTTCGTCGTTTTCTGCACGAAGGGCATAGTCCTTTCCTCAATAGGCACTGGTGGGGCGATATCTGGCTGTATAAATGAACGGATGACAATATAGCTGATATAAAGGGCGGACAGAATGAAGCCAGGGACAAAGGCACCGAAGAATAGCTTACCAACTGATATTTCCGCCATTGGCCCATAAAGCACAATCATAATACTGGGTGGGATGAGAATACCCAAAACGCCACCAGCGGTACAGGCGCCGCTGGCAAAGCTTCTAGAATAACCTCGCCTTATCATTGAGGGCAGGGCGACCAGTGTCAGCAGCGTGACCGAGGCGGTAATAATGCCGACGGTTGCTGCCATAATGGTACCCACGATGACGGTAACTACCGCCAGTCCGCCCCTGAACCCGCCAAGCCACAGGTATAATACGTCATAAAGTCTTTCAATTATCCCGGAACGCTCCAGCATTACACCCATAAAAACGAACAGCGGAACAGCCAAGAGAGTGTAGTTGAGCATTATCTTCTGGGCACGGAGATAAAGCATCTGCGATACCTGGCCCTGCCAGACGAATATACCAACCACCAGGGCGATTATCCCGACCACGTAGGCTAAGGGGTAACCGGTTAAGACTAAAACCAGGACTGCCCCGAGCATTACGACAGCAACAACTTCCGGACTCAATTCAATCATAGGGTTTATTCCTTATCACCATATAAAAGCTGCGGATGATTCCGGCTAGGCCCTGGAGGCCCAGCATCGTCCAGCCCAGTGCCACCACCGTTCTTAAAGGATAGTACGGTGGATACCAGTACGTCTCCACCATTTTTTCGTGGATTTGCCAGGACTTTAACGTCCACGCCCACGAGGCACTGACGACGAAGATAATCACTGGCAGAAACATCGCTGTCCCGCAAATGACATCGACCATTGCCTTTCCCCGAGGTGATAGATGCGAATAGAAGACATCAACCCGGACATGGGCGTCATGTCGCTGGGCGTAACAATAGGCAAGGGCATACATGGCACAACCTAGCTGCAGACTGCTCTCATATGCCCACATTGTCGGATGGTTAAATCCGTAGCGCATGGTAACTTCCATGGTCATTACCAGAACCAGAACCATGGCTAGCCACCGCACCGATTTGCCTGACAGGTCACTAAGCTTGTCAATGAACCTGAGTACTTTTCTCATTGTTTTTCTTTCTTAAAGCTGCCAAGGAGAGAAGTCCCCTGCTTCGTGACTACTCACGAAGCAGGGGAGATTAGACCTACAATCGTGGGAAGGTCGCGTACATGGTCGCCTGGAAGTCGACAATGGAGTCGAAGACTTCCTTGTAGAAGGGGTCCTTGGCCGATTCTTCACCGTACAGAATCAGGGCCTGCTGGTACAACTCGTCTTCGATATCCTTCGGGATAGTGACAATGTTAGTGCCGTAAGCCTGGAAGTCCTTTACCGCCTGGACATCACGCTGCGTCATTTCGGCCAGGTATCTCCAAGCTTCGGCGTGAGCACAATTGATGCACAGACTCTTCAAGCCGTCATCCAGTTCTGCCCAGGATTTCCCGCTGAACATGATGGGAAGCCACTCGCAGGGCTGCCGTACTGGGGAGAGATAGACATTCTTGGCAATTTCATAGGTGGCGAGCGACCAGTCCATCGCCGGGGAGCTCAGCTGGAAGGCATCGATAACGCCACGTTGCATGGATTCATATACTTCAGAGCTGGGCAGGAAGACGACGGCAGCGCCCATCCTGGATAAGATGACGCCATCGTCACCGGCAGTACGAATCTTCAGCCCTTTGATGTCAGCCACCGATTTAAGCTCTTTCTTACCTGTGCTGAGGAACATCTCAGGAGTGGTGATGACACCGGCGGGAATGATGACATCATAGTCGCCTTCGTCAATTATCTGCTGGAGATAGTCATTACCCATCTCCATGTGCCAGATTTTTGATTCCGCGGGAGGCAGACCGGCAACCGTGTAGGTAAACAGGTTGGCAGTGTTAAACCTGTCTTTCCAGTACATGGTGCAGGTGCTACCAATGTCAATCAGGGCCTGGTCGCAGCCGTCAAACTCCTGACAGGCTGGAACAACGCCACCAGCCGGATGGACCTCAATCGTAATTTGGCCAACGCTGGAAGCCTGGATTTCGTTGCATAGTCTGGTAAACGACTCGTGGTAAGTGCTCCCGCCGGCAACATGTGATTGGCCGATCCATTTATGTACTACTGCGGGTTGCGCTGGTGCCGGCGCAGGGGCTGGGGCTGGTGCCGGGGCTGGAGCTGGCGCTGGGGCTGGAGCTGGCGCTGGAGCTGGCGCTGGCGCTGGCGCTGGCGCTGGTGCAGGTGCAGGGGCAGGGGCAGGAGCTGGAGCCGGTGCGGCACAGCCCATAGCCACTAAGCTCGCGAACAGCAATAATCCTAACGCGCTTAACAATATTTTCTTTTTCACTATTACCTCCTTTTGGTAAATCAATACTCAACCGTTTAACCATATCTCTTGCCGAACTCATCACCCCCTTATTGTTAATTATTATCGCTCAAGGCTAACATTCCTTCGTGGTTATAAAAGTATCAAATGCAGGATACCACTTGCCTGAAACGCTGTCAAGCGACAAATTTAAAAAACTTCCATCTCAAGCTAAATCCTGGTTTCTATTTTCCCTCCCACATGCTTGATTGCAGGAAAGTCGCGAGATTAACATCCTGGTTGGTTATCCTGAGTTTGCGTCGGATCTTTTCCCGGTGGTGGTTGATGGTGGCCTCGGATACGCCCCGCATTTCGGCTATTTCCTTGGTGCGCATTCCGATACGAATCATATTGCAAATGGCGATTTCGGTCGGTGTCATCGAATGGTAGGAATGGGACAATTGACTGATGAACGGCGAGGTGATTTCCTCGAGGTTCGTCTGGAGCATCTCCACATATTTTCTCTGGGCAGGGGGCAGTTGCAGGAGCAGTGCGTGCAAAATCGGCATCAGGATTTTTTCGACGTTCATTTGAATGTCCCGGTGGATTTCCTGTTTCTCCTGCTCAATGCGGGCCAGGACCATCCGCAGGGCGGTGTTGGACTCCTGCAAGGCTTTGCGCTCCAGGGCCAATTGTCGGTTGGTCTCCTGCAATTCCAGTTCCGCCGATATCCGGGTGGCAATGGTGCCGATCTGCTCGGCCACCGCGTCCAGCAGAGCGCGTTCTTCTCTCAGAAAAGGACCTTCATCAGCCGGCGGGCATTCTTCCAGATAGAAAATGCCGACCTCACCCACGGCCTCATGATACATGTAAATCCGCGACGACTGCCGCCAGTTAGTTACTTTTAATCCATCGCTCCGGTAGGTTTTTCCCTTAAAGAGGATCCGGGCACAGGTGATATCCGGGTACTGCCATGAATAGGGCAGGAAGTTCACAAGCTCTTGAAGCAGACCGTCAAGAGAATGCAGATTACGCTCGGCCAACTGGGAAACCCCGTAAAGGCAGTTCAATTCCTTGATGCGCTCGCACAGCGCTATCTCTACCTTGTCAGGCTCGGTTTCGCTGGGAAACGGGAGCCGCCACAAAAGGGCCAGGTCTTTCGAGGAAAAGGGCAGATGCCGACTGTCGATTGCAGACGGAGTATTTTTTTTATTTGCTATCGGATTCCTCCAATTGATTGCCTATTTTAAATAGGTATTATCAGGGTATTTTTTCCGTATTTACAACATTGATCCTAGCAGTTATCTTGAAAAATATCAAGCAGACCCTTGAACCAAGGAGGTTAACATGCCGCCCCAAACGCTCGACCAAATCCTGGAAGGACGTCGCAGTCAACCGGGTCAACTCATTGAAGTGCTCCAGGACGTTCAGGAAAACCACGGTTATATTTCAGAAGAGGCCATGCAGGCTGTGTCACGGGGTCTCGGTGTGCCGCTCATGGAAGTCTACCGGGTGGCTTCCTTTTATAAAGCTTTTCGATTACACCCGTCCGGCAAGAATGTTCTCACCATGTGCATGGGCACGGCCTGTCACGTCCGGGGTGCCCGCCTTCTCCTCGACCAGGCCACCGGCCAGCTCGGAGTTAAACCAGGCGGAGTGACCCCTGACGGCCTTTTCTCCGTCGAGCGCGTCAACTGCTTGGGTGCTTGCGCGCTGGGCCCGGTCGTTACGGTAAACGGGTCCTATTATCACCACATGACACCCGGAAAGCTCCGTAAACTTATCGAGACCCTTAGCCGCCAGGAAACGGAGGACAGTCAAAATGTCCAGGCTGAATAGTTCCCGTGAACTGGAACACCTGCGCGAGCGGCTCCGGGAGCAAAGGCAAAACATCGCCACTACAGTGATGGTGTGCGGAGGAACCGGCTGTCGGGCCTCGGGGTCCAGTGCCGTCATTGACGCGATTAGAGACGAATTATCCAGGCAGGGGCTGGACCTGAGCGTGCGCCTGTGCGTCACCGGATGCCACGGCTTCTGCGAGCAAGGCCCCGTCATGATAATCGAGCCGGGCAACGTATTTTATTGCCACGTCTCGCCGGAGGATGCTTTCGAGATCGTTTCCCAGACCGTAATGAAGGGAGAGGTGATCGAGCGGCTGCTTTACACGGATCCGGTTTCGGGCGAGAGAGTTCAGACCGAGTCGGAGATTCCTTTTTACCGGGCGCAGGACCGGCAGCTCCTGTCCCAGAACCTCATGGTTGACCCCTGCTCGATTGAGGATTACATCGTGGCCGGGGGATATTCCGCTCTCACCAAAGTGCTCAATGCCATGGCCCCGGAAGAGATCATCAAAGAGGTCAAGTCCTCCGGGCTGCGGGGACGTGGCGGTGGCGGCTTCCCGACCGGGCGCAAGTGGAGCGAGTGCCAGGAGGCGCCAGGGGATGAGAAGTACGTGGTCTGCAACGCGGATGAGGGCGACCCCGGTGCCTATATGGACCGGTGCGTGCTCGAGGGCAACCCGCACCTGGTTTTAGAAGGAATGATGATTGGCGCCTGGGCCATCGGCGCTTGGAAGGGATATGTCTACGTCCGCAATGAATATCCGCTCGCGGTCAAGCATTCCCGGATTGCGGTCGAGCAGGCCCGCGAACTCGGTCTCCTCGGCGACAACATACTGGGCTCGTCCTTCTCGTTCGACGTGGACATCGCCCGGGGCGGTGGAGCCTTCGTCTGCGGCGAATCAACAGCCCTCATGGCCTCCATAGAAGGCAAAGTTGGCGAGCCAAGGCCCAAGGACGTCCACACCGTGGTGGATGGTCTTTATCACAAACCCACCACCCTCAACAACGTCGAGACTTGGGCCAACGTCCCATCCATCATCTTGAATGGTTCATCATGGTTTGCCTCGAAGGGGACACAGGGGAGCAAGGGCACCAAGATTCTCGCTCTGACCGGCCGCATCAAGAACACCGGCCTGGTTGAAGTGGCCATGGGCACGCCCGTCCGCACGGTGGTGTTTGACATCGGCGGCGGTGCGCTTGATGGCAAGCAGGTCAAGGCGGTTCAGACCGGCGGACCATCGGGCGGGTGTCTGCCGGTGGATAAGTTCGACCTTCCGATAGACTTCGACGTGCTTTCCGAAGCTGGCTCCATGATGGGCTCGGGCGGCATGGTGGTGATGGATGAGGAGACCTGCATGGTGGACGTGGCCAAGTATTTCCTGACCTTCCTGCAGGACGAATCATGCGGCAAGTGCGTTCCCTGCCGGCTGGGGATTGACCGCATGCTCGAGATAATCACGGACATTACCGAAGGCCGTGGGAGACCGGAGCAGCTTGACCTCCTGGAGGAGCTGGCCGATACTGTTTCCCAGACCGCCCTGTGCGGGCTGGGTAAGACCGCGCCCAATCCGGTACTAACCACCTTGCGTTATTTCCGCTCAGAATACGAGGCGCACATCAACGAAAAGAGATGTCCGGCCGGGGTGTGCAAGGCCCTGATTACATACTTGATTGACCCGGACAAGTGCACTGGCTGCGGCGTGTGTCTGCGCGCATGCGTGCACGGGGCTATCACCGGCGGGAAAAAACAGGCGCACGTTATTGATGCCCAACTCTGTCAGAAATGCGGGATATGCCGAAGCGAGTGCAGGTTTGATGCGATTCGAGTCGCCTGAGAAAGCGAGGTGTCAAGGTGCTGCAATATGTAAACGTTAGCATTGACGGGGCCATCATTCGTGCGGTCAAGGGGAACAGCGTGCTTGACACCGCGATAGAATACGGCATCTGCATCCCCCACCTGTGCCACGTTCCCTATCTGTCCGACATTGGCGCGTGCCGGCTTTGCATTGTCGAGCACGTGGTCAACGGCCGTTCTGAGATAACCACTTCCTGCACCTTGAACGTGGAGGAAGGCATGGTGATTCTGACTAATACGGACAAGATACGGAAACTGCGCCGCAACATCGCGGAGCTGCTGGTGGCCCAGGCCCCCAACTCCCGCGCCATTCAGGACATCGCCCTGCGCTGTGGGGTCAAGGAGGTTCGGTATCCGTTTCGGAACGAGGACTGTGTACTATGCGGGCGCTGCGTGCGGGTTTGCGCCGAGGTCTGGAAGGCCCAGGCGATTGGCTTTGTCGGACGGGGAAAGGACCGCCACGTGGACTACCCCTTCGGCGTCCGACCCGATTTCTGCAAGCAATGCGGCAGCTGCATCCAGCTTTGTCCCATGACCATCACTCCCTGCGATGGTCCCATGAAACCCGGCGAGGAACGCCTCTGTGGCAAATGCGAATCGCAGCTCATGATCGCCGACCAGACGCCGGACCACTGTGTGTGGTGCAAACTGGGCGAAGGCTTCGGCTGCGGACGCTATGTCTGAAAATCCGGCTGATTATTGCTCTTCATTTTGTTTCAGCGAGAGCTTTCTTTCAGCAATTTCGCTGCTTTACTCAGTTGATGTAACAAAACGTCATATATTGTAATAAAAAGGGGAGCATCTCTGCTCCCCTATCTCTTTGAGTTTAAAGTAATGTCACCATTGAACGAACATCGGCATGACAACGTGGAGATAGTTGTCTGTGCCTACGGGGCGGATGACGCCGGGGCTTGAAGGATTGGTTGTTTCCAGGGCCACCTGCGTCTCATGGAGAACGCTGAGGACCTCGGTGAGATATTTGCCGTTGAAAGCAATCTTGGACTCCTCGCCCTCAACCGTGGCATCAATCTCGCCAACGTCATCACCTATCTCTTCGGAGCGCGCGGAAACGGTTAGTTTGCCCGGCGCCTTGGCGGCACCCGGCGTGACGACGAGGCGCACAATGCCGCTGCCATCGCGGGCGAAGATTGAAGCCGTCTTCGTTGCTCTCAGGAATTCGTCGACGCTGACCACCATGCGCGTGTTGAAGCTCTGGGGTATCAATTGGGTATAATTGGGGAATGTTCCCTGAACGAGCTGGGAGACCAGCTCAGCGTCTTTCAGACGGAACAAAGCCTGGCTCTTGTTGGAATTCACCGTTATTTCCACCGGTTCCTCCTGGTCGGTCATCAGGCGGTTCAGTTCGGCGAGGGTGCGGGCGGGGATAATGGCCTCAGTTGACTCTCCTACTGGCGTAGCCAGCGGCAAGCGGAAGATGGCCAGTCTGAAGCCGTCAGCCGCCGCCAGGGTCAGCAGGTCATCCTTGAACTGCGCATCGACGCCGGTGAGTACCGGTCGTGACTCCTCGGTGGCAGCGGCAAAGACAACCTGATTGATGCTCTGCTGGAAAGCTTCTACCTCTACCTTCGTGGTTATTCCTTCCTCAACCTTTGGTATCGGCGGGAAGTCCTTGGCGTCGACCCCGCTGATGCGCGCCTCGAAGCGAGCACACTTAAGCTCCAGGGTCTTGGTACGGGGCGAAAGGTTGACGTCTATCTTATCGTTGGGCAGAGAGCTAACAAACTCGGTGAGCAATCGGGCGGGAACGGTGATGGCACCTTCTTCTTCTATTTTGGCGCCAATCCAGCAGGTAATGGCCATTTCCAGGTTGGTGGCGGCGAGCTTGAGACGGGACTGGTCGGTGGTGATGAGAATATTATTGGTAATGGGCAGGGTAGTTCGGGCGGCAACCGCTCTCCCCACTATGTTGAGTCCCCGGTTGAGGTTCTCCTGCAGACATGACAGCTTCATGGTTGTTACCCCCAATTAATATTGTGGTGCAATAGTATATAACAATTATTGGTTCTCTTCAAGGGTTATGGTGCCGCTTTTACCGCCGCTTTTTTTAACCAGGCGGATATTCTCAATCCTCATGCCCCGGTCAACCGCCTTGCACATATCGTAGATGGTGAGGGCGGTGACAGCGGTGGCGGTGAGAGCTTCCATCTCGACGCCGGTTTTCCCGGTGCTCTCAACGGTGGCGGTAATTTCCACCGTGCTTTCTTTTTCATCAATATTGAACTCAATCCTGACATCGCTGATAAGTATGGGGTGGCAGAGCGGTATCAGGTTCGGGGTTTGCTTGGCGGCCATTATCCCGGCAAGCTGGGCTGCGGAAAGCACATCCCCTTTCGCCGCCTGCCCCTTTTTGATAAGTTCAAGGGTAGCTGGCTGCGTCCTGACCAGGCCTCTGGCCACTGCCTGACGGTGAGTATCCGGCTTTTCGGTAATATCAACCATTTTTGGGCGACCCGATTCGTCCATGTGCGTCAATTTTTTCATGATTAACCTCCCACCTGGGAGAATGGGCGGTCCTGTGGTACATAGCCCCGGGCAAGGTTGTGCTGCCGCGGCTTGCTCTCCACCGCCCTTTTTATCAATTTTTTCAATCCTTCGGCCGATATCCCCTGGCGCAGCGGCTGGAGCAGGTCAAATTCCCGCTCGCTCAGCAGGCAGGGGCGGAGCTTGCCGTCGGCGGTGAGGCGGAGGCGGTTGCACTGAAAGCAGAAGTGCTCGCTAATGGGCGTGATGAAGCCAACCGTGCCTTTCGCCTGCGGCAGGCGATAGTATTTCGCCGGTCCATTGCCTTTGAACGTGCAGGGCTCCAGCTCGCCGAGCACCGCCAGACGCTGGCGCATCTCGTTGACCGAAGCGAAATACGATTCGGCCATTTCCCGGTTGAAAGGCATGTGCTCGATGAAGCGGACGTGCCATCCTTCATTGATTGTTTTACGGGCGAAATCGAGCAATTCATCGTCGTTTATCCCGGCCATCACCACCATGTTGAACTTGATTGGGTTAAGCCCGGCGGCATCGGCAGCTTTTATGCCTGCCAGCACGTCGTCAAGGTTGCCGCCACGGGTGATGAGCCTGAATTTATCCGGTTTGAGGGTATCCAGGCTGATGTTCACGCGGCGCAGTCCGGCTGCCTTCAGCTCGTCGGCGTATTGAGACAGCAGGGTACCGTTGGTGGTGAGGGCAATGTCATCTATGGCATCTATCTGTGCCAGCATCCGAATGAGCCTGGAGAGGCCGATGCGTACCAGCGGCTCTCCGCCGGTAAGCCTGACCTTCTTGATGCCGAGTTCCGCCGCAGCGGCGGCAACCCGGCAGATTTCTTCATAGCTCAGGATGTCTTCATGTGAGAGCAGGTTTACGCCCTCGGCGGGCATGCAGTAGATACAGCGCAGGTTGCACCGGTCGGTGACCGAGATGCGCAGATAGTTGATGGGGCGCTGAAATGAGTCCGAAATTCCGGTCATATAATGCTATGTCTCCCGTAAAGATAGGGCTTTATTAAGATACCATATTTCGCAGGACCTGTGCCGCCTTTCTGGCGGCCCGGCCGCGGTGGCTGATTTTGTTCTTCTGCTCAAGGGTAAGTTCGGCCATAGTTTTGTCCAGCTCCGGCAAATAGAAAATCGGGTCGTAGCCGAAACCATGCTCACCGCGGGGTTCAAACGTAATTAAGCCGGGGCACTCACCGGAGCATAACTCCACTTTACCCTCGGGCGTGGCCAGGGCAATCACGCAGCGGAAACGGGCTGTCCTGTTTTCCCAGGGCACACCATCAAGTCTTTGTAAAAGGTATTCAATGAGCTCTTTATCGGTTGCGTTTTCACCGGCATAGCGGGCAGAAAGCCTCCCCGGTTCCCCACCCAGGGCGTCCACTTCCAGTCCGGAATCATCGGCCAGAGTGAGCAACCGGCTCTTTTCCGCGACGGCCCTCGCCTTTAAACGGGCGTTTTCCTCCAGGCTTTCTCCCACTTCCTCAACCGCAACCGAGATACCCTGCTCGGCCATGGTCACCAGTTCGTAGTCGAGGTCGGGAAGCAGGCTCCGATATTCCCGCACTTTGGCCCTGTTATTGGTCCCGAGGAGAAGCTTGGGATGCAAAAATAACTCCAGCGAATTCCTACGTTATCATCCAGTGAGGTCCTCGATCGACATGGCGGACATGGTCATCGTTTGCAGGGTACCTCTCGAGCCGAGTTCGATAGCCACTTTTGATATGGCTTTGTCGTCCGGCGCTTCCAGGATATTGATGAAATCATACGGCCCCAGAAGGGCGTATTGCGCCAGTATCTTGACCCCCATGGATTCAACTTCCTTGTTCACTTCCTGAAGTCTTTTTGGATTCGACTTGAGCGTTTTCCTCCCCTCATCGGTTAACGTGGTCAACATCACATAAACAGCCATAGTCCCACCCCCATATCACAATGTATTATTCTAATATTATCGCTGACGGTCGACTCTCAGTCAAGGGCAATGAAGCGTTTAGCCATTTTGCCGGTTCAGTACTCGATACCTTTGCGCGCTTTCACTCCCTTGTCATACGGGTGTTTTACTTTCACCATCTCGGTGACGAGGTCGGCGCGCTCGATAACTGCGGTCTCGGCGTAGCGGCCGGTCAGAATCAAATCCAGTTCCGCAGGTTTTTCCTCGATAAGTTTGAGCACGTCGTCAAGCGGGATGAGCTTAAAGTAAACAGCGACGTTTACTTCATCAAGCACGACCATATCGTATTTCCCGCTCAGCACCGCCTCACGGGCCGTCTTCAGGGCCAGCTCCGCCTGTTTGATTTCCTCGGGGTTGACGTTGTTCGGGTCAATCAGACAGCGGAGGCCGAAGCTGGCCACCTCTACGTTCGGCAGTCCGGGGAGGGACTTGAACTCGCCGTAGGGATACTTTCCCTTCATGAAGAAAACGATGAAGACCCTGAAACCGTGACCGGAAGCCCTTAATATCGAGCCGAGCGCGGCGGAAGTTTTGCCTTTGCCGTTGCCGGTGAAGACCTGAACCAAGCCATTTTCTTTTTTGCTGACCAAAGTATCCCTGTGATGCCTGTGTTCCGGCTCATTACGGGGAGCGGCATCTTTTTATTTTTTAATGGTGCCGGGGGTGGGACTCGAACCCACAAGGATTGCTCCGGCGGATTTTAAGTCCGCTGCGTCTGCCAGTTCCGCCACCCCGGCGCCGCATAAATAAATTGTAATGGGTAAGATAAAGGGCGTCAAGGAGAGGGGGTTTGGGGTGTGTGGAGGAATAATGTGAAGGTTAGTTTAATATTTAAAACTATTGACAATGATTTAGAGTAGTACTAAATTTTAGGTAACTATTCTAAAAAGGGGGCATGTTGAATGTCACTTTTTGAAGAAGAAAGACCAAGGCAGGGAATTGGCAAAACCGAATGGGAAGCAATAAAGAAAATACACAATAATAAATGTGTGCTTTGCGGAAGGACAGATAAACAAGCTGGTGGTTTAGAGAAAGCACATCTTAAAGCGTATTCTCGTGGCGGTTCGCATGTGGTTCCAATGTGTGCTATCTGCCATAAGAAATTTGATAGCGGTCAGTTAACAGTGACACAAATTAAGAAACTTGGTCTTACCCCAACGTCATATAAAAGGTTAATTCCAAAGAAGAAGCGACCTAATAACTCTTGGTGGTAAAATGCCAAAAATAATTTGTCCTCATTGTGATACAGCGACTGCTCTCCGACCGGTACTAATAGAGGATGAACACGCTTTGATGCCGGAGAGGTCTACAGAAGATAGAAGCATTTATGAGAAAGCGGCTGTTTACGCGATAAAAGAAGCTGAATATCCTTATGAAGTGAGCTATGGCATCTTCGAATGTCAAGCTTGCGACGGACACTTCGTTGCTAAATACGATAAATATAAAGATGAAAGCTGGGTAGCTGTTTATCCAATACCGCGCAAAGTTGTCGCCGATGAAATACCTGAACCGGTGAAGGGTGAATTTGAAGAAGCTAATCTTTGTTTCGCTGTGGAAGCATATAAAGCTTGTACAGCGATGTGTCAAATTACTTTAGAATCGGTATGGCGAAATCAAAGCATTTCGGGGTTGAAGGATTTATTAGATACGGGTGCTATTTCGTCAACACTTTATGATAGAGCAAACGAAATTAGGTTATGGGGTAATATACTGAAGCACAAAACGATTACAGAAGCGGTATCCAAAGAAGATACTAAACAACTGCTGGCATATTTAGAAGCAATTCTTAACCACATTTATGTTGAGCCTGTTCGCTTTGCGGGGTTTAGAAAAAAGCGAGAAGAGTTAAAAAAGGGCCAAGCTGAAGAAAAAGCGAACTAGTTCTCTATATTCTTATACAGCTTCAAACTATCCTTAAATCACCCATCATATATAATTGACACCCAATATGCCGTACGTTAATATAGGCTTGATTCTTCTGGTTCAGGAGGCAGGGAGGCGGTGAAGGAGACAAAGATACTCTGCTGGAACGTGAATGGCGTCAGAGCGGCTCAGAGGCACGGGCTCATCGAGTGGCTGGAGAAAGAG
>Ga0315552_1001010_pt1 | contig 17348 bp, 16 predicted proteins | sample SalMarSW160170MG_2_FD_203102 | JGI IMG/M metagenome (GOLD analysis project Ga0315552, IMG submission 203102) | Salt marsh sediment microbial communities from the Plum Island Ecosystem LTER, Massachusetts, United States - Salt Marsh Sediment SW1601-70 ...
TGCTCCAACTCTAAGCGTCTTAAGCCACTCCATGCCAAACAACTCAGCACCAATAAAATTATTCCATATATACAATAAAGAAAGATCTAAAGCCCACGCCTGTCCGGTTCCCCCAGTCATTGAAGTTCCGGTGATATCTGATAACCACCTGAGTACACTTTCGGGCGCCAGGAACGAATATATATACTTCATTCCAATGCCTACACCTAAATTATCAGACATTTCCAAACAACCTCCGACTTTAAAAGCGACATCATATGTCGTCCAGGACGACGAAAAAGACGTATCCCCGGTCTCAGTTTTACCTGTGGTAAGATAGGTCACCGCAAAATCTAAATTTAAATCTTCACCTACAGGAAACAACAAAGTTAAATATTCATAATACATATCAGGATATAAACCAGGCAACCAGTTAGCATGTTGAAGTCCTATCTGTTTAGTATCTTCAAAGGCTAAAGCAGCATCATTATAATAAGAAGAAAAAACATCTCCTTCTGAAGCAGTAAAAGCCCCAGCCATTGAAGTCGCTCTTGAACCAGGAAAAATCATCATAAAAACAGCTCCAGCTTCAAGAGAACTACCAAAAGCAGCTAAATGGAATATTACTATTAGAATTATAAATGAAAAAACTATTTTTCTCATTATAAATCCTCCTTTCAAATTTAACCAGTGTATAACTTTGTTTTCAGGGATAAGATAATAAAAAACCTCCTAATGTCAACCCCAAGTTGTTATATCCCAATCTTCAAACCATAACAAAATAAAACTTAATACAATAGGGTAAAAATCTAATTTTCAAAAAACGATAAAAAAAAGCAGCGTATCGCCTACCGCTAATCGCTTAATACACCCTAAACCTTCAAAAATCCTACTCGCAACTCTCTAATCGCTAATCACTAAGACAGAAATTAACACCCTAAAGTTCCATTATTTATCCGACATCCAGGAATTTTGCTTTATTTCTGATTTTATTAATTTCATCCAAAAAATTATTCTCAAGACGCGCTTCAATTACATTTTTTACAGCATTTCTAACCCAACCAATCATATTTCGCATCGTTAAAGGATCAAAAAATTTGAAATCGGGGAAACCATGCTGCCTCACTCCAAAGAATTCCCCGGTACCTCTCAAGTTCAGATCAACCTCGGATAGCTTGAAACCTGAAGAAACCTTCTCAAGAGTATTAAGCCGCAACGCAGCCTTATCTGTAATATTCGCTTCTTCTGCAATCATTATAAAATATGATCGTGCGTCTCCCCTACCAATTCTTCCTCTCAACTGATGCAGCTGCGCAAGTCCAAATCTATCGGCGTTCTCTACCACCATAATATTAGCCTTAGGGACATCTATACCAACCTCAATAACGGTAGTCGCAATCAGCACATCAATTCTATCTCCTTTAAATCCTCTCATTAATTCGTCCTTCTCTTCGCTCTTCATCCTACCATGCAAAATAGCAACTCTTAAACCCGAAAAAAAATTATTTTTAATATTTTCCGCTTCTTCCTCTATTGAGCGTAAATCCAAACTCTCGGATTCTTCAATAAGCGGGAATACAATATAAGCCTTACAACCACTTTTACTGATTTTTTCTTTAACCCAATTATAGACTTCTGCTCTTTTCCCTGATTTCCTGACCCACTTCGTTTTAGAGGGAATTCGCCCCAATGGCATTTCATCGATAGAGGAAACATCTAACTCTCCGTAAACCGAGAGAGCGAGAGTCCTGGGAATAGGTGTGGCTGACATAACAAGAACATTGGGTTTGCCTTTTCTCTTTATCCTGGCTCTCTGATTAACTCCAAAACGGTGCTGTTCATCAATTACCACTAATCCCAAATCCGGTATTTGAACATCTTCCTCAAGCAACGCGTGGGTACCCAAAACAATACCTCTCTTCTCAGTGATTTCGCTTAAAATTTTTTTTCTTTTGGCCTGATTCATATTACCTACTAAAAGCCATATAGGAACAGATAAACCCGATAAAAATTTACCCATTACGGAAAAATGCTGATAAGCAAGCACCTCTGTCGGTACCATAAAAGCAACATTAAATTTATTACTTAACGAGATAAGCATCGCCGCTATAGCAACCACTGTTTTGCCCGATCCAACATCACCTTGAAGAAGTCTATTCATTGGATAAGATTCACTCATATCCTTTTTGATTTCAGAAAGCGCTTTTTTCTGGGAAGAAGTTAATTCAAAGGGTAAAGATATTATAAAATCTCTCTCTAATTTAACTTTCGCATTAAAGACAACACCCTTTTCCTTTTTTATTTTCTTTTTCTCAAGAGCAAGAAACAATTGTAGATAAAAAAGTTCATCGAAAGAAAGTCTTTCTCTTGCTTTGAGCAAAATACTCCTATTCTCCGGAAAGTGGAGATTAAATAATGCTTTATCTAAAGAAATTAAATCATATTTTTTCCTCATATCTAAAGACAATGGATCCTCAATTTTATCCAACAGGTATTGAAGAATATAACTTGCTGTTCTTCTCATAAATCTCTGCCCAAGATCTTTCGTTAAAGGATAAATAGGGATAATTCTTCCTGTATGAATTAATTCGGTTTCTTCTTCACTCAGAAACTCATAATCGGGATTTAAAATATATATCCCCTTAAAAAATTCAACCTTTCCGCTAAAAAAAACACTATCGCCACCGGTAAATCTCTCTTTAACCCAGGACTGATTAAACCACCTCCCAATAATAATTCCTGTACCATCATAAAGGGCAACATCCGTGAGTAGTTTCCCCTTTCTGGTCTTCCTGGAATTGACAGAAACAACCTTTCCTTCAACAGTCACTTCATCATTAACTCTAACATTTTTTATAGGCTTGATTATACTTCTATCTATATATCTTCTGGGGGAAAGATAAAGAAAATCTTTCACCGTAATTATATTTAACACGGAAAGCAATTCAGCTTTTTTCGGACCAACTCCTTTAACCCACTTTATAGAATCAGAGATTTCTAAAGACAATATTCAAAATTTAAAGGGGCTCTGAGCCTGAGCCCCTTTGCTATTAAAACATTTCCTTTTAATCTTCCAGTTTAAAGATAACTGGATATGCAAGACGGACTGCTACCGGTTTATCTCTCTGCATAGCAGGAGTAAATTTTAACTGATAAGCTTTTTCCTTAGCAACCTTATCAATAGCGGGAAATAAGGGCTTCGTTATAATAACATTTCTAACCTTTCCATTCGTGTCTATCCATAATTCAAGAAAGAGCTTTCCCTCTATTCTTGATCTTATTGCCATTTCAGGATAGATTCCCTGCATTATCTTCTCATTCAAAGGTTTTGGAGCCACTTCGTAAGCAACAAATTTAGGTGGGGCAAATTCTACATCAGCTTTTTTCTTTTCAAGCCCGTCAAAGTCCGTTTTGTCAATAGTCTGCGCCTCTACCTCTTCATCACTCTTAGCGGCCACAGGCATTTTAGGCTTAGGAGGAGGTGGAGGCTTCACAATGTTCTGAAGCTGAGGCGGCAGCTTATCAACTCTTATTGCTCTAGTAACTTTAGGTTGATAAGGTTGACTCTTAATTTCAGGCATAAAAACAAAACCAAGAATCAATAACACAAGCGCAATCAAAAAACCAACCCTTATATTAAGGGGATACTGTTTTTTTAAATCGGTAGTTTTCTCACTCATATATATATCAGCCCCTTTTCTTCCTTGCGGCAAGATGAATTCTCAAAACTGAAGCTTCTACGAACTCGTTCAATACATCTTCCACAAACTTATAACCCGTAGCCTTATCACATTTAACAGAAACAATTATATCCGGGTTTATCTGTCTCTTTCTTGTCATTATATCAGATATTCTTTCCGTAGGGATAAGCGCGTCATCAACAGAAACAAGACCATTTGTCGAAATCCAGATATGAGTTAAATTCCTGGCAGGCATTTTTTCGGCAGCTTCAACCTGGGGGATAATTACCCTGAGACCCGTCTCCGCTCTGAAGGTAGTGGTAACCATAAAGAATATCAAAAGGAGAAAAGCGATATCTGCCATTGAGGCAGTTGGTATTGTAGCGTTTACTTTTTCTCTATGTAACCTCATAACTTATACCTTATTCTTCAGAAGAGGGCGCTAAGGAATATCGCTCAGCATTTGCCAATCTTAGTTTATCCAGAGCATTCACCATATACTCATACTTCGCTACAGGGTGAGTCTTTATGGAGAAAATCGCGTCTGGATTCCCTGAAAGGATTTTCTTTACCTCATCCACTAATTCATCCTGACTGACTGGGTCTCCGTTAAGTCTTATTTTACCCTTTTCTTCCACATAAATTCTCTGAATATTTTCAGGTTTAACTCTAACTATCTCTCCCTTTTCCGGAAGCATAATTTGCAGTCCAACTTCATTTGCAAATACAGTGGTGACCATAAAGAATATCAAAAGGAGAAAAGCGATATCTGCCATTGAAGCAGTTGGTATCTCGGCACCTTTTGTCTTCTTTTCATGAAGTTTCACTTATGCCTCCAATAAAGCATCCATCAAAGCGGCGGCACCTTCCTCCATAGAACGGGTAAATCCATTTACTTTCTGAGTAAAGAAAGCATGTGCACCCGAAATTGGGATAGCCAGCGCCAATCCTGTTGCGGTTGTAATAAGTGCTTCCGAAATACCTGCGGCAACCAGAGTAGCCTCAACAGTCCCGGCTAAAGCTATTGAATTAAAAGCGTTTATCATCCCGGAAACCGTTCCAAGAAAACCAAGCATCGGAGCGATATTGGCGAGGGAAGCAAGAATCAACATCCCTCTATCCAGAAAAGCTAATTCTCTTGTAGCATACCTTGTCATAACTTCTTCAAAAACTTGTTTGTCTTTAGATTTTTTATCCTGCTCCTTATATTTCTCTATTGCAGGTTCAAAAACACGTGCGGCAGGAGAAGGAAATTGCCGACAGAACTCAATCGCGGTAGAAGCACCGTCTTTTCTAAATATCCTTACAAGTTCTTCGGAAAATTCTTCAGGATCCACCCTCAAACGAGCAAAAGTTATCATTCTCTCAATAATATAAGCAAAACCAATGATTGCACAAAAAAGAAGTGGCCACATAGCCCACTTACCCTGTTGGAAAAATTCAATAGCACCTTGCATATAACCTCCTTTTATTGATTGCTATTAGTAATTAACATTTTAACATACACAAAAACAACTAACCTTCCAAACTTATCTAGAAATCCACCGATAATATACAGTAATTCCCATAAGTGTCAAGAGCGCAGCCCCAAGAATTGAAAAAGCCTCGAATGAATTAGTACTCAACATTCCTTTAATTAAAGGAAAAAGGTCTGCCGGATCCGCGATAGAAAGATTCCTACCAAAGTATAGAATGCGATAAAAATGGATAACTGCTGATAAAACCAGAAAAAAAGAACCCATAATAGGCAAAACCCATATTCCCTTTCTCTCAATTAGAGGAAGAAGCCTTTTTATAATCAATCCATAAATATAAAGAGATAAAGTAAAAATAAGTATACCTATGGCAAAAAGAATCTCAAAAGGGATATCGACTCTCATTTAAAACCTCCCCTTCTCGGACTTACCACTCTTCTGAAACGCAACGCCCCGAGTAAAGATAAAATACCCGAAATAAAGAACAGCGAATACGCGATTCGTCCGGTATTAACCGGCATTTTCAAGTTACCTTCAAATACTGAAAGTAATTGTAAAATAGCATATACAAGAATACCTGAAGGAGCTATAATAATAAATTGCCACTCTGTTTTTTTTCTTAAAACCTTTTCATATCTTTTAGCAATTATCCCGAAAAGGACAAACGTAATCCACAAAAAACCTGCCGCGACAATCATTACCCAACTATTCAAAGATGCCATTCTGGTAATCTCTTCCGGCAAAGAAACCAAAAATAACGAAAATAAATTCATTCTACCTCCTCTATCTTCTTCAAAATGTCTTCTTTTAATTTTTTAGCTTTTGAAGGACCAATTATTAAAGACGCTGCGTCTTTAAGCGATTGAGAAATCCCTAAGACCTGATCTTTAGTTGGTTTATTTCTATCTATACCACTATCTTCAATTACATTTGAAACTATATCTAAAGAAAAATCACCAAGATAATTACCTGCTATTTCTTCAATATAATCTATAACTTTTGTACTGAGAATTTCTTTCTGGACACTGACTTTTTTTATCTCTTCGGCTTTTGCTTTCTCTTTTTTTATCTCTTCGGCTTTTACCTTTTCCGTTTCTTCTTCCCCAATCACCACTTCTTCTTTCTCTATCTTTGTTTCTACTTCTTTCTTCTGTATTTTTTTCGCTTCGCTTGCAGCAGTTTCTACTTCTTTTTTTGCTATCTCCTTTTTTTCTTCTACCTCCGCTTCTATCGTCGCAACTTTTTCAACAATAGCCTTTTCCGGCTTTTTCTCTATTACCTTCGTTCTTGGCTTCAATACACTTTCTTTCTCGTAAATATACTTTAAAATATTCTCAATGTTCTCATCTTTATTTGCAACTATTCCGAAAAAATTATTTCTATAATAAATTATAACTACTTTTTTATTCTTACCCTTTACAATTAATTGTCGGAAAGGTAATGATCCTATCGCATCAAAAGTTTGAGTCAACACAAGACTAATTCTATCTAAAATTTCCTTTCCCCCTTCAAACTCCCCAACAAACTCTTTCGGTTCACCTAAATTAAACGTTGCTTCCAAATTAAAATTGTCTTTTAATTCCTTTAAATCTATCATCCTTTATTCTTCTCGCTAATTTCTCTAATAACTTTTTGAACAATCATTTTTGTCTGCTGTTTTCCAAACTCACTCAACGCTTTCTTAACAATAAAGTCCAACAATAATTTCATAAATTTGTTTATCTCATCTCTATTTAAACTTTCCACATTTGTATTGACATTCAATTCCAAACCTTCAAGCTTGATTAAACCACTTAACTTGCCTTCCTTAGAAAGAGCAGAAAGACCACTTGATATATATCCTTTCCACATCTCAGGGTCTGAATTCTTAACGAACTCTCTTAGCAACATATTCAATTGCTCCGCTCTATCCCTAAAGAGTTTCCCGATTCCCGAATCTACGTCCTTTTTCAACTCTCCAAGACTTCCCTTTATTTTCTCTTCTATATCCTCGGTATTCCGCTCCAACACAAGACCCAAATAATTTTTATCGAAAGGCACAATAACAAGAGTCTCTCTACCAACTCCCTTAATTGACTCTATATCACCAACATTGCAAGCCTCAGCCATAATTTCAGCAGCAGAACCGGTAAAAGCCACCAGATCATCAACATTACCCGGGGTTATTCCACCACTTTTTAAAATAGAACCATCTTCAGAAGAAACCAGAGCAAATCCTTTAATATCAGGTATTTTCATTAATTCATCTAACGGAATGTCAGGGCTCATTTTTTAGTTCCTTCTTTTTTTTATTTACCAACAATTTGCCAAGCGCCTCAATAGCCTTTTTTTCAAGGGAATTAAGAATCTCGAAAAAAAATTCTTTTGTTTTTTCAAGATCTAAAGAAAACTTTTTATTATTTACACTCAAACTTTTTCCGTTAAAAGAAACAGCATCTTTTACGTCATATTCTTCAATCAGTTCATCCAACCCGGAAAGCCAGGGACCATCACCAAAAGCTTTCAAAAACATATTCGTTTTTTTAAGCCCATCTTCCAGGACTCGCTTTCTTTCTTCAGGATTATAGAGTAAAGATTCTTTAAACAACCAGGATAATGCTTTTAAAGTATCCAGCTCGGAAAGAGGACTCAAACTAATAATTTCGGAGAGCTTTTTCTTACCATCCGCCAAAATTAAAACTTTCCATTCATCTTTTTTGAGAATAATTTTATCTCCTTCCGGGGTTTTTAAAGACTTCTGGGGAATAATCGAACCAGGAGGGAGATCCTTTTTAAACTCATCAAACTGAGCTTCTCTTGTCTCTATTTGATCTATCAATTCTGCAAGTGGTTGAAAAATGGTGTTTACGGCAGGTTTCTCGTCAGGCTGAAAAACGAATTTGCCTTCTTTTTTCATTCCAATAGAAAAAAAAGCTTCCAGCCCCTCTTGATTATCCATTTCAGCATGTAAAACTTTACCGTCTGAAACGTAAACGTTGCCCTCCTCTTTAATAATTAAACGACCAGTCTTCTTAAACCTTGAAAGTAAATAAAATATCTCCTTTATGGAGAAATATAATAAATCCCCCTCTATGGCAACATCCTTCATATTTGTATATTATTGAAAATATAACGATTGTCAAGACTTTATAAATCATCACACACTTCCTCTTTCCCAGAAATTAAATATTTAAACTTAAAAATCAAAATGACAGATTAAAATATAAAATTATTTCTACAAAAAACACAGATTCCCTTTCCCTCTCAACTTTTATTTTTATAAAACATTTATTTAAAAAATCTGTGTACATCTGTGTTAATCCGTGGCCATTTCCCTTTTTTTTATTTTTGATTTGAATTTTTCCATTTTGATATTTAATTTTCGCATTATTAAAGTACTATCGTTTCCTTTATAAGTTTTCTGTCCCTGATACGCTGGATACTAAGTGACCCGACTTCAGGGATAGTTCTAACTTCACCACTCTCTATTATTTCCGCAATTGACAAACCCGCAGCCGGTGCCTCCATAGCGCCATGTCCACTGAAACCTGTACATATAAATAAATTTTTAAAATCAGGATGCTCTCCTATTAAAGCGTTATGGTCTTCCGTGTTAACAGCATACAACCCTCCCCACATATTTCGAATCCGGCAATACTCGGAACCCGGAATCCTGACCTGTAGATAAAGATTCATAAAATCTTCATAATAAGACCTGGTCGGTTCTGTATTAAAACCCGGCGCCTGTTTTTCATCTGCTCTTCCGGCAACCAAATTATCTCCTTCCGGTCTAAAATAAACACCATTATCTATGATAGTTAAAGGAATCTTACTATAGTCCTTCTCATTCATTGGTGATGATATAACATATAAAACTCTCTTGATAGGAACCACGGGAATAGATAAATCGTCGGGAACATTAGAGTTATCTAATATTTGTCTTGACCATGCTCCAGCAGTTAAGAGGACTGCACCGGCGGGTATTTTTTCTCCATCCCGACCAATTACTCCCTTAACTTTTCCATTATCAATAATTATTTTTTCTACTTCCTTATTTAATTTTATCTCGATCTGTTCAGGATATTTATCCTTTGAGAAACCAAAATAAGCCTGAGCTGGAGTTGTAGCATTAAATATCGCGCAATCTTTTCCAAAAAGCCCCCCAACAATCGGAGAAACAGGAACAATATTCAAGACATCATCTTTAAGATGGTTTACTCCAGGTTTAAAACACGGAACAATATTGGCAATATCTTCAGGAGGAATTAATTCCACATTCACACCCGCTTCATCCCATCTAGGTTTAAAATCCACAATATTCTGCCAATTTTCTTCATAATAGGTAAAAAGATAACCATTTTGTTCGAACCCAATCGAAACTCCAAAATTTTCCCTGAAGTTTTTATAATGCTCTATCGAATAACAGGTCATCTTCATATTTACTTCGGTTGACCATATATTTCTCATACCGCCCGCGCAAAGAGAGGTTGATTCTTGAGCAATGGCGTTATTCCTTTCCAAAACCAGAACCTTACCCTTATATCCCTTTTGTAGAAGATTATATAGCGCCGACCCGCCAATAATACCCCCACCCACAACAATGATATCATACATTATTCCTCCAATTACCCTTATTTTGCACTTGCAAAATCTATAATTATCTTTAATATAAAAAAGCTTTTAATTAATAATAAAGAAATTAACATAGTCAAGTGTAAAAGCTTTTAAGAGGTTAATATGAATAATGATATACAGATATCAAAATCAATAAAATTAAAAAATATTTCTGAAATTGCCCTGAACTTAGGTCTTACGAAAGAAGATATAGAACTATACGGTAACAATAAATGCAAAATTAAAATTAATGCTATAAAAAATAAAAAAGAGCTTGATGACAGTAAATTAATTTTGGTTTCCGCAATCACTCCAACTCCCGCGGGCGAAGGTAAAACCACAGTTTCAATAGGTTTATCCCTCGGCTTAAACAAACTCGGAAAGTCTTCAATAGTAACTTTGAGGGAACCTTCACTCGGACCTTTATTCGGAAGAAAAGGAGGAGCAACAGGAGGAGGTCAGGCTCAAGTATTACCTATGGAAGAGATAAATATGCACTTCACGGGGGATATGAGGGCTGTTGAAAGTGCCCATAATCTTATTGCGGCCGTTCTGGACAATCATATATACCAGCGAAAAGAACCAAGACTTGACCCAAGAAGAACTAAATGGTGCAGGGTAATAGATATGAATGATCGATCCTTAAGAGATATTATAATAGGTCTTGGAGGGAAAATTCATGGTATTCCAAGAGAATCATCCTTTCAAATAACCGCTTCCTCAGAAATTATGGCTATTCTTTGTCTTGCTGAAGATTACAGCGAATTAAAAGAAATGCTTTCAAACATTTTATTAGGTTTCACCTATGATGAAAAACCGGTCTATTTAAAAGATTTAAAAATTGAAGGCGCTACAACTGCTTTGTTAAAAGACGCTTTAAAACCAAATTTAGTTCAGACAACAGAAGGTACACCTGCCCTTGTTCATGGTGGTCCTTTTGCCAACATCGCACAGGGCACCTGCTCAGTTCTTTCTATGAAGTCAGGACTCAAATTTTCCGAATACGTGATAACTGAAGCTGGCTTCGGATTTGATCTGGGAGCAGAGAAATTTTTCGACATCGTGGCAAGAAAATCAGGTTTAAGCCCTCAAGTCGTTGTTCTTGTCGCAACCACACGAGCATTAAAAAATCACGGAGGAAAAGACTTAAAAAATATTAAAGAAGAAGACCCAAAAGCAGTAAAAAACGGCTTACCCAATCTTGAGAAACATCTTGAAAACATTAAAAAATTCGCTGTCCCCGCAATTGTTGCTATAAATAAATTTGTTAACGATACAGACGCGGAAATCGAAGCTATAAAAGAATTCACCAATTCAAAAGGTATAGAATCCTCAATAGTTGAGGTTCACAAAAAAGGCGGTGAAGGGGCCCTTGATTTAGGCGAAAAAGTTATTGATAAAGTCTCTGGTAAAAGAAACTTTAAACCGCTTTATTCTCTTGAAGAGTCAGTACAAAAGAAAATCGAGACTGTATCAAGAGAAATTTATGGTGCTGCAGCAGTAGAATTCACCAAAGAAGGAAAATCAGACCTTAATCTTATTGAAAAATTAGGTTTAGAAAAACTTCCGATCTGTATTGCCAAAACTCAAAAATCACTTTCTGATGATCCTAAACTTTTATGCAGACCTGAAGATTTTATAGTAACGGTAAGAGGAATAAAAATTTCAAGAGGTGCAGGCTTCCTTATCCCAATAACCGGAGATGTCCTCCTTATGCCCGGACTGCCAAAGAATCCTGCGGCAGAAAATATTGATATTGACGATGAAGGAAATATAACGGGACTGTTTTAACCACAGACAACCCACAACTCTCACGCTTTCCGCTCTCCGCTAAACCCAACCTCATTACACCATTTCTTAATATGTAAGAAATGTAGTATTTATAGCTTTTACTTTTTTTGTTTCTATTTCTATACTGCCTACATGTACAAACTTTTTTTCTGCGGTTAGCCGTAAGCGGTAAGCTGAACGCGACAAAAAAATAACCGCGGTACTTATAAATACCGCGGTTTTCCCCGTAAACTTTTATTAATATTTACTTTTCTTCTGTTGCCTCTTCTGCTTCCTCTTCCATAGTTCCTTCAGTCTCTTCGCCTTCCTCGACTGCTTCTTCTGCTGCCTGTATCTCAAATTCAGCCTTTCCTAATATATCTCCGCCTTCCGTAACTACTTCCACATGTCCTTTGCCTAACCCCATATCAAGCATTTTGGAACTCCAGGTACGCCAGGACGCGGATTTTACCGATAAACTGACACTCGCTAACTGCTGATCGCCCATATACCATACATGATTTACTAATGCAGTATCTGTGGCTCCGACAATTTTTGTAAAACAGTATATTTTGTCTAAATCGTTGGTGAAAACAGTGCCAACACCTGACGGCTGCCTATCTTCAATTGCAGAACAGATCTGGATATCTTCCAGAACCAATGTCGACTCTTCTACTACAGCAGCAACAGTCGAATCTTCCATCGGCTCCTCTGCAGCTTCTTCCTGCGCAAAGCAAACACCTGAAAGAATCAGGACACTCAACAATACAAATAAGGTTTTTTTAAACATATTACCCTCCTGTTTTCCTTTGTTAAACATCACTTAAAATTATAATCAACAATCAAAAACCCATCTTTAATTAAGTAAATCAAACCTACAGGGGTTTTTCAACATCGGGGACTCAATTTATGGGGTTTGGCACTCTCCTAACTATGGGCTTAGAAAGCGAGTATATATTATAAACAAAATTAGCTATATTATATCTATTTTCCAAGTAATAATTTACCTTTGTAAAACGCTCTGCCATTTTCATAATCGTGATTATAATAGAAAATCTACCTTTTGTCAATGCAAAAATTTGACTAACAGTAAAAAATGTAACCACGAGATTACACAAGATTAACACCAGATTACCCATTCACACCGTTTTTTATTTTCTGTTTTAACTCCCTAACCCTCCTAACCCCTTAACGTCCTAACTAAAATATTTACCACAGAGGATACCCTGGTACGGTCGTTTCTCCCCACAGGGCAGGTCAGAGAAAAAGAAAAAAAATATATTTTGTTGTTTAAAACCCATCCCAACAAACCCAATGAACTCTACGAACTCAATAAACTAAATTTCACACAAATAGCACAAATTATTTATTTTGTTTTTCCTAAATTCTAAATCCTACATACTAATTGCCTTCCTTGCACCCTAGCTATTGACATTTTTTACACATATCTTAGAATTCAATAATGAAAAGAGGTTTAAATTGATTGAAAAATTTGAATATACGCCTATTCTTGGGTGGTCCCTAAGCAGATACGAAACTTTCAAAATATGCAAAAGGCAATACTTTTATGCGTATTACCCAAAATTCGATACCGATTATTCGGAATATAAAATTAAAGAACTAAAAGCTCTTACCTCAATTCCTCTTGCAATCGGAATAATTACCCATAATGTTATTGCTACCCTACTTGAAAGACTTTTGAAATCTGAAAGCACAGTTGACCGGGAACGTTTTTTAGCTTTCACTGAAAAAGAAACCGAAAAATACTGTAAGAGCAATACATTTTCAGAAGTTTATTACGAAAAAACGGGAGAAATCAATACAAAAGAATTATTTTCATCAATAAAAAAGAATCTTCAAAATCTTCTAAATAGTGAAAGATTCGGATGGATAATAGAAAAAGCAGTAAAAAATAAACATAAATGGATTATTGAACCTCCGGGCTACGGAGAATTTCGCCTTGACGGCATGAAAACATATTGTAAAGTTGATTTTCTCTTCCCGTTTGACGAAAAAATTTATATAATTGACTGGAAAACAGGAAAAGAAGATAGAAATAAGCATGATAAACAGTTAACGGGATATGTTTGCTGGGCATCCTACCACTTTAAAAAGAAACCGGAAAATTTCTCAGCAATCTCAGCATACCTCGACCCTACTTACAGGGAAAAGGAAATGCAATTTAAAAACTACCAAGTCGAAAACTTTATCCATACCGTACAAAAAGAAACAGAAGAAATGCATTCATTTTGCGAAGATGTTTCGGAAAATATACCTATAGGAAGAGAAAATTTTAAAAAAACTACGAACGAGAAAATTTGTAATTATTGTAATTTTCGGGAAATTTGTAATTAACCGCAGAGACGCAGAGATCGCAGAGACCCATACCACCCCAGGAACGGGACGCAGATTAACGCAGATCAACAGGATATATTTTTCGTTGTTTAAACCCATCCCACAACCCCCAAAAAGAGATTGAGCCACGAAGGCACTAAGACACAAAGAACAAACATTTATTTAACCACGAAACACACCAAAAACACTAAACCCAACTACACCTATTAAATCTGTATTTTTAACTATTAAATACACGAAATTTTTTATTTTTCCCTAGGACCTGGAACCCGGTATCAGGTACCCAATATTGGCTCAAGACACATAACTCATGACTCGGTTAGCTATTTAGCTTAACCGGAAGCTTGACTTACTCAAATTAAAGTTTAAAATACCTATATGAAAAGCGATAAAGTAACTCTAAAAATACCTCGACCCCTATACGACAAACTCAAAAAAATAATCGAAGATACCGGCTTCAGCAGCGTAAATGAGTTTGTTGTTTATGTGCTACGAGACCTTGCGGCGCTAAAAAAATCAAAAAAAGAAGACCTCTCCTCAGAAGAGGTAAAACTATTAAAAAAACGCCTCGAAAAACTGGGCTACCTGTAAACATTTACATTTTCTCGAATTCTTCATATCCCTATATCTTTATACATCCTAACAGAAAAGTCTAATTAAACGCATAGTTTCAAGTTCCGTGTTTCGCGTTCAAACACGACAGAACCCAATGCAATCCGAAAAAACGAACACTAAACCAAAAACAAAAATACCTCCTTGACAAAATAGTTTATTGTAGTATGATTGTAGTATTATCGTAGTACGATTCAAGCTGGTCTAAGTAAAAACTTTTATAAAAGGAGGTTTTCGTGTTTTATTTGTATGCGTTATTTGCTTTTGTTTGTGAGTATGTTGATTCGTCGTTGGGCATGGGTTACGGAACAACTCTGACTCCTCTTTTGTTGCTCTTGGGTTTTAGTCCCTTGCAAGTCGTTCCGGCCATTCTTTTTTCAGAATTTGTTACCGGTGTTTTATCTGCTATTTTTCATCATAAACTTGGTAATGTTTCTTTTGATTTCAGTAAAGATAATAAAATTGTCTCAAGTAGATTGCGCTTCCTGGGATACCTTCCGCGTTCAGAGGACGCTAAAGTTTCTTACATTCTGGTTGTTTTAGGTATTGTAGGTGTTGTTTCGGCAGTCTTCTTTTCTTTAAGTGTACCAAAAATAATCTTAAAACTTTATATAGGTTTTATGATTTTCTTTATAGGTGTTTATATATTACTTAAGGTTAATAGACCCTCTCGTTTCAATTGGAAAACTTTTAGTTTCATAGCTGTTTTGAGTGGTTTTAACAAAGGAGTTTCAGGCGGCGGTTATGGACCTCTTGTTACCGGCGGACAGGTGGTAACTGGAAGAGGGGCAAAAAATTCGGTCGGAAGTACTTCTCTTGCGGAAGGGATAATATGCCTAGTGGGTTTTATTCTGTACCTATTATTGAACGGTAATATAGAATGGAAACTGGCTTTACCTCTTGTTATAGGCGCGGTTCTTTCCACTCCCCTTTCGGCGATAACCGTAAAGAAAATTCCTGAAAAAAAGATGAAGTTAATAATAGGTTGGTTTACAATAATGCTTGGCTCGCTAACAATTATTAAATTGTTCATTAGGTAAAATTTGAAACTGTGGGAGAATTGAACTTGATACTATAAAAAGGAACCAGGATTCCTGCCTTTTCCATTTATATTCTTGACATAATCACTTTTGCGATTAATATAAAATATACATAGACTATGTTGAAACAACCTGTACTTAATGTTGTTTATTTTATAAACATAGGATTCTAAATTTAAAAATGATAACGATGTATAAAAATTGGAAATATGAGTTTTAAAGAATTATTACTCCCGAAATCTATTGCAGTTGTCGGCGCTTCGAGTAATCCGCAAAAGGTAGGGCATGCGGTATTGAAGAATATTTTGGACGGAGGTTTCGAAGGTCCTGTTTATCCTATAAATCCAAAAAGCAAATCCATACTTGACGTTAAATGTTATCCATCGTTATTGGATGTTCCTGACAGCATTGATAGCGCCGTAATTGTTGTAAACCGTAATGTTGTTCTTTCAGTAATGAAGGATTGTGCTAAAAAAACCGTAAAAGCTGTTATTATAATATCTTCCGGGTTTGGAGAAACTGACGAAGAGGGTAAAAAGGCGCAAAGCGCGCTTGTCCAGTTTGCCCGGCTATCCAATATTACCCTGATGGGTCCCAATTGCCTCGGATTAATAAACCCATGGCATAGATTAAACGCGGCATTCGGACAGGCTATTGGAAAGGAAGGAACAATCGCTTTAATATCTCAGTCCGGAGCTCTCATCGCATCCATTCAGGATTGGGCACAGGAGAACAGAATAGGATTTTCGCTTATAGCCTCAATAGGAAATAAGGCATCGATTGACGAAGTAGATTTCTTTGAATACCTGAAAGGAGACAACAATACAAAAGTTATAGCCGCATATCTTGAAAACATCTCACGCGGGCAGGAATTCATGCGTATCGCTGAAAGGGTTGGCAAAATTAAACCTCTTGTTATTTTAAAATCGGGCAGAAGCCGTGCCGGCGCTAAAGCAGCTTCTTCTCATACCGGAAGTTTAGCCGGATCCGATGTCGCATATGAATGCGCTTTCAAAAGATTAGGGGTAATCAGAGCTCAATCCATAGAACATTTATTCGATATAAGCACTGCCCTGGCATACCAGCCTTTGCCTTCCGGTAACCGTATTGCCGTAATCACTAACGCAGGAGGACCGGGAATAATGATGTCGGACGCTCTTGAAATGTCAGGACTTGAAGTAGTCAATATTGATGATAAAACGAAGTCAAATCTTCTTAAACTTCTTCCTCCGTCAGCGTCAGTTAATAATCCTGTTGATGTTCTCGGCGATGCGGACAGTGACCGTTACGGGAAGAGTCTAGATATAATACTCAAAAGCAGCTCTGTTGATGGAGTAATTGTTATTCTAACACCTCAAAAAATGACGAATGATACTGCAATTGCAAAAGAAATAGTAAAAATTTCAAAGAAGTATTCAAAACCTGTCATGACCTGTTTTATGGGAGCCGATACCGTCAAAAACGGTTTGAACATTCTAAGAGAAAATGACATACCCCAGTATCCGGTTCCAGAGAGAGCAGCAAGAGCAATGCTTGAAATGGTAAAATATAGTATCTATAAATCAAGACCTTTTCGGATTTTTGAACGCTTTGCCGTAAATAAAAACCCTGTCATTAAGATTATAAAATCATATCGTTCAAGAAACCTTCTTGAGATTGGTGAATTCGATGCCAAGACTATAATGGAATCGTATGGTCTTAATATACCCGAGGGACACTTTGCATCTACTTCCGAAGAAGCAGTCAATTTCGCAAATGAAATGGATTACCCGGTTGCGATGAAAATATCGAGCCCCGATATTCTCCATAAGTCCGATCTGGGTGGAGTTAAAATTGGACTCAGT